>Ga0302315_10000999_pt1 | contig 30008 bp, 33 predicted proteins | sample III_Palsa_N3_1_FD_200532 | JGI IMG/M metagenome (GOLD analysis project Ga0302315, IMG submission 200532) | Peat permafrost microbial communities from Stordalen Mire near Abisko, Sweden - III_Palsa_N3_1 | ecosystem: Environmental > Terrestrial > Soil > Palsa > Peat permafrost | place: Sweden...
CTCTCTATGCCACTTCCTGAACCCCTCCACGTGTCCGACGGCGCCCTTTTGTCGCTTAAGCCGCTCGAACAGCTATCTCTACCGTCCGAACTGGACGGTAGCCTCGGCACGAACCGCGCGCTCGGCGCCCGGCCTCAAATTGCGGCGCAAAACGACGTCGACGCCATCAGGGCGTGGCTTGCGCGCTTCGTCGACACGAAGGCGACCTTCGACACCTATCGCAAGGAGTCCGAACGCCTGCTGCTGTGGTCTAACACCGAGCTGCGCAAGCCACTCTCCTCGCTCACGCACGAAGACCTGCTCCTCTACCGGCGCTTTCTGGCGGACCCGCAGCCGGCGCAGCGCTGGGTCATGACTGGACGCAAAGTGGCCCGCGCGGATCCCTCCTGGCGGCCGTTCGCAGGACCGCTCTCCCCCGCGAGCGAGCGGCAGGCGTTTGTGATTCTCAATACGCTTTTCGCGTGGCTAGTCAACGCGGGCTACTTGGCCGGCAATCCGCTGTCTCTGTCGCGCCAACGCGCGCGCAAGGCCAAGCCGCGCGTGACGCGCTTCCTCGAGGACGATCTCTGGCAGGCCGTCAAAACCTCGATCGACGCGATGCCTCGTGACACCGCGCGTGAGCGGGAGCACTACGCACGGGTGCGCTGGCTGATCTCGCTGTTGTATCTGATGGGTCTGCGTATCTCGGAAGTCGTGAGCAATCCGATGGGAGGATTTTTTAGACGGCGAGACCGCGACGGCCAGGATCGCTGGTGGCTCGCGATCACCGGCAAGGGCGACAAGGAACGTTTGCTGCCGGCGACGACCGAACTGATGGCGGAGCTGACCCGCTATCGCCGAAACTACGGGCTGGCTTCCCTCCCCCATGGCGGTGAAACGACACCACTGCTGTTGCCGATCGGTGGCACACACCGGACGCTGACCCGCGGTGGTGTGCATCTGATCATCAAGCAGGTGTTCGACAACGCAATCGGACACTTGCCGTCGACGGGCGAAGCGCACGAGCGCGCAACAGAGCGATTACATCAGGCGTCTGCCCATTGGCTGCGGCACACAGCGGGCTCACATATGATGGACGGGCAAGTTGACCTGCGATACGTGCGTGACAACCTGGGGCACGAATCTATCTCGACCACGAGCCAATACCTGCATGCCGACGACGATGATCGGCACCGTGCAACAGAGGCTGGACTGAGACTTAACTGGTAGGAGATGACTACCGCGTCGTATCCCGTCAATCGCTTGCACGAACTCTAGCCGCTGGCCCGTTTAAACACCTTTCTACACCATGAACATTCTAGATTCGCTTCGGCAGGCGCCTAGCGCCGAGCTATATCGCCTCTATCTTGCAATCGGCAAAATGCTTGACGACCCCCGACGTATTCTCGAAATACGTCAACGCCTGCATCTGGGGATGGTCGTCAACTACATTGACGACAACCCGCTTGGGCCGCCGGCACAAGGCACCATAGTTGAACTCCGCCAGACACAGGCAGTGGTTCAAGACAGCGCGACTCGACGCCGTTGGGGCGTGCGATACGCGGCGATCATTCCGGACACCGCGAGTGGTCCGGACCACGCTGAACCGGCGTCTCCACCGAGAACGCAGCGTGAAGAGTTCTTCATCGGCGACACAGTCGGCTTCGCCGACAAGCACCTAAGCGAGCGCGTCGGAATCATCGTCAGGCTGAATGCCAAGACGGCGTCCATTGCCGTCAATGACAGCGATGGTCACTGGCGTGTTTCCTACGCTTTACTTCGAAAAATCGTCGACATCTAGTCTCCGTAACCGCCCCAAACGGGGTCCCGCTAACGGATATTGATTGACGCTTGGCCGTGTCGTTTCGGCGCTGTCATACTGCTCGGTGCAGGACATGACTCACGAGTCCCGTCAGAAGATCCTGTCGGACTTCGCCCCAAGGGGGCAGAAAACGATCCCCTTGCAATAGGCACCCGTGAATTCTTCGGTGCCTTGCAGTGCCCAAAGACGTTGATGCCATTCGCCGCGGGCGAAGGTGCAGGGGACCATTGCGGGATGCACAATCGAACGATTCTGAACGACAGGGCGCTCGACTGGCTCGACGACGTGCTCTGAAAAGCGACTTTGCAGAGCGTCGCTATTTTTTAATTCAATTCCGTATCGCAATTGACCGACCATATTAACCGCTTCCAAAATCGTAGCCGACGCCGCGCGTCGAGCTCCAAAGACCGTTCGTGACCCACAAGCCACGACGGTCGCGGATTGGTGGAATGGCGTCGAACGGCCATTCATGTCTACGGCAATCGAACTTCGAGAAGGCTACCGCAAAATTATAGACCGTCGATCGTCAAGTCCGGATGCGTCCTGTCGATGATCGACTGCCCTTCGGCGAACCCGGCTTGCTCTGCGGCCTCTGCATTTAGAAGATCAGGTACCGCGTGAGAGAAATTCACCCTGCTAGGCGAATAGTGGATATCGGCGCTGGGGCGACAAACGTATCCGACGTACCCGAACAGGATGTCTGGTGGGTGCGGCAAATACTCCGGAATAACCAGGACGCGGATAGTGAAGCCTTCGTGCTCTTCAAATTGTTCCTTCCCTTCGGCCATATCTGCCTCCACTGTCACTCTCGAGGAATTGTAGCTCGTAGCCTGAGCCGAGTTCTCGTCGCACCACTGAATCGCCCAGCGCTGCGCCGCCTCAATAGCAGCCGCGTCGGAGGAATAGTCGCCGAGATCGCCCGAATACTTTACCTCGACGGCATCGCCACCCACCGAGGCGCGCCGGCAGATCTTTGCGCGGGCGTAATAGTGGCCGCCCTCATCAAGAGGCGACGCGTCGATGTGGAACTGTTGGTAGTCAAAATGCATGGCTGTCTCCAAATGATTGCCCCACTCGTCGTGTTGGGCCAACTGGACCTGTTTGTCACCTCCGAGGTCTTCGTTGCAACCCTAGCTTCAGCAAGTCAACCTCCAAGCTCTAAAAATTAAACCTATGTTGCACTTCACCCTTAATACCGCCCTTCAATTACTTACGTCGATCAACCACCGGAATTAACCGATCCACGTCTCCTAAGCAGCGCGGCTTATGGACCTCGAGACACAGCTCGCGGCCCCTGAGCCGTCGTTCAGAGTTGGAGGACCGCGACGACCGTATTTAATCGAATAACTACTGTTCGTCGCTGTTGCACATATCGTCACTGCATCGAACCGGCGCTGCGGCGACACGCATCCACACTTATGCGTTTGTTCGACACCGTACTGATGAGGGCGGCTCAGGATGGAGCACTCATCTCGGGCAACTCGGGACGCGGCTGCGGGCCCCTGTTTCTGCCTTATCCTTAGCCTGAAGTAGGAGCGGGTGCGGTTACCGCCGGCGGCGTCGGCGCTACCGAAGCGCTGATAAGCAATCCAGTCGATGACAGGAAGATTGCGGCTAATAATAAAAATCCCATGGAGTTGCCTCGCGGTGTTATCGGTTCGTGCCGACGTGCGGGCTGGCGTCCGCGCGGCACCCGTCGTCACCTACGTTCCCGCGCGCCTTGGCAGCTGCCAGCAGTCGCGCGTACTGATAGCCTATCTCTGCACCTTGCCGTTCAATTGACGCATGTCAATCCCCGTTCGACCAGGCACCCCGAGGCGGAGAGCAATGAGCGTGCATCCGGTAGCTGTCTCATGCCCAAACCGACTGCATCAATCCAGAGGGGGCGAATATTCGCCGTCCCTCGAACACGCTGAATGTCGAAAGACCTGAGAGCTGGCGAAGCAATGTTCAACTTTCGCCAACGAAATGGCTGCTAATTGATGCCGCGCCGACGGCTGCCTAAGTAGTTTCCGATCCTCTCGCGGTAGCGCTCAAGCGTCTATGCTAATTTGTACCGACGCTGGTCCTACCGTATGCCCGCGCCGATGAAGGACAGGCCTGTCCACAGTGGACATCACGTATTTTATAAGCTTGATAGGATGACACATGGACAACCAAACGATCGAACTACTCAACGCCCATCACAGCGACCGTTCTTTCCTAGCTAAACCGGTCGCCGAGACCATTTTGTCCCAGATTATCGAGGCTGCTCATCGCGGACCGACATCGATTAATGCCCAGCATGTCTCGCTGGTCATAGTACGCGAGCCGGCCCATCGCGCCAGAATTGCCGAAATTGCAAATGGCCAAGCGTGGATCGCTCAAGCGCCCGTCTTCATAACGGTGGTCGTCGATTTTTATAAGACCCGCTTGGCAGCTCAACTTGCCGGCAAAGTTCAAATAATTCAGGCCAGCGTCGAGGGATTCGCTGCAGGTGCGGTCGACGCCGGGATCACTTTAGGTAATTTGATGGTCGCGGCACGCTCGCTTGGCCTTGGCGTCGTGCCGATCGGCGGGATTCGGCGAGATTCCCAGGCGATGATCGATCTCCTTGATCTACCGCCGTTCACCTTTCCCATCGTCGGCTTATGCTTGGGATATGTGGATCAGCCTACCGGTCAAAAACCCCCCTTACCAATCGCCACCTATCGACACGACGAAACCTACAAGAAAGAAAACCTGCTCGAAGGCATCGCCGCGTATGACAAGGAACTGATGAGTTATTGGCAGTCAATTGGCCGCACGGATGGGCTACCTTGGTCGACGAATACGGCGAACGCCTATGAGCGAGTTTATTTTAGAAAGACCGCCGAAGTCGCGCTATCACAGGGTTTTGCATTCGATCAATAAAGCTTCAGCTTGCCGAAAAGGGACGTCGCTTTCGTGCGGCAGCATCGAGGTGATGCATTTCCGGATGTCGGTGCACGGTGCACGGTGCATCCTTATTTTCGTTAACCAGCCGCAGAGCACCGTCGCATCAGTTCCGAACGACGATGTAGCATTCGCTCATACGATCCAGGAGGAAGCGTACAGCAATGACAAGCGATAACTGAATCTATCAGCGCTTCGCCCAGCGTCCGTGTTCTCGTGTTTCTCACAGAACTGCCGAGGCTGCGTTAGAACCGGGTTGCAGAGTAAACGCCAACTGATAAGCGAGTTTGCGGGCCGCTACTACTTAATAACCTCATTATCTTATGACGCTCAAACACCGCAAATGGTCGCGCGACACACCGCAAAGAGCGAGCGCAGAATACACGTTCCCACGAGTCTGTGCTGCTGAAATCGCAACTGCCAGCCAACAGGATTCACTGCTTAACGACGCCCCCCGCATCTCAATGGGCGCATACAACCCGGGCAGAGACCCGAGTCAATGTTCAACGATCGGGTGTCGCGGAAGGCTTATAGTAAAAACGCGGCCGGTATCCGGGATGTCCCGAACACTGAGAACACCACCGCTTGCTTCCACGTTTCGGTGAGCGATCGAAAGTCCCAGCCCAAGGCCCGTTCTGTCAACGCCGTTTTGCCTAAACGGCTCGAACATGCGGTCGACATCGTCGGAGGACAACCCGCCACAACGGTCTTTCACTTCTATCGGGATGTGTTCGGCAACCGCGTACGCATTAAGGGTTACGTCCGTACCCGGCAGAGTAAACTTGAACGAATTCTGTAGCATGTTTTCCAGCGCCGAGAACAACAGATCGCGATTCGCGCGTATGGCGAGTCTCGAGTCAACGCCTGAAACTGTCAACGCACACCCGTGCGCCTGAGCCCGGAGAGCTACCGACTGCTTGATCTCTTCAATGAAGTCAACCAGCGAGAACACATCCGGCGGTCTCTCGTTTCCGGTTGCAGACCGCTCGAAGAACTCGAAGAAAAAGACCTGAGCCGTTTCCGAAAACACTACGAAAACTGGCCGAAGAAGCGCGGACCGCGCTGCGTGCGGGCGGTAGCGACACCGATTCGCCGTTCGTCGACAACCGCAATGACAATGATGACGACCCGAGCGAGGCCATGAGAATCGCGATGGCAAGCCGGGGACCGCGCCGCTATGCGGCTAGCAAATCCGCTCGATGAGCGTCAACAGCTTGGCCAGCGCTTTTCTAGGCGGCAAGCGAATGACCGTATATGGACTCTTCCTCATTTGCAAACACGCCATCTTCGAAGGTAGCCGATCGGCGACGGCCATGAACTTGCACAGTTCGACCCACTACAGTCACTCGGAATTTGCGCTCCAACGCGTGGACGCTGCTCGGTATCGGCTGGGGCACATTCCAAACAGACAATTCAGCAAAAGGCTCCACGCTGACCGCGTGACGCGCCTAGCGTAACCGAGATGTCGTCATTTATTCCAACACCGTACCGGGTCGCTAACTTCGAGCCCGGCTGATCGCGCTTGTCGCTAGCTCCCGCGCAAGGTCCGCGTATAACTCAGCCCACTTGCCAAGCAAGGTAGGGTCATCAGTCAGGAAAAGCGGGTGCTCGGCCCATGCGCTGACGCTCGGGCCTTTCCAGGCTATCTCGAATATCCGCAAATCCTCATCCTCGCTGACGCCGCTATCGATCAGCTCGCGCAATGAGGCGAGGTGGTAAAGATAGACATCATCGGGCGCGATGCCATGGATAGCAGCCAGCGCGTCGGTCGCGCGCTTTTGCGCAGCCTCGCGGCTGTCAGCCATCAGGAACACAATGCTCTCTCCGTGCTTGTTGCCGAACATGACTCGATACAGTGAGGATTTGCAGTGATGGCTTAGTTGCGTGCTCATAGTTGCCTCAATGCCCGAAAACTGTTCGTCATTTCGCCGGATCGCCTGCGCACCGCTTATTTGCGTCTTTAATCGCCGCTTTCGGTCGCGGTGGCTGTCGCTACTCCAGTACACATACACACCGCACACGACCAGGCAGGCCAGCGCGAAAATCCCAACGCCCGCGAGTATCGCCAGATCTGCGCGCGCCATTTCAACCTCCTTTTAGTCCCGCGCGCCCTCCGTCTGCCATTTGCCGCTCCTCTCCTGCAAGCTCGGATAGGAGCCAGACTTCAACGCGCTCCCAACAGGGAGACACTTCGTTCCCGGCCGCGACCACGCGGTTGACGATCCCGTTAATGCGCGTCCTGGTCAGGCCGGTTTTCTGTGCGACCGGACTTTGTGCCACACGGTCTACCAGAATACCGCAGCCCAGCATTTCCCACGGCCCTGCGCGTGAGCCGGGGGAGGCCGGCGGCGAAATAGTCTGCTCTCATCGTCGGCATTGCCAAGATTTCTTGTGCGAAGTGACGAAACCCCGAGTATCCGACCTACGTTCCTATCGATCAATAGAACGCGTCTAATCTGTCCCGCTTTAGGACTTTTTTTTGCCCCGGCTGCCCTTTCGATGATCGCGGCATTGGAGGTTGCCCGTCCGTGTCGCAAAGCAGGACCGAGTGCCCCTGGTGAAGCGCGAGTTGTGCTGGACCCACCCTGATTTCGCCCGAGATGTTTATCCTTTCGCGCTGCTACTAGATTCGGCTCCCGTTGGTATGTCGTCGCCGTGAAAGTGCTCCTTACCCCGACCCGCCATCGACCGCGTCTTGCACAGGAACAAAGTGTATGCAGACGGCATGGGTGCCTGCACGCTGCCGTGCCGGGCCACAACCAGACCTGAACGCGCCGGGCCGTTGGTGTCTGCGCAGCGACGATGATTAGTTCCGGTCGTGTTGCCTCACTGGCGAATGTTACCCCACGCATCACGGCGGGCGAAGGCCTCGCGCCCTAGTGATGATCGTCTTTGTCCACGACATTGAATCGCCCCGACCTCGCCAACTGCTTGACCTTGCCCATAAAGGACGTCTTCGGGGTCTTCTTGCATTCGTCAACGACCAATGCAATCGGGTGCGCGTTGTCGACAATGAGCTCATCAGATTCTTTGACTCCAAGCCGATCGACACCCGCAGCCCAATAAACCAACGCGGGTTTGTAGTTGTCGTCCAGCGCAACGAAGTCTTCACATTTCATCTTTCCCGGTTGCACTTTCATGTGCGACTGCGCAAACGCAACCTGTGACAGGCCTAAACCCGTCACGACTACTCCAAGCAAGACTTTTCTCATGACATTTCCCTGACGATCGAACGATAAAGAGTCCGTAAGACGATACATTCTGGACGGTCGTCGGCGACCGCTGACTCAGTAACAAGATGCGCTCTGTCGGCATTGATGTCGGCACGCTGCCGTACCGGATCCGAAACCCATGCCGCCGCAACACTCATTCGGCCGCAAGCCACTTCTCGATCTGAAGCCGAAAAGATTGTTTACTGTTGGATGTCATTTTTCGTTCGATTACTGGTTCCCACCGACAATGGCCATGGAGTGCAAACCCGTTCTTAGTGTGTCGGTGCGATGTCACTATCTGCGCGAGCGAGATGCTTAAAAAATGGCAGATCCCGGATCTCCCTTCCATCGCTTTCTTATCGATCGGTGTCGCCTCCGTCGCGCGGCGCAAAAACCTCGCTGCGTTCTTGATCTGCCCTCAAATCAATCGAAGAGACTTTTCACGCGGTCCAACCAACTCTTGGTCTGCGGGCTATGACGCGCAACTCCCTCCGTCAGCGAGCGCTCGAACCGCTTGAGCAAATCGCGTTGCTAGTCTGTGAGCTTGACCGGCATTTCGACCTGCACGTGCGCGTAAAGATCGTCCGCAACGCCCGAGCGCATACTGTTGATGCCCTTGCTGCGCAGCCCGAACGTCTTGCCCGACTGGGTGCCTTCCGGCACGGTGAAACTCGCGCGACCTGCAAGCGTTGGCACTTCAATCCCGCCGCCAAGCGCCACCGTGGTGAACGGAATCGGCTTCCGGCAGTGCAGGTCGTCACGGTTGCGTTCGAACACCGAATGCTGCTTGATGTGAATCTCGACGTACAAGTCACCGCTAGAACCGCCGTTGATACCCAGTTCGCCGTTACGGGCCACACAGCATGAACATCACGGGTTGCTGACTGTCACGTCGCACCGGTGTGGCGGTCGGCCCCAGCACGTATCGCCCGTTGATGAGGTATGACCGGGATTCGTAAATATCTTAAGCTTCAGATATTTACGAATCCCGGTCAGGCCACAACTGTCGCACACTCTTTTTCGAGCAGGCGTACCGCCGAATCGAACGCTGCCTGGATCGCCACTTGCGGATCGCAATGGGTTACGTGCTCGATCGGGATCATGTTGTAGTCGCGCGTGATGAGATCGAGGCGGGCCTCGTACAACCGCGAGCCGTCGAGATTACATAGCGACTCGATGGCCAGATGACAGCCCGCAACGAAACGCGCGAACCGATCGATTCGAACAAGCTGCACGCTTGCTTCGGCCTCTATTTCCGCTGATCCGACAAAGCCCATATAAGCGATTTGCATTCCGACGCCCATCACACCACCCCTTCGATCGTTAAGACGATTATCTTTCGCGTCATCACCTTTACTCGGGCCCGTGGGTCGATCCCGGTGGCAAAGCGCAAACTCTCGCTATTGAAATCAATATGTACTGCCGTTGCCCCGCACATTGACCTGAATCAAGCTAGAACGCAGGCCCGATTAATGTCAGAGCGCAGCCACGTTCAAGTAGCAATCCTATGTTGCATATGGCGGGGCTTTGGTCTCAAACATGGACGGAGCTTTTTTATGAATCGGGCGATTCGTCTGCGCAGACTGTTTGATTTGCATCAAAAAGGTCGTCTGGGACACATCTCATAGTTGACTCATGGCAGCGCCTCGATTAGACCAGCGTCGACCAAGCGAGACGCGCATCCCCCTAACGCGTGAAAAGCCATTCGGGCCATCAAGAGCTCCCAGGCGACGGCTGCTGTTTGCTCGTCCATCTCACGACTCAAGCGAGGAGACTATGTCTACCATCGAATCGACCCCTCTCGTCCCTGCCCAGGGTATTCCTCCGGCAGGCCGCACCGCGATTGAAAGCATGGACGCTTATCGCGCGCTCGTGGCCGAGGCCGCGCAGGATCACGAAGCCTTCTGGGCACGTCTTGCGCGCGAGCATCTGACCTGGCGCCGTCCGTTCACGCAGATTCTCAACGACCGGGACGCGCCGTTCTACAAGTGGTTCGAAGATGGCGAACTGAATGCGTCGTATAACTGTCTCGACCGCAATCTGGCCAGCGGCAATGCGAACAAGACCGCGATCATCTTCGAGTCCGACGACGGCCAAGTCTCGACCGTCACGTATCAGGCGTTATATCACCGGGTATGCCGGCTCGCGAATGCACTGCGGGCACGCGGCGTGAAGAAAGGCGACCGCGTTGTCATCTATCTGCCGATGTCGGTCGAAGGTGTTGTCGCGATGCAGGCCTGCGCGCGCATCGGCGCACCGCATTGCGTCGTGTTCGGCGGCTTTTCCGCGAAGTCGCTGCATGAGCGCATCACGAATGTTGGCGCGGTAGCGATCATTACCGCGGACGAGCAGGTTCGCGCGGGCAAGACGTTGCCGCTGAAAAGCATTGTCGACGAGGCGCTTGCAATGGGCGGCACCGACGCCGTGAAGACCGTCGCCATCTATCGGCGCACGGGTGGCCGGATTCCATGGATCGGCGGCCGCGACGCGTGGATGCACGAACTGGAGCATGCGCAGGCGGACACTTGCGAGCCCGAATGGGTGAGCGCCGAGCATCCGTTGTTCGTGTTGTATACGTCAGGGTCCACCGGCGCGCCGAAGGGCGTGCAGCACAGCACGGGAGGCTATCTGCTGTGGGCCGCGGTCACCATGAAGTGGACCTTCGATATCAAGCCTGCCGATGTCTTCTGGTGTACCGCCGACATCGGCTGGATCACGGGGCATACGTACATCTGCTACGGGCCGACCGCCGTTGGCGCGACCCAGGTTATTTTCGAGGGCGTGCCCACGTACCCGAACGCTGGCCGCTTCTGGGACATGATCGAGCGCCACAAGGTAACGATTTTCTATACCGCGCCGACCGCCATCCGGTCTCTCATCAAGAGCGCTGAAGCGGATCGCGCGGTGCACCCGGGAAGCTTCGACCTGAGCACGTTGCGCATCCTCGGCACGGTCGGTGAACCGATCAACCCGAGCGCCTGGAATTGGTACTCGGAGCAGGTTGGCGGCGGACGGTGCCCGGTGCTCGACACATTCTGGCAGACCGAAACAGGCGGTCACATGATCACGCCGTTGCCGGGCGTTACCCCGCTTGTTGCCGGCTCCTGCACGCTGCCATTGCCCGGCATAGATGCTGCGATCGTCGATGAAAGCGGCAACGAGGTACCGAACGGGCAAGGCGGCGTGCTGGTCATCAGAAAGCCCTGGCCGTCGATGATCCGCACCGTCTGGGGCAACCCGGAGCGCTTTCGCAAAGGCTATTACCCTGACGATCTGGGGGGCACGCTGTATCTCGCCGGAGATGGCGCGATTCGCGACGCCGACACCGGCTATTTCACGATCACCGGCCGCGTTGACGATGTGCTCAATGTATCGGGCCACCGCATGGGCACGATGGAAATCGAGTCGGCGCTGGCAGCATGCCCGCTGGTCGCCGAAGCGGCGGTCGTTGGCCGCCCCGATGAAACCTTCGGGGAAGCCATCGTTGCATTCGTCGTGCTGAAAGGCCCGCGTCCTACCGGTGCCGACGTGAAGCGCATAGCCGACGAGTTGCGAGCATGGGTCGGCAAGGAGATCGGTCCGATTGCAAAGCCGAAGGAAATCCGCTTCGGCGATGCGATGCCGAAAACGCGTTCCGGCAAGGTCGTGCGCCGGATGTTGCGCTCGGTCGCGAAGGGCGAAGAAATTTCGCAAGATACATCGACCGTTGAAAATCCGCAGGTGATCGCGCAGTTCGCCGAGCCGGCTTAACGATCGCTTAAAGACCGCATATCGAGAACGTTCAACCCTAAGCTTGCGTTGCGCGGCCGTTGCTTCCTTCAGACTTCTGCGCGACAGATTTTGTTTCCTTCAGGAGACGTCATCATGAACTTCAAGACACCCAACCCCGCGTCGCTCGGGCTCGCCGGATTTGCTCTGACAACCTGGCTGCTCAGCATGATCAACGCCGGCTGGTTCACAGGCGATTCAATGGGCATGGTGCTCGCCGTCGCCTTCACTTACGGCGGCACAGCGCAGGCATTAGCCGGGCTCATGGAGATACCGCGCGGCAACACGTTCGGCGCCACCGCTTTCCTCAGCTATGGGGCATTCTGGTGGTCCCTCGCGCTTTTTGTGCTGTTCCTGCACGATAAAGTGCCTGCCGCCTTTATTGGCTGGTACTTGTTCCTGTGGGGCGTATTCACGCTGTATATGTGGGTCGCGACATGGCGCTCGACGCGTGCGCTGCAATTGGTGTTCTTCGTCCTGTGGATCACCTTCTTCGTGCTGGCCGCAAGCGAGTGGACCGGCCTCGGGTGGCTGCATCACGCGGGTGGTTATTGTGGTCTCGTCACAGCGGCGCTCGCGTTCTATCTGTCCGCGGCGGAAATCATCAACGAGATGCACGGGCGCAGCGTACTGCCTGTCGGGACAAGCGACACAGCAATCCTGGTGCAAGTATCGGTTGGCTCGACCGACAACCTGCAACAGAGCTGATGAGCGTGCCCGGTGGCGCCCCAAGGCAGTCGCACTAAACGTTGACAATCCGTTTTTATAACCCGGCGCCACCTCGCAGCCACGCTTGCCTTGGACATCGGGAGAGCGCGGCACGCAGCATACAATGCCTCTGCCAGGAAGTGAAAACAACAGCGAACTATGTGATCGTTTCGAACGATAAAGCGTCATTCATCCGTACACCTTTCCTGCGCCTGCAATGGGAACAAATTCCGATGAGCGTGTGTTGCACTGCGCGGTGTTCAGGTCTTTTCCCCTCGTGTTCTGCGAAAATAATCGTCACCACGTCGCACTTTGACTAGCCTCGGTCGCCAAAGGAATCACTCAGGTTTGCCAAGTGATTGAAAGCCCGTTCCCATTCTCGCCTGGTTGCTGCGGAACCCGCTTGAAACGAGAGCGTGCAGATCTATGGTCCACCCCATTTTTGCAACCCTGACACTTGACACTGCTTAATGAGGCGCCCGGTTCTCGATGTGCGCCGTTAAACGCAGGCTGTGGCTCACGTCAGTGTTCAACTGATCGCGTGTCGCGGCAGGCTTATAGTAAAAGCACAGCCAGTATCCGGGATGTCCCGAACACTGAGAACACCGTCGCTTGCTTCCACATTTCGGCGGGCGATCGAAAGTCCCAGCCCGAGGCCTGTTCTGTCAACGCCGTTTTGCCTAAACGGATCGAACATGCTATCGACATCGGCGGCGGACAACCCACCACAATGGTCTTTCACTTCTATCAGGATGTGTTCGGCAACCGCGTACGCATTAAGGGTTACGTCCGTACCCGGCCGAGTGAACTTGAACGCATTCTGTAGCAAGTTTTCCAGCGCCGAGAACAACAGATCGCGATTCGCGCGTATGGCGAGTCTCGCGTCAACGCTTGAAACGGTGAAAGCGCACCCGTGAGCCCGTGCCCGGAGGCTTACCGACTGCTCGATCTCTCCAATGAATTCAGCCAGCGAGAACACATCCGGCGGCCTCTCTCTACCACCCGCCAACCGCACTTCTGCGATCGAATCGTCTATCAGCTTACGCAGACCATCCAAACTGCGTTCTAAGACTGCCACAGTTGCGCCGGACCAATTTAGATTCCCGGCCTTCCCCGCCTCAAAAGCCAGCGATGCTCTTTGAAGGACGTTGCGTAGGTCGTGGACGAAGAATCCAAGTTTTTCGTTCACCTGCGCAGCGTTCTTGCCCGCCGCAGTTGAGTCGCGCTGATAGCTGAACTCCGTCACCGCATCGGCTATTGCATTATCCAGGCAGCGGTTGAGTGTTCGAAACTCGTCTATCTGAAAGGGCACGTCGCGTTCATACGCAAGATCGGTAATGGCCTGACAAAGGTCTCCATAGTCGTGGACGACCTGATCAACCGAAAATCCGAGTTCTAGGAGCTGTTGTCCGTGTTGCGCAGCCGAGGTTCCAATTGCCGAAAACGAGGCTTCGCCGCCCGACGGACCGGAGATCTTGCGACTCTCCATAGGCTCCCTCGTCTGTTCAATACGAAGTGTCAGGATAAGTTGATCAAGGAAAAGCGGCACGCCGTTCTGCAATTGCTGCGCGGTCGCCCCTCTGGCGGCCCTGTGCGCAACTTTCAGCCTGCATCGCTCGATAAGATCATCCCGATTGTTCGAAAGGAATTCATGCATCATGGCGCACAACCTCCTTTTATCGACTGCATCCGGCTGGCCCGATTGCAAGCATCGGCCAGCGATTCGCTTATGTGACATCGCCGCTTTATCGTAGTGGCAAGCTCAATGTACACCGTTCTTGAGACATCCTGAATTTCAACGTCACCGTGAGACGATCGCAAAGAAGCTTCAAAGCTCGCTATCTTGAGTGCGCCTAATGTGCTCGCACCAAAGCGGCTAATGCCCGCCCCTGCATGTCGCCTCGGTTACGGAACTCGGATTCGTACGAGCAATGAGAATAACATCCGCAAAAATCTGGTCTGAGGCGGATCCTGCTCCATTTGCGCGGATCGATATCGACGGCTAGTCGGCAAGGCCGGAGTTTTCACCTTCGAGGCCTTCCCTGAGCGAAAAGCACTGACCGTTCGCCAATAGGCGCGTTCCTACCAGCTCGATTCTGGATATCCAAGAACTGGGAACGACATATGCGTCAAAGGTACGTTTGAATCTAGAGGCACGGTCGATGACGAATGCCTTAACGAAGTCGAAGTTATACCCGCGTATAGGATTGCAACCGGCACGAAATGCTGACGCGATCCTTGACCATCTTGAAAAAATGATTCGTCGAACAGCAGGACTCGGACGTACTACCCGTATTCAGGGAATGGGCCGACAGTACTGGATCGACCGAATCAACGTCGTGATTAACGAGATTAATTTGCTTTCCTCTCAGAAGCTGCGCGCAGATCTGCTGCTTGTTGAACTTAGATCTTACGATCGCAGATGAACACCCTGCGGCATCCCTTACGATGAGATGCACGTATCCTTTCGTTCCCAACTACAATGAGAGCGGGCCCGAAGAAGGTCCGATCAGCGTCTAGGCGCAAACGCAACGCCCTCGTCGGTGCACTGGTTAGCGCCCCATTGGCGCAAGAAATGAGGAGGTGTTGCACATGGTGCACGAGTTTCTAGCAAAACCGCCAGGATTTGATCGAGCGATGTAGAGTGAAGGTTACGGGAAGACCCACGCGCACAGCAACTGCGCAGCAGCTTGAGGATGGCGTGCCGCTGTTCCTAGAGCAGCTCATCCGAACGCTTCGAGTCGAACAAACGGGCAATCCATTGGACGGCCGCAAGATTTCCGGCCCCGTCGGCAGCGAGTTGACGCAATCTGAAATCGGAGCATCTGCCGCCCAACACGGACGCGCGCTTTTGAAACTCGGCTTTCCGATCGACCAAGTGGTCCACGACTATGGTGACTTGTGCCAGGCGATTACGGACCTTGCGTACGAGCGTGATACGCCGTTTCAGATAGGCGAGTTCCGAACCCTCAATCGCTGCCTGGACAACGCAATTGCCGATGCAGTTAAAGGGTTTAGCTTCCAGCGCGACGATGCGGTTGCAAACGACTACGTTCGCGAGAAAAATCAGCAACAGGGATTCTTCGCTTACGAGTTGCGTAACTTCCTCGGCACGGCAATGCTTGCATATTCCGCCGCCAAAACGGGGAATCTGAATTTAAGTGGTGCCACGGGATCGGTACTGGGGCGCAGTTTGACAGGGCTGAGCGATATGATCGACCGGTCGCTGGCAGAAGTTCGGGTAACCGCCGGAAAGCCCCTTCAATCGCCAATGTTCTCCGTTGCCGAGTTCATCGCGGAAGTCAAATACGCCGCTGATCTTGCCGCTCTTGTTCGCGGGTGTGTTTTGACGGTTTCACATGTTGATGCCGAACTGGCCGTCAGCGGCGATCGTGATTTGCTGTATTCGGCGGTTGAAAATTTACTGCAAAACGCTTTCAAGTTCTCGCACAACCACACCGAGGTGACGCTGAGCGCTTACGCGGTTGCCAATCAAGTCCTGATTGATGTCAAAGATCATTGCCGTGGGCTTCATGCAGGTGACGCGGAAAGAATGTTTTTACCGTTCACACAATCTGGCAAGGACAAGAATGGTCTCGGACTCGGTCTTTTGATCGCGCGGCGTGGTGTAGAGTTCAGTGGCGGTACTCTCACGGTACGTAATATTCCCGGGACAGGATGCGTCTTTACCATCAGCCTACCCAGATATGCGATGACGGGGAGATCTAACGAAATGCAACGAGTATGCACGCTGACATCACCGGCGGTGCCGAGCGGCTTCGCGGCACCATCGCTCGAAGCGCGGATGACTACGCATTGGCGAAAGTCATGACGAGGGCGAGCAAATTGGCTGGCGATTGACCCTTCTGAAAATAGCCGTCGAACTCCTCGGCTGTGAGATGCCGGCAGACCTCTGTTTCATCTAATGCGGTAACAGCGATGATCGTGATACCACTGGTGCGTCGATTGTGCCGCAGCGCAAAAGCGGCCTGGACGCCGGTGCATTCAGGCATCGAGATATCCATCGCGATGACGTGAGGAAGCCATGCTGTTCCGATGGAGATGGCCTCGGCGCCTCCGAAAACCATTCGGCATTCGACGTCTTCAAATGACAAGTAGGCCGCCAGTGCTTCGGCGGCATTGTGGTTGTCGTCCACAACCAAGATTCGCAATTGGGCGCCGCAGAGATCGAAGTGGCGTTTGCTCAATGGATGAGAAATCGATGTAACAAGGTTTGATCGCATCTGAACTCCTAGATGCAGATGTATGCGCACCTCGCGTGCCACGTCGGCCTTTACGTGCCAAAGAGACGATGTGGAATCAGTCGAGAATCCGGCCGGGAGCGAGCTAACTGCTCGTCACCCATTCCGTTTTCAAAAGCGCCATAATGATGTCGTCGTCTTCGACACCTTGATGGACGGAGAACACATCGTGAACAAGCCCGGCCCGCGCACCGTGCACCTTGTTAGCAGAGACCGACGCACCGACCCCGCTGCCGCAAAACGCTATGCCACGGCTTAGCTGACCCTTGGAAATTGCTCTTGCCATTGGAACGACAAAATCGGGGTAATTATCGGTCGGTTCAGTTCCCTCGCACCGAAGTCAACGACCTCATATCTCCATTCCGCAAAGAGTCGGCCAGCTCTTCATCCAATGCAAAACCCCATGGTTCGCCGCAATTCCAACTACCTGTGTGACTTGCCTCTTCTCATAGCCGCTTGTGGCACTTATGGTCATGCATTCCCATCGACGTCGAATTCCCTGCTTTACCGCCCAAATTCTGCCATTTATAGAGGTTAGAGTTCGGCCGGTACAACCCCGATTATTGTGGCGAAATCGGTGGCCTTCAGGCTCGCACCACCAACCAAGGCGCCGTCGACTTCCGGCAACGCCAGGAGGGCACGCGCGTTGTCGGGATTGACAGAGCCGCCAAAAAGGATGCGTATGGTACGCCCTCGCGCCCCTAAACGGGAGACAAGGCACTTGCGGATGTGCTCATGCATCTCGACAATTTGGTCCGGTGTTGGCTCTTGGCCACTTCCGATCGCCCACAGCGGCTCATAACCCACTGCGTTGACGGACATGCTCATGCTATCGGGCAGGCTTGCAGCGATCTGGTTGCCGCACACCTCGAGGGCTTTGCCATGCCTTCGCTGTAATTGGGTCTCACCGATGCAAATGATCGCCAGCAGTCCCGCACGCGATGCAGCTTCCACTTTTTTCGCTACCACTTCGTCGGTCTCACCATGGTGCTGTCTCCGTTCTGAATGTCCGAGTATTACCGTGGTCGCGCCTGCGTCTCGGAGCATCTCCGCACTGATGTCTCCGGTGAATGCGCCCGAGATCTCGCTGTGGCAGTTTTGTGCGCCAATAGCGATGCGTTGTGCGGCCAAATTGGACGCGCGGGCGATAAGCGTAGCTGGCAGGCACACCAGGACGTCCGCATGGGGTGGCCTCGCATTCACCGACGCGGCAATCGCCTCAATCTCGGCAAGCTGAGATGACAGCCCGTGCATCTTCCAGTTTCCCGCGATGAGCGGTCGCATGATCTTCCTTATTTTGTTACGGTCGACGGTTCGCAGCCGAGGGCCTCTTCCGCCGCTTACGTCCCATGCATGTCCGTCGACTGGGTTCCAAACGCGTGGGGGATTGTCTCTGACCGACGGCTGCAGCAACGTTGTACACGGACGAGCCTACCGACAAACAACGTCGTCCACCTCGCAGTCCAGCCGTAGAGCGGCTCTCAAGAAGGCTCCCCCGGGGAGGATGGACGACTGTTCATGTCCAATCCAGATCTCGTGGAACGCCTCAGGACAAATGCTCCGCTCAACGAAATCATGGGTGAGGAAACGTTCTATGGCGGCGGCGCCCATGGCTATACCGACTACCCGACGCTTGAAGAAACCCGCACCGCGTTTGTCCTACCATAAAAGGGAAGTTAGAACATTCCGCGGGACAATCATCAAACGCCACCGGCAGCGGCGCTAACCCCGTCTTCCGAAAGGGCTGGCCAGGTTGAATGGTTTCCGACAGTGTCCTCGCATGGGCATAAGATTCGATCTAGAGCCCGTTGCTGAAACTTTCGGTAAATGCATTCGCTAGCTCCGTAGCACGCGCCTAGCTAGCATTGCCAGCGGGCGTTCGGCCAAACTCCTCAAACGAGTATTTAGTTGCAGTGGCTTGAGCGTCATCTGCACCGCGAGTTTGATTGGATAGTTCACGCGCATCAATCCGAAAACCCGTTTGCTCACGTCTTCGAGCGAAGGCGAACCCTCCCTCCCAGAACATCGCCATTTACTGGCGTATCGTATCGCTATTTTTGTATCTGTCTGCTGCAGTTCGATAAGGCGGCGCCAAAGCGCAGCGACTACCTGAGACCGGGATATTGGATCCTCTTTTTGGTATTTCAGGAAATAGCGATAGAAGTGTTTGTAATGCTTTAACTCGTCATTGCGGATGCGCCAGGCAAGGTCTTGAAGAATCGGTTCATCGCAAACGACATGGAGTGCCTGGTAATAAGTGGCAGTGCCCATCTCAACAATGCATCGCGAAACCATTTCCTGAGCGCGTGTAGGCTCAAGCTTCTCCATGCTGCACAACTTCGAGTATTCTGACAACAAGTCTGCAAATGCTAGGTTCCAGTCAAACTCCGGCCAAACATGTTCAACGTAAGCCTTAAGTGCCCGTCCGTGCTGAAGTTCTTCCGGTTGCCATTGCTCACTCAGCCAAGCTGCGATCTCCGGGTCGTCTGAGAAGTTGGTTACGAGATTATGCGTGTAGATATCCGAGCAACTCTCGATAAACGACGCACTGCACACAAGGATGAAGAGCTCTTCGCGCTCCCGCACACGTGCGATATCGACATCGCCGTAACGTATATCGTCGAGATGCCAATGTGACTTTTCAAGACCATGGTATCCGTACAATTCGTATTCCTCATTTTATAAGAATGAAACTCGACCGCTATGTAGCGTGTTCGAATCGCCTTCGCAAGCAAAGGTAATCACCGGCCGACCTGGTAATTGTCGGCGCCGTTGACGCCAACAACATTATGTAAGCTCCAGCACGCGAATGGTTTTCCGATAGAGACGCGTTTCGATCCGATCTGAACAGCGCTGTTTCTACCTCCACGATAGCGCTGAGTGCTCGACAAAGGCAGGCTCGGAAACTACTCAGACAGGCTCATCAAAGTCTCTCGGCTCGCCTAAATCTGCGGCAATCACGCGGCAACCAACCAATGGCCAGAAAATCCTTTCACTAGGTCGTCTAGCATTGGCCCAACGCCTGAGTGCAGTCGGTCGGGAATGCGCTAGAGCGCGTGTGCCGCGTCGTGTTCATCGTCGCGCTGCGCGTCACGAACGGTGAGGACCGGAACATGACTCGAACGCAAAATCGTTTCCGCGACGCTGCCAATCAAATGCCGACGCGCGTCACGCGGCCCATGTGTCCCCATCACGATAAGATCCGCTTCGAATGCCTGGGCCGCCTGCATGAGGGCGGCCGGGATGCTTGCGCCGTGTGCATCGATTATCTGTGTAATGCAGGATACCCCGCCGCGCTCGCACAAGTCGCGCACATGACCGAGTTGCCAGTGCGCGCCGGCAACGCCCGCCTCTTCTCCGATAACCCCGCCCACGAGATCACAAAGGTCGTGCGAGACAACACACGCCACCATCAACGTCGCATCGACGGCCTGCGCCAGCTTGAGCGCCTCTTCAAGCGCAAGGTGCGCGCTGACGCTGCCGTCGAGCGCTACCAGAATTCGTTTGTACATGACCCGCTCCCCGGATGACCTTCGTGCTTCAGTGTCCTCGTGCAGGCCAGCCGATCACTTGATCCACATCAATTCCCGCGGCCCGGGGGTACGCCGCGCAAATCACGTCACCAGCGGCACGGTATGATCCGCACAACCTCAGCAGCACCCATTTCCCCCTTTGCCCGGAGAGCCCATGTCCGCGCCACGGCGTAACACGGCATCGCAGCGCGGCACGGGTCGACAGACCCGATTAACGGGCATGGTCGGCAGGGTTGGCATGGCCCGCCCTCCTGCTCACCGTAGGCGCCTCGTTCATGGCGCTCAGGCGCAAGGGCACGAAAGCCGCGAAGGCCACGGTACCGGCTTCAACACGGCTTGACGAAGCGCGACTGCTTGGCAGCCATCCGGAACGTTTCAGTCCTCTCAGGCCGCAGAGTGCCCCCATACGCTCGCTGGTGAGCCTGGTTGAGCGGCGCCGGCCGCACGTCGGCGACCAGACCCGGCTGACCAACCGGTTGTCCGACGCACTCAAGCAATACTACCCGCAGGCGCTGGAATGGTTCGATGACCGTGGCACGGTGTTGTTCTGCAACTTCCTTGAGCGCCGGCCGACGCTGCGCTCGGTCCGGCAGGCCCGCACGGCGGTCCTGGAGAGGTTCTTCGATGCAGGGCCAGCCGGATCAGCGCGCACATCGAATCCATCCGGGCCGCAGCGGCGCTGACTGACGCCCCTGCGATTATAGGCCCGTGCCGTCTGTACGTGCTGGCACTGGTGGCACGACTGCGCGCCGTGCTGGCTGCGATCGTGCAGTTCGATCGGGAGATCGCGCAGGTAGCATGCACGCTGCCCGACTATGCGCTATTCGAGAGCCTGCCCGGTGCTGCTCCCCAGCTAGCCCTGCGCCTACTTGCTGCCTCCGGTGAGCAGCGGGAGCATTTCAGGAGTGCAGATGAATAGCAGACGTACGCGGGCATTACCCCGGTGACCGAGCGCAGCGGGAAGAAGAGCTGGGTCCACTGGCGCCTGCAATGCCCGAAATTCCTGCGCCGGACCTTTGTGGAATGGGCGGCCCAGACCATCAACCGGTCATTCTGGGCGGGCGCCGACTACCGACAGCAGCGCGCGAAGGGCAGTTCGCACCAGGTCGCCGTGCGAGCACTCTCGTTCAAGTTGATCCGCATCCTGTACCGCTGCTGGCAGACGCGGACAACGTACAACGAGACTGTCTACCTGAACGCGCTGAGCAAACGCGGCTCGTCACTTCTCGTCACCTCCTCAGGGCATGAACCTACCTGTGGGTGGCTGGGGGTGAAATTCCACCGGCCGATCCGGCTGTATACGAAGGAATAACGTGAGGAAAATACCCCTTGAAATATTAAACAACCGCGGCAACGAGTGACCGATTCGTTCCATCGTTGATACAAGTCAAGATCGAGATCACCGGGGTGGCGCTTACTCACGCAGTTGCTGGATTTGCTGTGTATGTCCTTGGATCGAGCTTAAGGGTCAAAAAATGAAGGTTAAGGCGAAAGCGGTCCTGACAATGACGGCGGTCTTGGCCGTCGTGACGTTCGGGATATTGGAAGGATCCGCACAGGATGCAGCACCTGCGCCGCAGTCTCATGCCACTGCACCGTTCACCGCGCAGCAACTTGATCAAATGCTTGCACCAATCGCGCTGTATCCCGATTCTCTCGTTGCCCAGATCCTGATGGCGGCGACGTATCCTCTCGAAGTTGTCGAAGCGGATCGTTGGATTCGGGATCCGAATTACGCCGCACTCAAGGGAGAGCAACTTGCGGACTTGGGATATTGTGAAGCCATGATGAGCACACGGCTCGCGCGCCTTGCGTAGTCCACTGAGCAATCGTCCCACAAGGTGCCGGGATAACCGCGTGAGTGCACGTTCTCGCACTCCCAACCTCTCTGAGTGGGCTGCGATGGCCGGCGAAACTAGCAGCAACGGAATATCGACCGGGTGGCGAACCACCTTCGATCAACGGCACTACAGATTCAGAGGTTAAAAATGAGCAGCGGATTGGTAGAAGTCTACGACTACAAAGACCCTAACGGCGACAACCCCGATTGGATCTGGCAGGGAACCCCTGAGCACATTGCAAAGATGGGCCTTTATCCGATCTCGGGAACGGCGAAACAAGTGCCGGCTGCTGAAATTGACGAAACCGGGCGATATCGGCCTGAGTGGGGAACCGGGCAGCAGTAGATGTAGCCGATCGTTTGTTCCGCGTGCGCCACGCCGTACACCGAGATAAAAACGTCACAGTTGCGCGTATAAAACCGTCACCCATTGAAAGGCAAGCATGGAACACGGCAAGAAAATGATCGCGTGCCGCAATTGCGACACGTTGTTCCAAAAGCCGATTCTAACCGGCCGCGGTGACGTCGCATGCTGCCCGCGATGTGGATCGACGCTCTATAGCAGCGCCTCGCGGCGGATCAATATAACGAGCGCATTGACGCTGGCGGCCCTGATCACGTTCCTGATTGCCCAGACGTGCCCGATCCTCGAACTCGTGGCCGACGGCATCACGTCGCAGACCACCCTGACGGGCGCGATCATGGTTTTATGGCACGAAAATGTGCAATTCGTCGCGGCTTTGGTCTTCGGCTTGACCATCCTCTTCCCACTGACCGAACTCGTCGCACTGCTGTATGTGCTGATACCCATCCGGGCAGGATATATTCCACCGGGATTCAACAGGGTGCTGAGGACGATCCAGCGGGTGCGACCGTGGGAAATGATCGAAGTGTTTATGCTCGCTGTGCTGGTGGCGATGGTGAAGATGCTGAGTCTCGCACGCGTCATTCCGGAAATCGCGTTTTTTGCATTCGGCGCGCTAACGATCATGCTTGCGATTCTCGTAAAGTTCGATTTGCAAGCCTTGTGGGAACTCGCAGACAGGCTGAGCACCGATGAACCGAAACGCCCAGCCGGCAGTGAGCCGAGGACCGAGGCTCTGCAAGCACGACAACCGACCGCAGCGACGGCAGTGATCGCGCAATCAAGCGCGGCCAACCCTAAGCCCATTCCGCAATATGTCACGGCGCTACGGACAGGTCTGGTCGCTTGCGATGCGTGTGCGCAGCTTGATCCGTACAAGCGTTCCATGAAAAACCAGCACTGCTCGCGCTGCGAAGCGGTTTTGCACCGGCGTCATCCGGATAGCCTGAGACGCACCTGGGCGCTTTTGATCGCCGCCGGCCTCCTGTATATCCCCGCGAATCTGCTGCCTGTCATGCATACCGCCACATTGACGGACACGCAAGACAACACGATCATAAGTGGAGTCATCTATTTCTGGACATCGGGCGAATGGCCCCTTGCTGTGATCGTATTCGTCGCGAGTATCGTGGTGCCGATCCTGAAAATCTCCGTGCTGGTGCTGCTCCTGATCACTGCGCGGCGTCGCTCAAGCTGGCGTCTGCGCGAACGCACCACACTGTACCGGATCATCCAACGCATTGGACGCTGGTCGATGCTTGACGTGTTTGTCGTCACATTGACGGTCGCGCTAGTGCGCTTCCAACCCTTCGCCGAAGTTACGGCCGGCCCGGGCGTGATCGCATTCGGTTCAGTGGTCATTCTCACCCTGCTTGCCGCGAAGCAATTCGACCCGCGGCTCGTCTGGGACGCTGTGGAGTCGTAAAACTCCGTTATTAACTCAGCTACGGCGACGAGCGCCCTGATCACTACCAACGCATCGGATTACGGGATCTGCGCGGAATGCGTGAGGTTGCGCATGCTGTCGAACGCCTTATGCTGCGTCTGCGCACTACAGCTCTAGCGCGCATCGGCGAGTAGTTGCTATCCACCCTTTCCTACGCATCGATCTGGATTCGAAATCGAGAACGAACTTCGGCAGCACGAGCGGCAAGATAGACGTCGAAACGGTGGTTCGAGGAAACTCGCGTTGATCAAATATGGAGTCTGTCGTCCCCAAGCGCGGCACCTGCTTTCGAACGAAGCACTATAGACCGGAAAAATTCTCTTGCGTGGAGGACTGAATAGAACACCCTGATAGCCGATCCCCGAGCATATCCTGCGGTACTTGGAGCTTTCGCAACACTGGCTACGCTCGGAACCGGCTGATCGAACACTGGGAAGATTATGGTTAAGATAGCGGCAATGAGTAGTATCCGAGGCTATCCGCTTACGCTACACAGACAGCTTGTTGAATGTCGCCGATGCGAGACATAGAGTGATGCATGCAGTTAGAGTGATGCATGCAGTAAATGTCGTTTGAGCGCGAAGTGCTGGTGGATCGCGATCGGCGCCGACCTTTCCCGGCACGTTGACATCCCCGCGCGCGATGCAGGTCGAGCTGATCAGCAGACCGTCACAAAGACCTCCGCCGGCCAGGCACGTTTATTCTAGCGTCATCGCGTACCGAGGTAGGCTGATAGTAAAGACACAGCCCTTGCCCGCTTCGTCTCGCACACTGAGCTCGCCACCGATTGACTCAATGCTACGCCGGGCTATAGAAAGCCCGAGACCAACGCCTGACTTGTTCCTTCCATTTTGGACAAACGGTAGAAACAACCCTTCTCCATCCCCACCTGGTAATCCGCCGCAATGATCTTTTACATCTATCATTATTCGATCGGCGTCTGCATAAGCATCCAACGTCACTTCGGTATGCGCTTGCGTGAACTTAAATGCATTTTGCAGTAGATTCATGACTGACGAATAAAGTAGGTCGCGGTTGCCGCGGATGCCTATGCGGGAATCAACGTGAGATACGGTAAATACACAATCGCTCACGTTCGCTGCCAAGTCTGCGGATTGCTTCACGTCAGCAATGAGTTCTGCAAGTGAAAAAAGCGAGAATCCGTGGTCGTTCTCGGCCGTTTTTTTTACTTCTCCTAGCGATTGATCGACAAGATTAGTCAGAGCATCGAGACTTCGCTCCAGGACATTCCCCGTAGCACCAGAAAAGCTGAGATCTCCAGCCTTGCCGGCGGAGAACGCTAAGGTCGCAGTTCCTAAAAAATTTCGAAGTTCGTGTGAAAAGAACCCATGCCGCTCGTTCATTTCGACAATCTTGCCGCTCTCAACAGCAACGTCTCGCTGGTAACTAAATTCTGTAACGGCGTCGGCAATAGCGTTGTCAAGGCATCGATTAAGTGTTCGAAACTCATCTACCAAGAAAGGAGCATCGCGTTCGTAGGCAAGGTCCGTAATCGCTTGGCAGAGGTCGCCATAGTCGTGAACAACCTGGTCAACCGAAAATCCAAGTTCCAACAGCATTTGTCCATGTTGCGCTGCTGACACACCCATCTCGGACAGCGACGATGTCCCATCCGACGGACCCGAAATCTTGCGGCTTTCCATAGGATCCAGCGATTGCTCAATGCGAAGCGTTCTGATCAACTGGTCCAAAAAAGTCGGCACTCCGTCTTGCAGTTGCCCCGCTGTAGCTCTCCGCTCGGGTCTTTTCGCCACCTTCATTCGACAACGATCTATTAGTTCACTTCGATTGTTGGCAAGGAAATTATGCATCATATGCGACACCTCGGAAGAAAACGCCACTCGTGTGCATGGCACTCGCCCACAAACAGCATACGACTGCGCTGCGGTTACAAATCGCCTTTTTGGGCAATGGCGCTTTGAGTGAGGTGTGTACCGAGGTCTCGCGGTTTCTTGACACCTTCCTAACACTTCCAGCCCAATGCTTGCTCCCAATAAAGCGTTACGACAAGCTGAGACGCAAGGTTCGAACCCGGACCTTTTTTCTATGATTGTCATTCGGTCGGTTGGGTAAAGAAGGATTTATTCTACGCGCCTGCGAGGACCAAAAACCCATTCGCGAGCCGCCGACGTATCGCTCAGCAGATCTGTTCTGGCCCTCAACTGTGGCGTTGCATCTGTAAAGATTAAGGAAGCAATATGTTAGCCGTAAGAGCAAGGAGACAATATGTCTTTCGAGTCCTTTTTGAACCGATGTTGCGTTTCACCACTGTAGGGCGCTGAAGCCAGACCACCGGATCTCAGCTGGGTGGATTTCGGCGTGCCCTTCATCGCCCAAGCGAGTTGCACGCTGCGGGCCGCTTGGCGGCAGTGACGTACTGCGTACACCGCAACCAGCCTACTATGGGTATATAACGGTAGGAAAACTTGGCAGCTATGCCCACTTTTGTCGCGCTTCCACTTTCTATTTTGACGAACTCGGTAGCTTTCGAACCGGAGCAATGCCACGCTCTCAGAGCGCGAACCAGATGGCCTCATCGGACATAGTCTAGACAATATGAAAATGTGGCGTTGGATCTGACAATTTCGGGAGACACGAGAACAATCAAGTCGTAACACGGTCAGGCCCAAAATTCAGTTGTATCGAATATTTTCCGTTAGCGCGCCGATCGCGCGGATCATGGTCGTGTTGGATGTGATGCTGACCAATGTCGCCGATAGTATGACCATTAGGAGGGTGAGTTGAAGGTACTGTTCGTTGACGACCAAAGAGATTTAGCGGATATGATGGCGGACCTCGCCACGGGGCTTGGGCATGAAACGCATTGCGCCTACGATGGCGCAACTGCTCTTGAATGTACATCGCGCGAAGCGTTCGACATTGTAATTGTGGACATTTCACTTCCCGACTTCAATGGAGAAGACCTGTGCCGCCTCATCCGAAAAGGTCGATCCAAGAAAGCACAATTGATCGCGCTCACCGGACACCGTGATCTCAGCAAACAGGCGGATCTCTCCGTCTTCGACAGCCGCTTCCTTAAGCCAATCACTGTTCGTCAGCTACGTGGGATCTTGGATCGCTCTTAAAGCTGCGACTCAATGGCACCGATCGAGCGCCGTTCAGGTTGCGAGCTCCTCGGCATCCTCGAGGCTCCCCTTCTCCCCTATCTCAGCCAGCGCACTAGAGCCCTCATCAGTGACCGGCATCGAAATTGGCAGGCTGGATGTCTACCACCGTTTCCTCTGTCGTGAACTGCCAGGTCAAATTGAATATGGCTTTGTCACGTGCCCCGGAGAACGTCGCAGTGTAGGTCGTGTTCGCGACAAGCGGCGCAGAGGGCAGCAAAAAGACGACGCCATCTGCAAGCAGGTTGTTTGGATCGACAACGGCGGTTACCAACGAACCCAGCCTCGCACCTTTCGAGATGAGAATATGAGCGGGCACTACGAAACCGGATGAATCCTGGAGGGTGAATTTTACGACGGTCAACGTGTCTTGGTCCTGCGCGTTGACCATAACCATGATTGGCCGACCTAAGGCGGGGCGTCCGAATCCCAGGTGCGGCAATTCCGGGGCCATTGCAAGCGGGACATGGGTCTCGCCATCGTAGGGAACGTGTACCGCGGCAGTTGGCGAAATCTGCTGGCCGCCGCTGTAAAGACCCGTGTTCGGGCCCGGCGCCCCTCTCACCCCGCCAATAGTTCCAAACTCAGTGGCACAGACATAGATCGGATACGTAGCATTGTCCGATACAAAACCAAGTCCAACGGACTCCTGATTTCTCAGTAGTGATACTAGATGATAGACCGAATTAATAGCCTGCCCAATGCAGTCTCGCGCATAAGCGTCAAGGTCCGGTTGGTGACGCCCTGCTGCAATGTTTTCCCCAACCCACTCTTTCATCGCGACGCCTGCTTTCCTCGCGCGCGCGAGCGGCGTGTCGGCATAGTAGTTTGCAAAATTTGGCACTTCGTCGTGCGATAGCTCAGTGAGTCCACCCAACGCGAGATTCGAAGCAAGATACAACGCTTGAGCCTGCGCCGCCGCGTCTAACCGAGGGTCCTGACGAAGCTTTCCAACATTTACGGAGACACGGTAATCATTGATTAGCTCAAATGCTTTCGCCTGATAGCTCGACGTCTCGTAGGTTGGGGCTCGCACGGTTTTCAGCAGCGCTCGCGAATGGTTGGAAGACTTCCACTGGCGGCTGGTATCGCTCCTCTCAGACCGGTTCGGTGCTTGAAAGGAATCGTGATTGCCGAAGCCAGTACACGCAGCGAGTGAAAACGAAGCAATGGCTAGTATCGCGGTGGTGGATTTCGCCTTGCTGCAGTGGGCAGACATCGTCTGGCAACCTATCTGTTAATTTTCGGGATCAGGCAACGCAGGACTCGTTCGTACCAAACGGATCTGTTCGTCGAGTTCAGATCATCTTCCGCCGCTTAAAAATGCCGCCTACGTTAGGTCAGGTAAAGCCAAAAACAGGTGACCGATAAAGTTAGGGCATCGCTTTGAAAATTTTATTTCCGAACGATTTAAATTAATATGATTTTTCCAACACCGATACAATTTCGCAATTGTCCAGACAGACGATCTAATCTTTGACAACCGCGAACAATCGTTGGCCTGTTCGTCACTAAAGCCGAGCCGATGACCGAGTGACAATCTTCGGCTTCGCTCTAAGTATTGTGTTTTCCAGTTCGCGAACAGCCCCATCGAATGCGTGCAGTATTCCCTCGTGCGGATCACTATTTGTGCTGTGTTCGATTGGAACAAGGCTGTAGTCCAAGGTTATCAAGTCAAGCCGTGCGTCGTAAAGCCGGGCGCCCGCAGCGTCGTGAAATGCTTCAATTGCGAGGTGGCACCCTCTAATGAGTTTGCCAAATGGAGCGAGCCTGAGCAATTGAGCGCCGGCCTCCGACTCGATTGCTGGAGATCCGACGAAGCCTAAGTATCGTATTTGCATTCCTACGGCCATACCACCTCCGCCAACATGTAATCGTCCGAGCTGTAGCAATCGCTTAGACTTACGCTAGTAGCCGTTCGACGCGTGGGTACCAACGGACGCATCGATCCTGGACCCGTGGAAGCTGTAGGCAGCGACCCGCATTAGAGGCATGGAGTCGTGAGTAAGCCGCTCGGTCCACGTTTCGGGCGACCGTGAAGCTTGTAACGACCGCGGCCCTGTCCGCTACCTGGACTCCGCCCCTGCGTCTGGATTTGAACTTGTAACATAGAGGTGGTACTCCCTCTCTGCTTGCGTAATCAGTTCGGCACACTTTCCATACATCCACGCGGGGGTCCCGTCACTGCTGTACATGCCGCGACATAGTCCTTTTATTCGAATCGTCGAACTGCCGATGGCATCGCCCGCGGCGGTGCGTGACGCCCATATATAAAGTACGCCAGATTCATGTGGCTCCCCTGTCTCAATGGTTGTTTTGTTTGCGCGACGAATGTTCGTCGCTGAATGATGCGTAACGAACTCCAAAGTCCTTTGCCACACGGTGTCGCATGCCACGCGGCCCACGCAACTTATCGACGCGTCATCGCGAGCTTCGTCCAACGCAATGTCGTAACGCTGACTGTCTATTGGTGATCTGCTGGTCGTACAAGCACAGAGACTCGCCACAGCGATCGACAATAAAAGTTTTGATTTCATATTTTTTCGGCCATTTTTCATCCGGTCGCCTCATATAAAATGGGCGTATAGAACCGCCGGCACTCAATACTGATCCAGCCGATGCCTTCTTCAGGATTCCTTATCTTTCAATGACCCATTCAATCAAACGCAAAATGCCCTTCTCGCATATGGACATGGATTGCATCCTTTGGACCGAATTTCCCTGCGAGAATAAGCTTGGCCAACGGATTTTCGATTTCTTGCTGGATCGCGCGCTTCAACGGCCGAGCGCCAAACACCGGGTCGTAGCCCACCTTGCCGATGTGTTCCAGCGCGGCATCGGACACGTCGAGTTGCATCTCCAGTTTCGCGAGCCGCTCATGCAGGCGCTGCAACTGGATCTTCGCGATCATCTGGATGTTCTCGCGGTCGAGCGAATGGAACACCACGACGTCGTCGATACGATTCAGGAATTCCGGCCGGAAGTGCAGCTTGACCTCCTCCCAGACGGCTTCC
>Ga0302315_10001000_pt1 | contig 29999 bp, 20 predicted proteins | sample III_Palsa_N3_1_FD_200532 | JGI IMG/M metagenome (GOLD analysis project Ga0302315, IMG submission 200532) | Peat permafrost microbial communities from Stordalen Mire near Abisko, Sweden - III_Palsa_N3_1 | ecosystem: Environmental > Terrestrial > Soil > Palsa > Peat permafrost | place: Sweden...
CCTGGTTGTGCACGCGGTGAATGAGCTGCCTGGGCTCGGACAGCTCGAGATAATCGAACACGATATCCCTCAGCCGGGTCGCCGGCATACGCCCATCCTGGGCAAGCACCGCCGCCTGAATCGCACGAACACCTATCCAGGGAGCGCTTCCAACATCGTCCGCCAGCGCACCCCACCCCCCGCAGAGATAGCGATGCCCTTGTGCATTCATGCCGTAGCAGGCCGAACCTGTCCCGGCGATCAGCACCAGTCCGGGTCGGCCCGTCAAACCACCCGTCAAACCAATCAGCGTATCGCTTTCCACTTCCACCACAGGCCGACTGCCTATCTCCGGCAGTCCGCGTAAAAGAGAGCGCATGTCGGCGCAGTCACAGTCGGTGGAAATGCCGCTCGCGCCCATAAACACGGACGTAAGTGTTACAGGCTTCAGCAGCCATTCCATAGACGCGCCGATCGCACGCTGTAAATTGTCGATAATCTGCGAACGCGGATAATGATTCGGATTCGCCGATCCGGCATATCCGCTGCCCCAGACCTTACCGCTATCGTCGGCGAGCAGCGCGCGCGTGTTTGTACCGCCGCTGTCGATCCCAAGATAGTAACGGCGGCCGCTTTCGACCGCACGAGACGGTGTATTTGTGTATATCATGGACATCTGCCATTCCTCATCATTGCACGGGTGTGACTTCTGATTAAGCCGGCTCCGGGTACCGGAGGTTAAATCTCTTTCATGGGTGCCATGTCTTGGCAGTCCTGGGACAAGGCGTGTCCTTACAGAAGCTCTCTTACGCCCTTCAGATGAACCTTGAGCCATGCGCGCGGCGCTATCTCGATACTGGTCCTGCCTCCTCGCGTATCCAGCTCCCGCTTATCAACAGAAGCTAGATCCTGTTCCACGGCGCTATCGAAGGACAAAACTCCCGGACCTACCGTCACAGTACGCGCGGCATCCGACGGGTTAAGCAAAGTCATCGTTAATCCCGATCCAACCTCCTCAAGCTGCGTCACAATCACCGTCCCGCAGTCGATATCTAACAATTGGGCGCTGCGCTGCCGAACCGGCCCACGATTCCTGTAGATATGAACCTGAGGATCCGACGCATACCTCAGCGCCTCGCGTGCAGATTCGTCGACTGGCTGTGCCGCGTGCGGGATAAGCTGAAAATGGAAACGTAATGTCCCCGACTGCGCGGCGCTAAAATTAACATCCCAGTAGTTGTTGGTCAACCACGCATTCAGCACCGCCCTTTCCCGCGTCACTTCTCCCCGATTATTGATCCGGCCGAAAGTAAAGCCGCCGATCTGCCAGAGCGGTGCATCCGGACATGCTATGGTCATGCCGCGTGAATCATCTTGAAGGCGGATGAAATTCTGAGTTGTAATATAGTGCCTGCTGCTGTAAGGGATCTGCTCGCGGTCAAGCTGCACAACGGCCCCCGCCGTCGAATAGTGGCACGCCGCATCCGCACTAAACCCCAACGGCATGGAGAGGTAGAGGGAATGGGGATCGGTCATCCCCGTTTTTATCACGGTGACTCTCAAATCGGCACTGCGTGCACCTGGGAATAGACGATAGGTCAGCGTCAATTTGTCCCCGTTGGACATTTCCACCACCTGCTCGTAGAAAGCACAGTTTCCTTCAAGGCCGAACCGGACGTCAAGCAATCGCAACGGCAACTCATGCACGGCATCCCACTCTCTGTGCCACTGCGCATGGACATCAAGGGCGCGCCAGTCAAGCGGTCCGAATATCTCGCCCCGTGATCCCCCAGCAGGCCGCTCCAAAACAGGCTCCCCGAATAGAAATTCTCCGCCCTCTGCCAGATACGAGATGCCGTCCAGATGCAGCGACGAAATTCCGGCGCGATCCCCACGAAACCCAACCTGCACTTCTCCGTTGTCCAACCCCTCGCGATTGGCCGTAAGACCCCCAACTTTCGCAGGCGCGGGCGCCGGCGCGGGTGCGCGCACCCCGCCCAGTAAAACCGTCGTATAGCCAAGCGGCGGCAGATCCAACGGACCATGCCAGGAGAATCGATCCTTGGCACTGTCCGCATACATCTGGTCGCTAAAGACCACATCCTGTCGATGATGGTGATGAAGACGCGGCTCCGACAAATAGCTAAACTCACTGTCCGCGTTCGGCAAACGCACCATGCGGCGGACGGAATAGGGCAGTGGATTGTAGACAAGAGCTGTCAGCTCGTCTCCTCCGGCGAACTGGGCAACACGCTCCAGTCCGTCCCGCCGCAGCATGCGCGCCAGCAGAAAACCGCTGTGAGCATAGGTCGTTTTGACCGCCCGCTGCGCCGCGCTCTCCGGCGAGTCCGGGATTGAAACCGATCTGTCCGAACCCCACGTGTGTTCCGTATACAAAACAAGATCCTGCTGAGCCTGATCTGCCTGTGCTTTCTGTCTCGGAAGGGATTTGCCTGGCGCGCGCGCACGCCAGGAGTGTAGTTGCTCGGAGATACCAAGCAGACGTTGACCTTCAAGCGCCAGGCTCGTTTCCTTCGCTGTGCTCCCGCTGCCGAAATTCCACCAGTCCGCCCAATCTCCGCGCAGAGTCGGCAGATCCCTTTCAAGTCTCAGGCGGTCGAACATCTCCGTAAGCGTAACCATCCGAAGGCGGATTTTAGGAGACGTAGCGTTCCAGTCTCGCACGAATCGCGGCAGATCGGGATCCGGCGCCGCATTGTCCGGAGCGCTCGCCGTAGTCACCTGAACCGGCAGGAATGTATAGGGATACCCCCGCTCTTCCCAGACCTTCAAAAATGCGGGCATGGCCTCGGCAACGGCTTCTACGCTCTCCGGAATCCGCATCTGTATATTGGCCGCATTCCAGTACTGCAGGCCATTCCAGACCAGAATCTTCCTGCCCGTCGGCGACTCCCACCAGAATCCACGCGGACGCGGCTGCGGCGCATATCCATAGTGCTCGTTCACACCCATCGAGAAACTCTCGATGCCATAGTCCAACAAAGCATCCACCAGGCCCCAGGGCGCTCCGTTCACATCTGAATTCATGGCCGATCGAACCGGCAAACCCTGCTCGCGCAAATAGTGCACCGGCTCAAGAAGCTTCAAAAGCATCCTGTCGTCCACTAAAGGGGTAAGGTTCCACTGCAAACCCGCCACTTCAAACTGCCCACGTTGGACCGCCGCTCGGAAGCGCGTTCTGTCGCCCTCACTCGCTTGTTTCCACCAGGGGACCGCAATCCCCGTTACCTCGCACGTCCATTTAAAACGGCACTCCTCCGGCCAGGACTGCGTCCCATCTGCCGCGTCCAGCGCCAGCTCAATAAACCGCTGATGCAGTTCCAGCACCACAGGCTGCGAATGCGTGTAGCCGATATCGGTATGAGAATGGTGAATCAGATATACTTCTTGAATCACTGAGAAGCCCTTCTGCAATCTGCTCTGCAGCGCGAAAAAATTATTCAGGGAGCCTTGACATGGACCTGAAAACGCGCTATCATGATGTCAATAATAAACAAACCAATTTGATTTATCATAGTTACCCTTTGTTTATACTGTAAGGATCCTCTAAATGTCAAGCGCTCGCAGACAAAATCAATCAGAGTTTCGACAGCCTTCTCGGGTTCTTGCCGGTACGAATTTAAAGTTCGCCCACCAGCACAATCAGCGGGTAATCCTGGAAACGGTCCGGCAGCGCGGACCCATGTCTCGCGTCGAGATCAGCAGCCACACGGCTCTCTCAACCCAGACCATTTCCAACATCGTGGATCAACTGCTCGACCGCGGAGTGCTCCAGGTTGGCGAGCGCCGCAGCGGTCGGCGCGGACAGCCCGCCGTGGAAATTGACTTGAATCCGGGCGGTGGCTACGCAATAGGCCTGCATCTAGACCGCGATCACATGACAGGCGTCCTTCTCGACCTAACCGGAACTCAGCATCAAACCATACATAAGGAATGGGACTTCCCAACCCCCGAGCAGGCTCTGCCTGTTCTGGTCGAGGCCGTTACCACGCTGTACCGCCAGCACGGAGTAACCGCCAGCGATATTTGGGGAGTAGGACTCGCGCTTCCCGGCCCATTGGACGTCGCCGCAGGAAGCATGGTCGCTCCCCCGAACTTCCCCGCTTGGGACCAGGTCCCAATCCGCGACCTGCTCTCGGAAGCCATCAATATGCCGGTCTACCTGGAAACCGACGCCACCGCGGCAGCCGTGGGCGAGCGATGGTTCGGACACGGACGCAATATGCAGGACTTCTTCTACATCTTCTTCGGGGTTGGGGTCGGCGGAGGCATGATCCTGGAGGGAAAGCCCTACAGAGGCGCCTTTAATACCGCAGCCATGTTTGGACATATCCCCGTCGATCCGCACGGAGCACGCTGCGTCTGTGGCGGCCGCGGCTGTCTTGAGCTGTACATATCCCTCGCCTCACTATATGAGACGGTAAGTCCGAGCAATGGCGTCATGGAATCTGCAACCGTCGTAATGCAGTGCTTCGAAAACAAGGACCCCAGGATGATGGCCTGGCTCGACCAGGCGGCCGACCGCTTGACTCCAGCTCTGGTCACCCTGGAAAACCTGCTCAACCTCGAGGCCATCATATTTGGAGGACGGTTCCCGGCGCCCATCCTGGATGACCTGCTTGCCCGAGTCAGCCAGAGACTGCCCGACGCGCAAATGACGGCGCTTGCGCACCATCCGCGCCTACTGAGAATGCACGCCGACGACAAAGCCGCAGCCCTGGGCGCAGCCACTCTTCCGCTGTTCGAAGCCTTCACGCCGAGCGATAGCCTCATGTCTAAGACACAAAATGAACTGACGATGGGAGTGGCAATCCGATGACTTCGCTCCCTCTCAATCGCAGAGAGTTTTTAGGGACGCTCGCCGCATCCGGAATGGCCTTGAGCCTTGGCAAATATGCTGCGGCAGAACGCATAACGAGTGGGCAAGCCCAGTCCATCAGATATGCCGCCGAGGCAGCGCACCTGACCCAGGCCTGCAATACCCTTTTCTGGGACGGCAATTCCCGGATGTACCGTGCCCCGGTCCTAAGTTCCGAAACCGTATCGAGCGACGCGCTTCACGACCGAGGCTATACCCTGTGGCCCACACTGATTGCCCTGCAAACGCTGATCGAAGCCGAGAAGCACAATCCGGGCAGCCACAAAGATCAGATAGCCATGGTCTACGACGGCTTGAGCCAGTATTTCAACGAAAACCTTCAATGCTACACGGCCTGGGTTTATTTCCCAGGAAATAATGACGCCTACTACGACGATAACTCCTGGGTGGTCATAGCACTCGTGGAAGCCTCTCTTGCATGCCGGAAAACCGATCCGCAGCGTGTGGCGCAGTATCTCAATCGCGCTCAAACCGTTATGGATAACTTTCTTGTAAAGGGATACGACAATTCGGAAAATCCAGGCGGCATGCGCTGGGGCTACGATCCCGCAAAGCCGAATACTTCCGACCGAGGCACATCCTCAACGGCCGGCAGCGCCCTTGCCGCCCTCATGCTTGCACACGCTGGCGTGAACGCACAGTATTACACGCAGTGGGGCCTGAGCGTCCTTACATGGCTCACCAGCCGCCTGCAGGATTCCGACGACCTGATCATGGACGCCCTGGAAGGACCAAACTTTAGAGTCCGAAGGACGAAATGGACCTACAATACCGGTGTCCCAATGCGGGCCTATGCCGAACACTACCGATTGACGAAAAGCAAGGAAAGCCTGGCAAGTGCGGTCAAACTGGCGCGCGCTGCGCTTAACCCAAACGGGGCGATGTTCGATCAAACCGTAAATGACCCCGGCAAACGCTTCTTCTGGGACTCAAGCTACTTCGTTCACTACCTTGTCGATGGATTAATTCAGGTCGCAGAAGTGACAACCGATGTGCAGCTCTCATCGGACATATACAATGTCATTGCAAGTAATGTTAACTATGCACAAACCTACCTGAGAGATCCCGCCGACGGATTCTACTGGCGCAATTGGCGCTTGTACACGATAGGCGACGCTCAACTCGACATCTGGCGAAGCTGGACCGCGCAGACGATCCAACCCGAGTTCGATGCGTCCGAACGATCTCAGGAAAAGCGCTTCCAGACGCTTCCTGTGAAGGACCGGCCATTGGTAAAGACGCTGCTTGCCAATGCCGGTGCGGCGCGGCTCTTGTGGCTCGCGTCGAAGATACCTCCGACCCGCTTCAAGAAAGTTCAAGGAGAAATATGATGAATACAACACCAGTCAGAAATCGACACATAATCGGTTTTACGCTTATTGAATTACTAGTTGTAATTGCAATAATAGCAATTCTAGCGGCTATCCTGTTCCCGGTTTTCGCCAAGGTTCGCGCCAAGGCACGGCAGATTACCTGCGTTTCAAACGAAAAGCAGATGGGTCTCGCGTTTATGCAATACATTCAGGACTACGACGAAAAGTTGCCCTTCTCGCGGGATTCAACAGCAGCCAACCTATTCACTGCTAAAGAACTTGAGTGGAAGGATCTAATCTATCCTTACCTTCAAAGCGGCGGCCGCCCCTACAACAATGGTCAGCCCTACGCCAATCAGGGAAATGGGGGCGTTTTCGAATGCCCGGAAAACAGTACTGCCTGGTCGTCCTCGTTGAGCTGGGGATCCGGTCCGGGCTTGCCTGGAGACGAGACGACCCGTTATCCTCGCTCCTATACGCTTAACGGCGATGCCGGATTCAACGAACAGGGCACGACAATCTGGCCCGCCACCTTCAACAATACTGCTCCCTACAACGGGAGTGGAGCTATATCTGTACTACAGGCGCCTTCAAATACAATTATGGTCTGCGAATCTCGCATCGTGTTCGCGTCTATAAATGCCTACTATATCGAATACGAAACCTCCGCCGATGGAACGCCCGCGGGCGGTCAGCCGTACTCAACGATTCAGGCCCACCCCGCCGGATTCACCAATTTTCTGTTCTTCGATGGGCACGCAAAATCCATCAAAGCGCAAGATTCGGTCATTCAGGACTATTGGGACGCTTATGGACCGAGCGGCTATGGAGCTGCCGAGCAGCAGTCCGTGGAGGCCGGGGTGAACCAGATCCAGCAATGGAATCCGGGATTGTAGAGACAACGCCATGCTAGCTAAAATCACAACATCGATGCCGATAATTGGGCTTCTTATCTTACTGCTTGGGAGTGGCTGTTCCAACCACTCCGCAAGCACGCCAACCGTAAATGCAGGCGCGACAAGCGTCCGACCCAACATGACCGGCGTCCCGCCGAACGTCGCCGGCCTGCAACAGCTCAAACAGAACGCGACTCAACAAAACCAGAGTCACTAGCGCCTCATTCGCTCCGTCATGGAAACAGTCACCACCCCATGACGGAGCGTAAATCTCCTAACCCCTCCCGGTGCCACGTTCGTGGCCCTGCACGGGCGTGTCCTACTCCCGGTGCCACCTCGGTTTCCTAAGCAGAGTGTCCGCCTCCCGGTGCCACGTTCGTATCCCTGCCCTGGATCACACCTTCGTCCAGCTCCTTCTTCTGGAGAGGCTAAAGAGCGCTAAAATAAATCTTTGATAATCCTTCTCGGAAGACTCTATGATCGTTGCGGAGGGCATGTGCTAACCTTTTGCAGCCGAGACGCGATCAGAAGATACACACTGGCAAACCTGCCGTCTTGCATCTCCAAAGTGCCATCAACGCCGCCACTTCCCGTCCCGATGGTCAAGATAAACTTGGTAAGCATAGAAGATGATGATAACCACCACTGCAGCGCCAATGACCAGCCATTGCGCGGTCGTTATGTGTGGGAGTGTCATGTGGAGATATTATCTTCTCCGTTTTGGTGGTGCGAAAACAATATTCGCGTATAAATGTATGGAATTTCCATATTAATAGGAATATTGTACCGCAAAATTATGCCTATCGAGTGGGCTATCGTAGATAGAATATCGGTTACAGAATGACTGTTTCACTTGCTGTTTTTGTTTCAAGTGCGTCATAATATGACGCTAATAGTATGGGTTATGGCGCGTAGCGCCTACTGAACAACAATAATTTTGACACGCCATAAAGATACATCGTTTCAACCGACGAAGAGGGCTGGGGTTCGTAGCGAGATCCTGCGATATTGACGACCCTGATGAATGATGTAGATTGGGAGACGCTGTACACGCGGTATGCACAGGCAAGGGGCTTTGACGACGCAGCGGCTATATACGAAATCCTCGAACACGCACACACTATTCTCTCCGACAGTAGCCTCCAAGAATTAGACTGGTTCAAAGCAGCGTTGCAGGATCAAGAGCGCAAATGGTTTGTCGCTTTGGCATTGCGCAAAAACAGCACGATGCCCGAACTGTTATTTACGCCCATGATCGAGGCCGGCGTCGCGCAGGCCGATCCACAAAACCATATATACTTTATCGAGCCAGTCATGCGCAGCTTTGGCCCACGACGCGTCAATCTGTCCCTGCTCTACATTTTGGAGGATGGTTCCGACGCGGAGAAGAGCGGCGCAGTGCAGTGCCTCTATTGCTCTCTTCGCCTCGTTGGACATAGAGGCATCGCCAATGATGCCATTTATGATATACAGGAGCGATGCCGACGTGTTATGCTGCGCACGTTCGTGAGTAACGAAAACGTGCATTTGCGCCGGTGCATTCTAACGCAGCTTAATTTCGACGAAGAACGCTATCCTGAAGAATTGAGGCCGTTGCTTCCCGAAGCTATCCGCATTGCCCGGACACATCCTGATACGTACATTCGCCATCGGATCCGCGTTCAACTTGGGGAGATCAGTGAATACATGTCGCTTCCTAGTCGCGAGTAAAGTCTTTCCGCTTCGACGAGTTGTCGGCACAGCGGCATTGAAATTAAGCCGCCCTTAATGGCTTAAAAAAATTTCGTACAATTTGTAACTCTACAACCTGTCGGTACTATTCATACAATAGTGCTAGCAGAGCTATTTGTATTGCTCGTAAATGGCGCGGACTTCCGGACTCTCGTTTCGTCTCCTGGGTAAAAGAATAATAAGCCTAATGCGCCTTTCGCATCGTATCATTTACCCCGTCTTAGCGGCCCTGGCATGCCTTGCACGCAGCGGGCCCGCTTCCTTGGCTCTGCCACCTGTGCACCACCCCTCGCCCAACCATACGCATAAAGCGTCACATGCTGCCGTTCTCCGTAAAGAATTTTTAGCGCCTATCGCAATCCAGAGTGTTCCACTTCCACCCGAACTGGCGGGGCACGGGGCATTCGTCATGTCGATGTGCTACGACCACAACGGCGTTCTATTTATAGGTACCGAAGAGGAAGGTATCTATTCCTACGACCGGCGTCTGCCGCCGCAATCTCGGTGGCATCACTGGACGACAGCGGATGGCCTCGGCGACAGCACCGCCTACTGCCTGTGTGTAGATAACAAAAATCTGGTGTTTGCGGGAAGCAATAATTCAGGATGCAGTGTCTTTAACGGGAAGACATGGCGCAACTACGATCAGCTCACGGGGCCTCTTGGTGCGCATGTCTATGCCATGGCGGTTTCTCCCGTGACGGGTAGTGTATTCATGGCAACCGAGGCCGGAATTGCCGTCTACAAGGAGGTAGCAGATTCTTGGGATTACATCCTGGCTCCTATGGGGAAGTCGCTGCCCCAGGCCACATCTCTCGCGTTCAACAAGGCGGGAGATCTGATCCTCGGCAGCCAGACCGATGGAATATTTGTCGGCCGCGCGGCCAGCGGCTTCAAGCATTGGGAGCATACTCCCGGCCCTGACTACATGCCGCGCACTGCTTCCGGCGCGGGTCTACCGACCGGCGAGATCAACTGCTTGCTCACGACAAAGGATGGCAACACGATCTGGGCCGGAACCCGTTGCGGCATTGCGGTAAGCGTCGATGGCGGCAGTCACTGGGGGTTCCGGCGCGGCGCAGACTACACAGATAAAGTCAATGGCCTCTATTCCAACCGAGGCTACGACGCAACACTATCCGGTCTTGAACTCCTGACTGTCGATCAGTATCAGAACTTCATCGCCGCGCCTGCAGCCGCCGTAAAAACGCCGGATGCTTCCATCCCTGATGTGTCCACGCCGCAAGCCGCCACGGTGAAAGCGTCTGTTGTTCCAACATCGTGGATCGCGCTCGATGCCGCGGACGATCCCGTCGATCAAATGGGCGTCCACATTACCGTTACGGGCGGTGACGCGAACAAGAGCCAGGCCATAGTCGACACAAGCAGGACAAGCCATCCGGCTTCGCCTGGACTATACAGCGACGAACGCCAGGGCAACTTCACTTACACGTTTCAGAACCTTGCGCCTCGGCAGACTTACATGCTGCGTTTGCATTTCGCGGAACTGGACTTTAACGGCGTAGGACAGCGGCAATTTCTGGTGACCGCAAACGGATCTCCGGCGCTGCCGCCGATGGATGTCTTTGAAAAGGCCGGCGGCGAGGATATAGCTCTCTCGCAGGATGTGCCCGTTAAGACCGATGGCTACGGTACGCTCACGCTTGCCTTTACCGGGCTGCGGCCCGAAGTCTACCAGCCTCCGTCACCTGCTCCGGCAGCAAACCAGATGCTCTCCCAGGATTATGTAACAAGTCTGGCGCAGGGCGCGGACGGCAAGATTTACATAGGACATTGGCAGAACGGCCTTGAAGCTTACAACTCCGCCACACAGTCCTTTGAACCGCAGGCGCAAATCGCGGGTAATCCAAAGGGTCAAACCGCCGGATTCGTATCCAGCCTGCTTCCCTTGCAGCACGGCGGGGTGCTTGTAGGCGGTTATGGCAACGGCCTCACCTACTCTGGCTTAAACGACAGCTCGTTTCAGCAGCAGAGCGGCGGAACAACGTTTTCGACACTACAGACAGCGGAGCTGCCCTTCCCGTCAGCCGCCAAACCTCCCACGGCGCAGAAGCTGCAGGAGCTTCTGACGGAACTCTCTGAATCCGGTCAGCCCAATATGAAGCCGGGCGACGGGGCCTATATGTCGTCTGACTGGTCCACACAGGGCAATTGGATCGGAAAATTCGGGCAAAAGTACACGATCATGTGCGCCGCAGATTCCCCACTCAATCATTACTTCATCAACGATTTTGATTATTCAGCGGATGGGGATCTCGGACCTAACCGTGTTCCCACAGACAGCATACGCCGCTGGATCCACTGGCTGAGAAGTTCTGACGCACGCGTGATGTCGGACCCGGTCATTGGAACTCGCAGAGAATCTGAGTTCGATGATCATGGCGAAAATTATAATATGCAAATAGAAGGACCTGATTTATGGATTACAGTGCAAGTTCCGGCAGGGGTGCATCGGCTGAGCGCGTATTTCATGAATAAGGACGGACATGGCGGCGCGAACGAATTGCGAGATTACACGCTAGATTTACTACCGTATCGCACGGATCCCAGGGCCTCGGCTTTCCTGAAGCCGCTTGCGGTCGGGCGGGTTCGGCAATTCTGGGGCGGCGTCTATCAATCCTTTGCAGTGTGTGGTCCGGCGAAGTTTTACCTTAAGATCGCCAGAAGTAATTCGTTTAACACCATAGTCTCCGCTATTCTTCTGGATAAGATATACGGGCCTCCAACGTCCTGGGAGATCAAGAACATTCCCTGTGCTTATTTGTGCGCTCCAGAGTACCAGGCGTATATTAGGCCGCTGGCAGGTCGTGCTGCAATAGATCCGGATTTATCTTCAACGCTTTCGTTCCAACTCTGGTCAGACCTAATTCAAGCTAGCGGAAACACGAACTGGTGTTCGGCTGTAGTACCGGCGCGCATGCTCTGCTACCGAGCCCTGGCTGCGTCTCTTACATCTGGAAGCACGGACGTAGGCCATGCCGCGCCTGGTCCCCCTAAGGCTGGTCCTGCCAACGCCAACCTGACCACACCGATTGCCATCACCGCAGATGATTTGCTTGCCTGGTGGCGGCGCAGCCTACCGTTTGTAACGCAAGCGGACCGGACCGCTTATGCCGATACCATGACACGCGCCTGGAAGGATGAGCTTGTTCTCTGCCCATCGCTCAACCGCAACGATCTTTAACCGCAGTAATTTTCGCGCAAACAATAGGAATAAGGAACATGCACAAAGAACATCTTCGTTATAGGGACTATTACAGGGATTTTGCCTGTATACAAAGGAAGGCTGCGCGCAGGACAGATTCATTTAGTCTTCTGCGACTGTTGCAGATCTGTGCCGCCTTGCTGCTTCTTACTGTCGCAGGAATGTCTCAAGCGAACGCGCAAGGCGTAACGGTGACCGCGTCATCGCCAAACACGACGCCAGGATCGGGGTCGGTGACCTACTCTGCCAGTGCAACGATCACAAACCCGTCGCTTAACAGTGAACAGCAGATAACAAACGTAACGTACACCTGGAGTTCCAGTGACACCTGCAACCCGACAACAGGATCCTCTACAACGGTTACAGCTATACGCCATAATCCCGGGACCAGCACATCATCTGTGAGCTGCAGCGTGACCTGGTATATCTACAACACAAGTACGAAACAGACGACTACTGAAGGCGCGGGCGGAAGCGCAAGTGTCAATTTCGATCTGGGGGTGATGTGGTCGCCTGGAACGATTACCGGGGGCGTCATGACATCGCCACAGAACCAAACCAGTAGTCCGTATACACCAACCACGGTGGGGGCAGTCATCGGAGGCCAGCTCACAGGCACGATAGGCTCAGCTTCCGCATCGGATGCGTGGACGTTTTCATATCCATCTGGGGGGAATACTGTAACATCAAGTGGCACCGGTTCAGACACCGTTTCTTATGCTTGGTCTGGTGGCGTTGGCACCCTGAGTAGCACATCGTCTGCCTCCACCACGTGGACTGCCCCAAGTACCCCACAGACAGCCACCTTGTCCTGCACCATAAGCGCTACTGCTCCGGCAGTTGTGGCGCCTGACGGTGGTTCACGCGGTCCAAGCGCTGTGACCGCTTCGGTATCTATTGCGGTGATCGGTGGACCCGTTTCGGGAGATACAAGCGACGTCAGGTGGTATGGTGATGGATCTGCTCCGGCTGTCTCTCTTAGCGCCGACAGTAGTGAGCCATCGGGTGTTACCTACCAGTGGAGCGCTTCGGGACCTATAAGTATCCAGGGATCGCAAACAAGTAGTACCGTTTCCGTGATGCCTACAGCGGGTAGCACGAGCGCGAATGATGCGACAGTCACGGTGACCTATACTGCGGGCAACGCAAGTACGCAAGCGAGCCAGTCCTTCACCATTCGAACTCCTTCGACGACGGTTCAGGCAAGCACGGATTCGAGTGAGTACCAGGCATTTTATTACCCTGGCGGGGCGAATTATTCTAACATAGTGGGCTTTTCAGGATATAACGTACAGTGGAAGCTCTTAGACCAGTTCGGCGCAGGTATTGACGTTCCGACGGTAGCCGAGAATGCGGACACGGTTACGCAGGACCCGACAAATAACTCGGTGTACTCTGGAGGTACATGGAATCCGTTTGTTGGAGATACTTGGAGCACGAACACTGCAGGGATGTACGACCATCCCGATCCCTATGCTAGTACAGGAAACGGTAGATCTACCGCGACCAACGACAATAGCATTCCACCCGATAATATGCTCCCGGACTGGCAGAGCCTGACCGCTCCTAGTAGTCGGGCTATAGGTCACTTCTATCACAACTACGTAGCAATGGGTGTGAATACTACGCCTTTTATGTTAAATACCTACACGTCAACCGGAGCGTCATTCTATTGATAAGTATATTAAAAATTGTATATCTTCAGGTGGCAGGTATCTTTTTACTTCTCCTTTCTGCTCCGGCATATGCTGGGGACATTAGCGACTGGAGCCAAAAAGCCGACCTGATTTGTCTTGCACACTGCGTAAATAAGGAAGCTTCACCCGTACCGTTTAACAGCACTACGGGCGCAGTTTACGACGTGATAACTTGGAGCTTCCAAGTCCAAACCATACTAAAGGGAGACAAAAGCGTCAGCTCTTTTGTGGTAGTTACCCATGACCTGGACCGGGCCGCCTTAACAAAAAAGGGAATCACAACCTATAGCTTTCCAGAATATTTCACTCAGTTTGCCCCATCCGCCAATTACCTGCTCTTTCTTAAGGTGTCCCCGGAGGACGGAACCTACCAACTCGTCAACCCTTACCGTACACGTGAGACGGCTTGGGAGGTGCCACGTCATTTGCCTCCGGATGATACCACCGCTCCTCTCGCCGTTAGATTGTTAAACATCGGCGCCACCACCCTCAGCTTAAGCGATGAGGCGGCCAAAATAAGGGGGATGGGATTTCTCGCGGAGTTTTCGGAGTTTCTTGACGAGAACAATGCGTACTCCGCTCATATGGGTGACGCCGCACACGGCCTCAACAGAGATAGCGCCAAGCCGCGCCCTGATGCTGTGGATCCTCTCGTGCAACAAATACGAGATCGGGTCCACGCCATTATCCTGCCCGAGGTCGTGGCTTATTTGAAAGACGATGATACTTCGATTAGAGAGGAGAGTGTTCTAACCCTGGCGGCGTTGCAACAAACTGCGGTAATCCCAACGCTTATCGATCTTGCAAATTCTGGCTCACCGAATTCAGGAAGGGCTATCGAGGCTATAATCGAGTACGCTACGGACGCTTCCGCAATCGCACTTGCCCCCTATCTTGTTTCCCCTAACCAAAACCAAAAGATCAAGGAAGCAGTCTCCCAATCCCTACGGTCGTCACAGGATCCTCAGTTGATTCCTTATCTTCTTCAGGCGGTAAATGACCAGGATTATAGTGTCGTTTACAGAGCGGTTAGCACCCTCTTTGATATTACGGGAGAAATGCCTGAGCCCACCATGGCTGCTTTTGCCCAGGTGAAGGAGAAATATGTCCTTTACTGGAATCATTGGGCCGCTACTAACGCTACGCTTTTGCAGAAGTTTGATAACACAGAGGCCATTACTAGCAAAGGGCCGTAGCCCCGCCAAAACGGTAACTTTAAAGATCTCTTAAATGAAGAACTCTGCGGCTTGCCGTAGGGTTCTTCATTGCATCAACCAGGACAGCTCAATCCTTGGCTATTCCAACCAATCCTCGTGGTCCGCCTATCGTCAAATGAAGATTATTAAAACGCTACGATAGACAACTTTAGCTACGGCTGGATTGTTAGCTGTGATGTTTAGGGGCTCCGAGGAGAACGCTGGATCGCAGCATAGCTCACGATCCAGCCATTTCACGGGGCGAAATCCTATATCAAGGGACTGAATTACTTAGGTATAACCGTCACAGCCCCAATGCCATTGTAGGGCTGCCATGTGCCATTCACATACAATTGGACGGAACCCGTATCGTTATTCACACGGGCGACTCCACCGGACACTGAGGTTACTTGCCAATCACTGCCTCTATGCGAGTTGGCGCTCATCCACAGCAGGGTAGATTCAACGATAACAAAAAGAACAACTAGCATAATTTTGTCCGATATCATAGTGGTTCTCCGTTCCATTCCAACGATGGATTGTTTTTTCAAGATCCTAAGTGATTTAAACGGGCTATATCTTCAGTAGTAGTAGTAAACTGCCAACTAGTAACGTCAGTGCATTCCATGGGGCTGTCGTTACGAGCTCCCCTATATGGTCTTCTTGGGCTGCCCCTTGGTCAACGCCCCCATGAGGCCACTCATAAACCCATCCGGCAACCGCTCGCTATATACTTCCGGTGCCTGATTACGATACAGAATATCGGCCGCCTTATCCACCACAATCACACAGGGACAAGCATTTACATCATACTTGGCTTTGGCTGATGCGTGCGGATCACAGAGAATTAGTGTTCTGGTGGAATCAAGCATAGTTTCCGCCGCAAACGTCTTGGCAGCCACCGAATCACCCGAGAACACAATAATTACTCGCTCCGTCCCTGTAGATCGCTGTCGTTGTTGTCGCGCCCACTGTGAAGCGAACGCATGACAGCGATCGCATCCGCACAGGAAAGCGACAGGCACGATTTGCCCTTGGAAAACACTGGGCGAGATATTGCGACCATCTACGGACGTTAGACGCAGTAAAGGCGCAAGATCAAATCTGTCTCCTGGCAACGAACGAGCCAAGATACCACTCCCTGTACTAATCGTGAACATGAATAGCAGAAGCACCGTGAATATACTGCTAGAGCGTATCGCCCTACCAACAACTCTCGGTGCTAGTAACTGTGACGCCTTTGTAATTGATTTCAATGTGCGGCTTTATTTCTGGTACGCTTAGAAGGCTGTGCGGCACGAGCTCACAATAATGCAACTATTAACTCGGGGGCAACGAGCAACTGGTCGGCCCCGTTGGTTGCGTCGTCCCGAATGGTGGCGGATCCCCGCCCTGCAATTCAATGACGTCATGAGGGTCTGCGTGCGCATTCAAACCTCCACCTACCGCAGCGACGGATACATGGAGGCGCGGCCCATGCCCAGAATACACCCTCATTGTCTTGCTCAGGTTTCGTGCTGCGTGTGACGGAGCAGATTGAGCGGCCCAAACACCGCATGAGGGGCCGGTAACGAGAGCGGCTGTTACTAACAGCGTTGAGACACGCGTGATAGAAAATAGGGACGCTAAAGCAGTCGTCGATTTCTCTACCATCGTATTGGTCGTTTCATTCATGGTTTTGTTTCCTTTTCATCGGACGGTTATTCGTGCTTCGCAGTCCACTGCCATAAAATGGTCATATGCGAAGCGGCGGTCTTAGTCAGAGGACGTCATGCCACTATAGGGCACGCTTAGTACAGTTCCGTCGCTCAGGACGATTTTAAAGCTCCCGCGGAAATAGTTCGAACTTGTCATCGGACTGGTAATTGTTACTCCCACCGAGGTATCACCTCCGTTCCTTGGCGAATTGATCTGGGCATTGTCCCCAGCGCAACTGGCTTGCGTGATAAGCAACGGTCGGTTGCTGCGACTCTTTACCGTAATGGTGCGGTGTACTTCAGAGCCTGGCTTTAGCACGCCCAAAAACAGTTCTGTGGGGTCTACCCATGCGTCCGAACGAACGGTCGTGTTACACGGATACCGAAATACATGAGCCCCATGTCCATTATCGTAGGAAACTACGACATCATCGCTGATGTCGCCTATCGGAGTGTTGTCCAGTAAAACCACCCGAATATTTGAGACCGTTCCTCCTGGAACGGAGGGTGGTGCGTCGATTCTCTCCGTATTGGTTTCCAAACGCAAGTGGTTACTCGGATGTGCGAGAACGATTGATTTCAGGTGATACGGGGACGGTAGGAACACCTGCCCGATACCTGAAGACTCGCTAAATTGAGGCGCGGTTATCAACATGGTCGACGGATGTGCAACTACGTTCCCAGGCGGCAGACACATGAGGCCTAAGTAAAAAACCGGACACCGGCTGTCATCGGTTGCCAGCGGCAGCGGCAGACAGAACGGATCAAACTGCGGCGTCATAGAAGTAATCGTTAGATGCGCAGTTTCTCCTGGACCCAGCTCGGATCGATCAACTTCGCCACGTGGCGCCCCAGAGCAGCCGCAAGGTTGCGGAGTAATTCGAATGCGGCGCCCACTGATGTTCCGGTATCCAATAACTGCTGACACATACGTCATTGGGCCTTCGGATTTTTCCGAAATTATCGGCTCAGATACCGTGACGACAGGCTTAGTGTAGTTACTAAGTATCATGGCCGTACCAGCATAGCAGCTATAAAGGTCCGCCGTTTCTACATAGTCGTCTGTGCCCGAGTTGTTCCAGACGAGGGCATACTTTGATCCAATCGCCATAACCACGACGAACCGATCAGAGCCCTTCAGACACGCTAGCGCAACGCAACGAAGAGCTGCCAATCTAGACAAGCTAATCCGCCTCACACTCACTTTCAGGCCAGATTTTTTTGCAACACTTGCCAGAGATTGAATCGTTACTACATGCCGTTCAAGCTTTGGAAGTGACCCGACCAAGTAGCCCTGCTCTTGAGATGTGGCGTCTACAGCATTTGCATAGCCGAGCAACAGACTGAGACCTTGCCGGGCTGGATCTACTTGCATCTGCGAAATTGTGTTCACGTCACCTGCCTGGCACCTCAGCGGGATCAACAGGAGCATAAGTACTGCGCACGCTCTCAGAATGTTTGTTGCCCTTAATGTTGAAGTCCTATTGCATTTCGGTTCAATTGGCGACAAGTTTGAGCGTCCCATCAGCCTGGGCAAGATACCGCTTGTTGCCTGGAATATCATTGACATAAGTGCCTTCAGGCCATTTGATTGTAAATGGGTTTGAGATCCATGGATATGTGGCTGGAACCGAATCCATCGTAATTTGTTCGTGGATCGTGGTTACCTGATCCTTGCCCTGTGCTGTTTTACCAGGGATGTTCGTTTGTTTGGAGTATGACGCCGGCATCCAGTTTGTGCCGACATGCAGCAGTGTCAGAGTATCTGCCGCAGCGAATAGAAAATCAGGCTTTTGTGGATTTTTTGGATATTTTGTCAGGATACGCGACTTACGAATCACAAAATCATGATCGGTATCCACCCAGCAGTCCACAACATATACGCTGCCATCTGGAAGCGGCCGCGTAAGCTCGACCTCGACGCATTTGGACCCGTAAACATCCTCTTCGCCAACCTCGCGTGTCGAGTTAGAAGGCTCCTGCATCGCCTCGTCGAAGGGTTCGTCATCGACAAAGTACATGACGTACCTCGGGTCCAGATGATATTGCTCAGACCACATGCCGTCTACAAGGGCATCTTGGCCGACGTTCACCCTACCTGACCAAGCAAGTTTTTCCGTGAACTTACCAGAGTTCATTGGCAAGCGCTTCCTGTAGAGATCTGCGGAAGTCAACTGACCATCGCACAGTACGAGGCGTTGCTCGATTCCGTACCACGTCTTGTCACCCTGGTCAGCAGCAAGGTTGCCAAGCATATGAACGTCGAACGACAGATTGCCGTCCTGGGCGATCCAGTATATTTCTGCGGTACTCGTGTTGGGTGAATCCAGTCGAACTGTCTGCTGAGGGCGAGGCTCAGAGCTGGCCACCCTCGTGGACAGTAAGTTGTCTCCCTGGTAAGTGACTTTTACCGCAACATTCGGGAGTGATTGCCTGCCGTGCCGGATGCCGTCAGCGATATAGCTCAGAATAGAACTCGGTTGCGGAGCGGAACTCGCTGCCGAAACCTGAGACTGGAGGCACACGCATATAAGAGACACCACAATTGTCGAGGCCGTTGTTGACCGCATTCCACATATCCTAATTTCTTTGGACTTTTCTGATAGAGCGTGATTAAAGCTGATCGCCACAGCCCAGTCGTAAAATCATTGCCCAGGGATGATGTCGCAGGTGCTGACGTAATTGACTTGATATCCAATGTAATCTGCACACCCGACGGCAAAATAGTATTTTGTCTCGCCGCAGGCCATATTGTAGACATCCGTATAGGCTCCAGTCTTGTTTAAAGCTTCACCTACGTACAAGTTCGGATTGCCAAACGTATGATAGCTAAATGCCGTGTTAACACCACCCCCACTACCTACAACCGAAACGGATATGCCGACGCCCGCCACTGTTTGGCATGTGGTGCCGATAGACGCACACGTGCCAGTCTTCACGCAATGGAAACCTTGCAGACATTGCGCACTCGCATTATCCGCACCAATAACACCAACAGTCAATAGGAACAGCAGAACTGCACATACTTTTTTCATATTTACTTGCCTTTCGTACGCAATCGGATTTGCGCTATGGTCGCGCATCTTTTTTACCTGTTATCTTCGAAATCGGGCCCACGTTGAGGTTGTTGGGCCATTGAGGATTCGTCTACTTAACTCACCTCGAATTATCCTTATGATAATTTGAGTATACCGAACATAAAGCAAAAAGTTAGTTTTTTTGCCGGGTATACAGCAAAAAAATATTCCATCCGAATTTGTTTCTGGTTATTCCGCTTCCAGAATCCTAGTATTAGCGCATTTTTATCTCTGCGCGACCTGTGCAAAATCCGGTATTCCTTGCTCGTTGATCTCTGGGTGTTCTGCCAGATAGGACATCACGACATTGTAATCCTCCCCCTCTCTACTGAGGCCGTCCCATCTTAATGAGTGTTCGATATCCCGAGCAGGTGTAAGACCGAGCGTCCTTTGACAGTCTTCCCAAGCACTGTATTGGCCAAGATAGTAGTAGCAGCTTCCAAGCTTAGAGGTCGCACTCTTCACTTTGTCTGCCGGTGGATTGCTTGCCACGACGGCCTTGTAATACCGCACCAGGGGAGCATAGAACCGTGGCCCCTCCTGTGCCCACCATATCGGATTTATCAATCGTTTCTGTTCGAGCACAGCAAACAGATTGTTAGCAAGTTCGCCGACGTCTCCTTGCTCTTCCGAAGCCACCGGATGGTTTGAACGCCATTCTTCTACAAGCTGGCTTCGCTCTTCATCCTGCTTGCCCTGAGCTGTTTGCCAATCGTTCACACTGAGGAAATATGGCGGTGGATCCTCGTCTATAAGGTCGAGCATCACGCCGGCCCAGACCGTGTTGAACGAGTTGTTCTTTCCCATCTTAATCGTAAGCTGCAAAGGTCCCTGCACAAGGAAGCGCTTGTACACGCCGCCCCAGAAGTCACGCAGGCGTTCATGGGCCAGCTCAGGCTCATCCGAAAAGCTGGCTATGTCGCTTAACGGCTTCTTCGGGTCATGTGGGCGGATCGATATTTTATAGTCACGGTACCGGTTGTTTCCATCGTGGCCGTCCTTGTTGAAATCATAGAGTGAGAGATAGAACAGGCCTCTTGGTATCGTAAGTGTGTAGTAGATATCGGGGCCTTCGAAGCTACTTGGGTACCACTCACCGTGATCATCTTGCTCGGACTGACGACGGTTTACGTCCCAGGTTGTGAGTTTCGCCAAGACCCGACTGTGCAAATATGTTGGCGGCATCTCCAGGGTCCGTGGATTTGTCGTGTAGAGCCAGTGGACCCAATATCGCAACGAGTCACCAGGGTCGTGGTGCGGTCCAATTTGGGAATAGTAAGAGACCGTATCCCATCCCGCGCCCCAAGGATAATCCAGGGGCGCACATTGCGCATTTAACGTGATGAAGTATCGTCCATAGCGGCCAAGCCAGTTCCCTTGAGTTTGCCAATCGTCGTTCAGAGCGACCACAGGCGTTGATTCCGGTTTTGTGGGAGGGACAGATCGAACCAGGGACACCAAGTCGGCCAGCTCCTTCGCATTGGGAGGAGGCATAGGCGTTGGAAGCACGGGAATAGTGGCTGTCTGCTCGCTGGAGTCCTCGGGAATCGTCTTTGAACGCTTGCTTGAGCTGGCACCGGACTCGGTGGCGAAAGGTATCTCCTGTTTTAGTCCCTCGCCGTACCGTCCCATCATAACGTACCCTTTAGCTAGGGGTAGCAGAGCCGACATATACAAGGTCGGCTCCGGGATTCCGCCGAAAGGATAAAGCTTAGCACCTGTTTTAAGGTCCAGCACTTCAAATCCCTGCTGGCGATAGCCAATAAAAAGGTCGCCGAGGTCATTTTGTGTTAGGCAGGTTACATAGTCTTCCGCCAGCATATGGCCATTTACGGGCCGATCAACCGGCTTTGGGCCTTTGTAGAGGCCAGCGACCTTGTCGCGCCAGTCGTTGCCTCGGACATAGGACCAGGTGTCCCCGTGGTCCTTGCTGTGCGCCAAACCGCAGTTGGTTCCCACCCAGATAGTGTCGTCGTGCGTGACAAGAAGGGCGTTGATAAAGTTGCTTGGGATGCCGACTCCATCCGGAGTGTTTGGCATGCTATACGGACCGATAACTCGGCGCCATGTGGCATAGTTGTCTTTAGGTGTCGCTATCGCGACTCCCTCATAGGCCGTTCCAACGAATAGTCGCCCCGTGCTGTCAAAATCAAGTGCAATAGCTTCGTTGCACGGAAGTCCCTGTGCCGTGGTGTAGTGAAACCACCAATCCTGTTTTTGGGAATATCGGGCAAGACCAGCTTCTGTTGCAACCCAGACATCTCCATCGGTGGGGCAAGTCGCTATCGCAAATACTCGGGACCCGCCAGGACCATCGATGCCTGAATAGTTTTTCCAGGCAGTCCCGTTGAATACGGAGACACCGTGGTTTAAATGACCTACCCATATTCTGCCGGCGCTGTCGCACGCAAGAGCATAGGCATTGTTGTCACCGAGGCCGTCGCTCGTGTCGTAATGAACCCAGCCATTTCCGTTCAGGGTGTCGTCGCACCAGACGCCGGTATCTTCTGTTCCAGCCCAAAGACGACCCTGCTTGTCCATCACCAGACTCAGGATAAATCCGCCTTGCTTACTTACATCCCAGGGAGCAACAGGGGACGCAACCATATCGGCAACACTAAGCGCGAACGCTCTAAGATCCTTGCTCGGTTGGCCTATCGGATAATGCAGCGTTGTACCCGCTAGCAACAATCCGTACTTGAGACTTTCTAACGAGCCCATTGGGTCGAGCAGAAGCCTTAGCGTAAACTCTCTAAGGGCCTTCGATTGATTTTCTTTGTGCAATGCAATGAGAACGGATCCATACTTATGCTCTGCCACTTCATGGTCTGAAATAGTTGAGCCCAGATCGGCCTCCGCACCGTCATACGCTGCTTCATAATCGAGGGCAGTTTGATTGTCGTCATGACGCAACGTATCCAGGTCCCCCCGATCAATAGCCTTACGAACAGGATCTTTTTCGGTTGCCGTCTTGGCTGCAAGCGCCTGGTCGCTTGTAATGTCAGTGGTGATTTGCTGAAGCAGCATCTGCGCCTTTAGCTTGAGCGCCGGGGGAGATCCGACTGCATTGCCTACAAGTGCGCTGAGCTGCATCGCCTGTTGGAGAGCGTCCTGAAATCGCCCGGTTTGTTCCAGACAGTTTGCAAGCAGAAACTGCGCTTGAAAACTAGGGTCGGGAGCCACGGCCTTAGTTTCCATGATCTGTTTAAGGAGTGCTTCCGCTGAAGCATATTGCTTAGTATCTACAAGCTTTGCTGCTATGCTTAGTGGTGTGGGTTTTACAAGGGGGGCGGATACCAAGGGCGCGGAAACAGGTGCCGTATCAGACTGGGCTGTAGAGGCAGCATTTGCGCCATTCCCCAGACAAGCAAGGCTAATCAATGCCATGTATGACAGGACTGGCAAAACCGAGCAGGAGATACTGCGAGAGAGACGCATTAGGCTTATTGTTCTTTTACTCAGGAAGGTAAACGAGACTCCGAAAGTCCGCGCTATTCATGAGCAAATACAACTAGCTCTGCAGCACTATTGTATGAATAGTGCTGATAGACTGTAGAGTTACAAATTGTACAAAAACTTTTTTTAGCCATTAAGGGTTGTTTGATTTCAATGCCGCTGCCCCGCTAGTTCCCCTTCTCTAGAGTGAGTCTTTCTGAGCATCAATAGCTGATCCGAACAATCTCGGACAGCTCCAGCCGAGTGGCCCGCTTGTCGTAAAGTTTGGTGGTCCGACTGTCGGCATGGTTGGCGATTTGCTGAGCGGTTTCCAGCTTCCCGCCGTTCTCCAGAAAATCAGTAATGGCGGTCGCGCGGAAGCTATGGTTAGAAAAGATCGCCGGCAGCTTAGCGCTCCGCAGCCGGCCCTTGACCATGGTAAAGACATCCTCGCGCGCGAGCGGCCGCACGGACATGCGGCCGCCTTGATGCGTGAAGGCGGGGAATAGGGGAGATGCTCCCAGCACGCTGACGCTATGCTTAATCGCATGCGCCTTTGATGCCTCGCGCCAGGCGTCGATATATTCAGCAAGTTTGGGGTGAACGGGAATGTCGCGCTCGACGCCGCCTTTTTCATGGAGGCGCAATACGCAGTTGCGGCCCAGGTCAATGTAGTCCTGGACACGCAAGTCACAGACCGCGGACACGCGCGCGCAGGTGTAGGCCATCACGCCGATAACCGCGCGATCGCGCAGGTCGAGCAAGCGCCATTTCCCCGTTTCGTCCGGTTCTTCTTCTTCCGCTGGCCGACCGATGCCGAATAGGGGCACCCTAGAAGCGCGGCCGAAAAACATCTATAAATTGATCCTTGCCCGGCAGGTATCTGCGTTGCCGGGATCGAATTCCTCCTTATCGTTGCAATTAGGGAGTTTAAATGATCGGCAAGCGCAAGGTTCAATCTAGTCTTTTTGATGTTGGAAACGTCTGGTCTTTTGCTCCTGATCCAAAGAGCTTTCATGGTCAACTGGCTGCTGTATCGGACAAACTCTTCGTTGATGACGACTTTTCCGCGTCGTACAGCGAACATCGTGGCCGCCCGAGTACGCCGCCTTCGCTGTTAGCTCTGATGTTGATGCTGCAGAATTACGAAGGCATTTCTGATGAAGAAGCAGTCATGCGCAGTGCTTGTGACTTGCGCTGGGCTGCGGTATTACGGCGTCCCGCCGGGGAACCAGTGTGTGCCAAGAGCACGCTTCAGCTTTACCCCGCTCACATGCTGTTGCATGAATCGCATAAGCTGTTCCTGCAGCGCAGCCTGACTAAAGCCCGCGAGAAAGGCCTGCTGAAGGGACAGCATTTGAAGGCAGCCACTGACACCAAGCCTATTTTGGGACGCGGCGCTGTGGAAGATACCTATAACCTGCTGGTAACCGGCATGCTGCAACTGGCTCGGGCGATTGCCCGTAGCCGCGACGAGCTTTTGCCCGTATTTCTAATGCGTCACGGCTTCTCCGGGCTGAACGCAACCAGCTTCAAAGGATCTGTTGATATCGATTGGTCCGACGAAGCAGCGCGTGAGGGGGTCCTAACAGAATTGGTCAAAGATGCCCGCCGCCTGATGGCGATGGCAAGTGGTTCGGACCCTAAGATCAAGAAGGCCGCGGATCTGCTGGAGCAGTTGTTGCTTCAGGACGTATCCGAAGAAGCCACAGATAAAGGTGAGCCGTTGGCGCGTCGGAAGAAAGGAACCGCGCGTGGGCGGGTTCCTTCTGCCACTGATCCTGATCAGCGCCATGGGCACAAAAGTAAGAGCAAGGTATTCACCGGATCAAAAGGGGCTGTAGTCGTTGAGGTAGAGAGTGGTCTATTCCTGGCCACTGAGGTGCTCCCAGCAGATGCAGGCGACGCCATTGACCTTTTAGACTTGATTGATGAGGCTCAGATCAATAGCGAAGCCACAATCGACGAGACGCTGGGAGATTGTGCTTATGGCGGCGGGGCCACACGTAAAGAGTTCGCGGATGCTGGAAAGAATGTTATCGCCAAGGTTGCCGCTTCTTCAAATTGTGGTGGTCTGTTCCCAAAGACAGACTTCCTGAACGTGTTGCCTACCGCAGGCATCAGTTTAAAGATGGCCACGGTAACATGTCCAGCGGGGGTGGTAGCCAAACGGGTGTCGGAAGATAAAGAAGGCACAGTGACCTTCCAATTTGGCAATCTCTGTAATGGCTGTGGGCTACGTAAGCAGTGCACAACCTCTGAGCGGGGAAGGTCCGTTCAACTCCACGCTCAAGAACGACTGATCCAGGAGGCTCGCGAGTTACAGGCTACGCCTGAAGGAAAAGCAAAACTGCGTCAGAGGATAATCGTCGAGAATGGGTTGGCCCGTCTGGGCCATCTGGGAATTGGACAAGCACGCTATATAGGAAGAGAAAAGACCCGGTTACAGCTTGCTTTAGCGGCAGCTGTGGCGAACTTCAGGCGAATCTGGAATTGGACGCCGCCAGAACCAGGCAACAGACTACAGACATCACCGGTACCGGGATAATAGACGCAAATTGAGGTAAATGCCATAAACAAGGAGCCATATATCGCAACAGAGGGCCGTCCGATACCCTCGAAACTGACCACATGCCGCAAAGCAACGGTCAACTCTACCCGGAAATCGCACGGCCGTCCAACGGCACTAGAAAACAAGGGGGCCCACGAAAAGGCCGCTTTTCGGCCGCGCTTCTAGCAGGCCAGGCGAGCATTGCCACGGCTATCAACAACCTGGGGGAGATCGTCGGCTCATCGCAGCGCAGCGACGGGACCGTGGCGTCATTCTTCTGGGAGAACGGGACCATACACGACATCGGCCGCGTGGGAGGAGACGACCACGGAAGGGCCTGGGCGATAAACGACCTTGGCGAGGTCGTGGGTTTGAGCTACGGAGGCAACACCGACCTAAATGGTCCGGGCGGCCATCCTTACATATGGGATGTGGTGCACGGGATGCGGCCATTGGCACCCCTCGTCCGGGGGGACCGCGCCGACGTGCATCGTGTCTTCCAAAATTACACTGTGTTCTCGATCAACAATAAGGGCGAAATACTAGGCTTGAGCTATTTGCCGAAAACGCGCTCGATGGTTCTGCTGCGGCCGATAGTTCACGCCCCTGATTAATTGAGATGGTCGCGTATCATGAACAAAACAACACTGGTATAATGCCTTACTCATACGCCGAGCCAAGGGAAACCACAAATGTCCATAGCCCGCACCCTATGCGCCTGCTGCTTAGCGTTCCTTACCCTTACCCCCATCGCCCGTTGCGCGCAAACTCCCAAACAGCTCGTCGACACCGGTCTGGCAGCCGCGGCCGCCGGTAAATATCCCGCCGCCATTACAGACTTCAACAAAGCAATCGCCCTGGATCCCACCTATGCGCGCGCCTACGGCAACCGGGGCCTGGCCTACACGTCCACCCAAAAATACGATAAAGCAATTCTAGACTACACAAAATACCTTACGTTGAAGCCCGGCTCAGTGGATGCCTACCTCGCCAGAGCAGAGACTTACCTGGCTCAGCAAAACTATGATCTGGCTATCCCGGATTTAACAAGTGCAATTCGACTGAAGCCGGACGTCGAACAACCCTACACAATCCGCGCCTACGCCTACATGGAAAAACAGCAGTACGACCTTTCGATTGCAGACTATAGTAAGGCCATAACCCTGAAACCGGACGACCCGGCAGCTCTCTTTAATCGTGGATATGCCTACGGCTACAAGCAAGAATATGATTTGGCGATTGCGGACTTCAGCAAGTCCATCGCATTGATGCCTGACATCGAGAATTCGTATCTTACTCGAGCCGGCGCTTATGTACTAACGAAAGACTACGACCGGGCAATTGCGGATTATACCAAGTGCATCGCCCTGGAGCCCGATAGCGTCTACCCCTATAATGGACGCGCCGGCGCCTACAGTCAAAAGCAGTCATATGACCTCTCGATAGCAGACTACACCAAATCCATCGCATTAAAGTCCGACGATCCCGCCGTCTATGTTTCCCGTGGCTACGTCTATTACGAGCAGCAGCACTATGACCTGGCCGTGGCCGACTACAGCAGTGCAATAACACTTAAGCCCGATTACGAAGAAGCATATGCCTGCCGCGGAAACGCGTATAACGATACCAACCAGTACCCGCTTGCGGTAGCGGACTGCAGCAAGGCCATAGAACTTAAACCCGATGACGAACAGACCTATGTTGCTCGCGCATACGCCTACTGGAGCATGAGCCAATACGACCAGGCAGCACAGGACGGCATTAAGGCAACCGGACTAACACCAGGAGACAGCCAGGCTCAGCTAATCCTCGGCCTGATCTACGCCACTCAGGATAAATGGGATGAGGCTAAATCCGCCTTAACGCTGGGGCTAGCGACGGCCACTCCGGAATATATAACAACATACACCAACGATGCCAAATATGCCCTCGCACATAACCCCAACTCCCTGGCGCTAATAAAGGCCGTGCTTTTGCTGCAGTCCGCTCCCACGCCAAAGTAAGCCGTTCAAACACTGCAACCTTTTGCATTCACAACGTGTCTCAACCTCTCGGTAGCACCTGAAGTATAATGTCTAAAGAGGAAACCGATATGCTCTCCGTATCTGCTCGTCGCCGTCTCAAAAATGCGACATCGTCCCTTCCCATCCTGTGTGCATTTACCGTTTATACAGCCTGCCTGCCACCTGCGGCCCATGCCCAGCAAACTCCCAAGCAGCTCGTCGATGCTGGCCTCGCTGCGGCCAATGCAGGCAAGAATGACCTGGCAATCGCCGACTACACCAAAGCAATTGCCCTCAAACCCGATTATGCTCGAGCCTGGGGCAACCGGGGCGTCGCCTACGACGCGATAGGAAAATACGACGCAGCAATCCGTGATTACAGCAAAATTATTGCGCTAACGCCTCACGACGCAGTGGCTTATACGGACCGAGCGAACACGTACACTCACGCTGGAAAGTACGATCTCTCGATTGCAGACTCCACCGAGGCGATCAAATTGAAGCCTGACGATGCGATGTTCTATATCAACCGCGTGCAAGCTTACATTGGAAAAGTAGAATTCGATCGCGCGATCGCTGATGCCAATACGGCAGTTCGTTTAGAACCAGATCAGTTTTACACGTTCTACTGTAGAGCAGGTGTATATTATGCAATGCGCAAGTACAAATTAGCAATCATCGACTTCACCAGTGCAATCCGGTTTAATCCTGGCTTTGAAGCATTACACTTGACGCGTGCATATCTATACTATCAAAATCAGCAATATGACCTGGCAATTGCCGACTACACACAGGCAATCACCCTTGAGCCCAACAATGCAGATTACTACCGCGGCCGTGCCGCAGCCTACGAAAGCGAGAACAACTACACTCTGGCACTTGCGGACTTAAGCAAGGAAATCTCTCTCAAGCCAGGGGATGCTTATGCCTATACCGCGCGAGCATACGCCTTTGACCAGAAACAACAGTTGGATCAGGAGATAACAGACTACACCGCCGCAATTAAACTAAAGCCCGATCTCGAAGAGGCCTACCTAGATCGGGGAACAGCTTACGAAAACAAGGGGCAGTACGACCAAGCGATAGCAGACTTTGGCAGCGCCATAGCATTGAAGCCTGACGATGAGTTGGCGTACTACAACCGCAGCAGGTCATACGATCTGAAAAATGAGCTCGATTTAGCGCTTCCCGATATCAACAAGGCAATCGGACTAAAACCCGATGATGCGGATGCCTACAGCGTTCGTGGCAAAGTTTACAACCTTAAGGGACAGTACAACCTCGCCATTTCGGACTACAATAAAGCTATCGCCTTACAGCCCGCTAGCGAGTATCTTTACAGTGGACGTGCAGACAATTACTTGCGAGTAGAAAATTACGATCTGGCTATTGTTGACTACAGCAAAGCAATCGAACTGACATCCGAGGACCCATATCTCTACGATAGTCGCGGGTACTGTTACAATGAAACGAAAAAGTACGATTTAGCAATTGCCGATTATGACAAAGCAATAGCGCTGGCGCCCGACGATGAAGAAGCCTATACCTATCGGTCGGTTGCTTACGGAGAGAATAACCAGTTCGATTTGGCTATAGCAGACAGTAGCAAGGCGATCGGACTAGACCCCCTCGATGCGAATGCTTATCGAAGTCGTGGATATTGTTACTGCTATAAAAAGGAATACGACCTGGCGCTGGCGGACTTGACCAAAGCGAGCGAAATAGCTCCTTCGCCAAGTTACGATCAATTTGCTCTTGGACAGCTCTATGCCTCTCAGGGAAACTGGGAGAAGGCCAACATTGCCTACACGGAAGCCCTGAAAACAGCCACCCCCGACCAAATCAAGGACAATATCTCGAATATTCAGGATGCCCTCTCAGAAAGTCCCAAGTCAAAGGTGTTGAAAGAGGTTCTGGCTTTATTGAAAAGTGCACCCGTGCATAATTGACTGTGAGGAAACCGATATGCATTCTGCATCCGCTCGCCGCCTCAACAATGCAGCAGCATCCCTTCCCATTCTGTGTGCCTTTAGCGTATATACAGCCTGCCTGCCACCTGCTGCCCGTGCCCAGCAAAGCGCCCAGCAGCTCGCCGACGCCGGCGTTGCCGCGAAAAATAACGGACAATATGACCTGGCTATATCAGACTTCAGCCAGGCCATTGCTATGCAGCCCGATAATGAGTACCTTTATAACCGTCGTGGATACTGCTACGATCAAAGCCAGGAGTACGATCTGGCGATTGCGGACTACAATAAAGCAATTGATCTGAAGCCTGATGATGTTCAAACATACCTT
>Ga0302315_10001004_pt1 | contig 29888 bp, 22 predicted proteins | sample III_Palsa_N3_1_FD_200532 | JGI IMG/M metagenome (GOLD analysis project Ga0302315, IMG submission 200532) | Peat permafrost microbial communities from Stordalen Mire near Abisko, Sweden - III_Palsa_N3_1 | ecosystem: Environmental > Terrestrial > Soil > Palsa > Peat permafrost | place: Sweden...
AGTTTTAGAACGGGTAAAAGTATTTAGCCTTGCGGAATCGTTGGGAGGAGTAGAATCATTATGCGGACACCCTGCCTCAATGACCCATGCAAGCATTCCTAAAGAAGAGCGGGAGAAAAGCGGTCTTAAAGATTCTCTTATTCGTCTTAGCGTGGGAGTAGAGGATATAGAGGATATTATTGAAGATTTAATGCAGGCGATAGGGTAATGCTGTGAGATAAACTGTATAAATTCCCTTATATTTGATTAATTTAGCGCAGAATACAATCCTATTTAACCTAATGAATATTGTTTTAACAGACCCCGGTTTCACTAAAAGGGAAAACCAAAATGTAATTGACAGCTTTTTCTTAAAGCTAATTAACGATGAAAGAGACCTGCCATTTATTCATCTTTGCCTTAAAATAAGCTTACTAGTAGTACCAACAGCTATCCTGCTTTTGATATTTAAAGATATAAACTGGATGTTCTATGCTTTGTTTTTAGCCGTTAATTTTGGCGTCTTCCTAGGGCCCTTTGTTTTAATGCTGCACAACACCAGTCATCGCAAATTATTTAAAAAAGAATACTCATTTCTGAATAATTTTATTCCCTGGTTTTTGGGCTTATTTTACGGGCAAACCCCTGAAACTTATTTCTACCACCATGTAGGGATGCACCATGCCGAAAATAATTTGGAGAAAGATTTAAGCTCTACCATGAAGTATCGCAGAGATAGTTTAAGAGGCTTTCTTCATTACCTGTTCACCTTTTACTTCTTTGGCATTTTCCAATTGTCTGGTTATTTTAAAAGAAAAAACCAGGCTAAATTTATAATACGAATAGTTAGAGGGGAGGCCTTTTTTATATGCCTGGCTATTGTTTTGTCTTTCTATAATTTTCCGGGTACATTGTTTATTCTTATACTCCCTTTTATCTTTATCCGTTTTGCTATGATGGCGGGCAACTGGGCCCAACATGCCTTTATTGACGCTAAGGAGCCGGACAACTTATATAAGAGCAGCATTACCTGCATTAATACACCTTACAACAAAAAATGCTTTAACGACGGCTACCATATAGGCCATCACTTAAAGCCCTCTATGCACTGGACGGAGATGCCAACAGACTTTTTAAAGAATATTGATAAGTATAGGAAGAACAATGTTATTATATTTGAAGGGTTAGACTACTTTCAGATATGGTTTTTGTTGATGATAAAGAACTATAAGTTCCTTGCAAAGAAGTTTGTTGATGTTGAAGAGGCGCCTCGTTCTCAGCAGGAGATTATTGATTTTCTAAAACTAAGAACAAGGAAGCGCATCGTCTAATAGTAAAACCTACCTCTTTTGTTTTATTTGTACTTCTGCAACCACTCTATTGCATTGGTATAGTTTGTAAAGAACCTTGTAGGGACTTTTGGCTTGTCAAATTTCAAGTAAAAATTTACAAGCGTAGCATGTACAAGAGAGGTGTTTGAAATAACTGCTACAGCCTTACTATATCTATTAAAGTGTTCTGTAGCCATAAGTGCGCGGGACTCTTTAGTCCAGTATTTTACATTTTGTGCATCAGATAAACAGGGATACTTTTTATCTCTGCACATGGCGGCCCGCTTGGCGTCTATTTCCAGGGAAATAGCATTATCAACCACCACATCATTTTTAAATTTCGCTTTAAATATTCCTTCCTCTATGCTTAATTCGTAGTATTCTTCAACAATTCGGTCAAAAGATTCTGACTGAGTATGTTTCATAATAGAAAGGGGTTATTTGCTGTTTTTCTTCAGATCTTCTGCCCAGCTTGCCACCAGTTTTATTTGCTGGTCAGTCATTATAGCCTCTTTATGCATCCAGGTATAAGAAGGAATTGGCATTCCATGCTCTTCAACTTCTTCCGCAATTTGTTTTAGTTTGCGGTCTGTTCTCTTTTTATCGTAAGTAGTAAACTCAGAAAAGTTGAGGTGCTTTTTCCCGTCTTTTACATCGTTGTTAATAAGCCAGCCTAAAGGCATAATCTCGTGGTACCACAGGTAGTTGGTGTGGTTAGAATGGCAATCGTAACAGGAAACTTTTAAGATACTCATTACGCTATCAGGAACCTGTGCAAAGTGGGTAATGTCGTTAGGCCCTTCTGCCTCTCCAGTATTTTTGGTAGGACGGAAAAACTGGATAATAACTAGTATTGCAAGAACGCCTATTAATATTTTTTTTGCCATGATTGAAAAAAGTCTGATTATTATTAAAGCCGTAAGTTATAGGAATAGAGGAAGAATTTCAAAATAAAAAAACAAGCAACGATTATTATATTGTTATAAAATGATTTAGGCTAGTGATTCTTTTTATAAATCTCATATCCGTCTCTTATTTTATTGCGGTATAGAAAAACGAATATCCCAAAAAGAAATACAATTATAGCCCCTAAGCGGATAGCAAAACCTGAACTAACTTTTTCCGATAGCCAGCCTACTTCAAAATTACCAAAGGGAGTAAGCCCCAGAAACATAAATACATAAATACTCATTACACGGCCTCTTAGTTCGCTTTTAACCAAACTCTGTATAACGGTGTTCATCATGGCAAACTGGGAAAGAAGCCCCAGGCCTGCAAAGAATAAGAGTAGTAATGCAATGCTAAGGGTAGTTGTAAAAGTGAATAAGATAAGACTGATTGCAAACAGGGAATTGCCGCCTACAATAAACCATAATGGCGATATTCTTTTGGAGAATAGAGCGATTAATACCGTTGCCAATACAGAGCCTAAGCCGGTTGCGGCATATAAATAACCCAAACCGGCAGCTCCTAAATGAAACTCGTTTTTAGCTATAACAGGCATAATAGTGGTGTATGACCATCCAAAAATAGAGGAGACCCCTGTAAATAAAATAAGGGTGCGAATAATAGGGTGTGAAAATGAATAAGATAGCCCCTCCCTAATCGCTTTTATAGCGTTTACTTTTTTGCGTATTGGGTTAAAGTTAATGCGCATTGCCATTAGGGCTATAATAACAGCTATATAGCTTATACCATTAACTACAAAGGCCCCGCCTGTTCCAATAAGGGCGATTAGTATGCCTGCTATGCTTGGGCCAATTACTCGCGCCGAGTTAAAAATGCCTGAGTTAAGAGCTATAGCGGAAGCAAGCTGTTCTTTACTTACCATTTCTGAGACAAATGCCTGCCGTGCCGGGGAATCGATGGCGTTTACAGAGCCCAGCAGGAAAGCAATAACTGCTATCTCCCAAACGGTTACGACTTCAAAAATGGTAAGAGCGCCCAGGATAAAAGCGAGTACCATAGCGCTAGACTGGGTGAAAAGCAATATCTTCCTTTTTGGAAACTGATCTACTACAACGCCGCCAAAGAGGGTAAGAAACAGTGTAGGCAATGTGCCTAAGGCAGTAATGAGTCCTATAAGGAATGCAGAATTAGTAAGTTGCAGCACCAGCCATCCCTGGGCTACTATTTGAAGCCAGGTGCCTATTAGCGAAATAAGCTGCCCGGAAAAGTACAGTTGGTAGTTTCTGTTTTGCAGGGCAGGGAAGGCGGAAAGAAGGCCATTTATCCAACCGGCATGCTCGCCCATGCTCAGTTCCGGACTTTCATTTAAAATGTATTCCTCGTCATCTTTTTCAGAATCAGCGCTTTCTGCCATACTAAAGTTAACACTTTAACAAGCGCCTAAAATAACTTATTTAAGTGACTTTTGCTTTGTAAATGCACTCTCTTTTTTAGCTATTTTGAATGGTTTTTCCAATTTATTTTCAAGGATGAATTGCTGTGCCAATTGGCACACAGACGCTTCTTTTTTATTTGCCAACCTTAAATGTACATAGTAGATGCAAAAGGGTGGGCGGTTTGTGCTACTTAAAAAACTTCAAAGTTGGAAAAATATCTTACATGGCACAGGATTGGCACATTGATATGGCATTGTTTTGTCATTGTTATGGCATTGTTTTGTCATTGTTTTTTTGCCTTATTAATTTATGCGTAAGTAATATTTTGTTCGTTTTGGCAGGTTTTTATTGTGCCAGTTGGCACAGCAGTTTTTGTCAGGTAAAAACACTTGATAGGGAGAGAGGATTACTAGTTAGAGAACAAGAATTTATTTTTTTGGTTTAATGTGTTACAAAAAAATATTTAGCACAAAAGCGATCGACTTTCTAAAAAAATATATAACGAAACTTTACTATTAATAATTTCAATTATTACTACTTACTCGCAAGCGATGACTTTTATCATTTTACGTCGTGATGTTTAACAAAAATTTGTTTCGGTAAATTATCTTATCTTTAGCTATAATAGAAAACAAGCTATGGAAGACCAACATAATAAAATGGAGGAAGGGATGCTAATGTCTCATCAACATCATAGCGAAGGAGTAATGCAAATGCCATCAGGACATATGATGATGGGCCATGGACATGCGGGGAATGATCATTCCGCCATGATTAATGATTTTAAGAAACGTTTTCTTATATGCCTTTCCCTCACTCTGCCGGTACTATTACTTTCCCGGATGATACAGGAATTGTCACATTTTCATTTAAGTTTTACAGGAGACTACTATTTGCTGTTAGCCTGTTCCTCTGTTATTTTCTTTTACGGGGGCTGGCCTTTTTTAATAGGGCTGGTTTCTGAACTGAAAGCAAGGAAGCCGGGCATGATGACGCTTATTGCCGTAGCTATCAGTACCGCTTATTTATATAGTTCCGCAGTTGTATTCGGGCTTAAAGGCATGGATTTCTTTTGGGAAGTTGCAACGCTAATAGACATAATGCTCTTAGGACATTGGATAGAAATGAAATCTGTTGCAGGGGCATCCAGGGCTTTGGAACTACTGGTAAAAATGATGCCTGCTTCCGCCCATCTTATAAAAGACACTATTATCAAAGAGGTAAAGACGGAAGATTTACTGATAAACGACGCTATTCTCATTAAACCCGGAGAAAAGATTCCAGCTGATGGAACTGTTATAGAAGGCGAAAGCTCTGTGAACGAATCTATGCTTACGGGGGAATCTAAACCTGTTCTTAAAACTGCATCTAACAAAGTGATTGGGGGATCAGTTAATGGTAACGGCTCTTTAACAGTACAGGTAACTCATAGAGGTAAAGATTCTTATTTATCAAAAGTTATCAATCTTGTCAGCGAGGCTCAGAAAGCAAAGTCTACCACACAGCAACTCGCGGACAAAGCGGCGCTCTGGCTTACCATAATTGCTTTAGTTAGTGGTTTTGCAACGCTGTTTACCTGGCTGGCGCTGGGCAAAGATTTTTCTTTCGCACTGGAACGAATGGTAACGGTGATGGTAATTTGTTGCCCTCATGCCTTAGGCTTGGCCATTCCTCTGGTGGTTGCTACTTCTACTTCTCTTGCCGCACAAAAAGGCCTGTTGATAAGAAACAGGACCGCTTTTGAAAATTCAAGAAAAATAAGTACGATAGTATTTGACAAAACCGGAACACTTACTACAGGGCAATTTGGTGTAACCAGGTACGAGGCGTTAAATGATTTTAATAATAAAAAAGAACTGTTGCGGATAGCGGCAAGCCTTGAAAAAAAATCGGAACATCCCATTGCCCAAGGAATACTGGTAGAAGCAAAGAAAGAAAAACTAATACTCGCAGAGCCTTCTGACTTTAGGGCCATTCCGGGAAAAGGCGTGGAAGCGGTGTTGGAAGGAAAAAAAGTAAAAGTAGTAAGCCCCGGATATCTAAAGGAGAATAATATACAACTCCCTGTAAATTCTTTTTCTGATGCAGCAGAGACTATAGTATTTATTTTGATTGATGAAAGGCTTGCAGGGTACTTTGCCTTAGCCGACACTGTGAGGCCGGAATCTGCAGAGGCGATAAAGACGCTAAAAGAGAACGGGATAAAAACCATTATGCTTACCGGCGATAATAAACAAGTGGCGGAGAGTGTGAGTAAGAAACTTGGACTTGACGGATATTTTGCTGAAGTTCTTCCGCACCAGAAACTGGAAAAGATAAAAGAGCTTCAGCAAAAAGGCGAGTTTGTAGCCATGACAGGGGACGGGGTAAATGATGCGCCCGCCCTTGCACAGGCTGACGTAGGGATTGCCGTGGGTTCCGGTACAGATGTAGCTGCTGAAACTGCAGACATCATTTTGGTAAATAGTAATCCTAAAGACATTGTCTCTTTAATTTTATTTGGCAAAGCGACATATAAAAAAATGATACAAAATCTTTTGTGGGCGACAGCTTATAATGTTGTTACTATGCCATTGGCGGCAGGAGTTTTATATAATGAAGGAATAGTAATTACGCCTGCTATAGGGGCTGTATTTATGAGTTTAAGTACGGTTGTTGTGGCCATTAATGCAAAGTTGCTGAAAGCATAAAACAAATGACTTGCATTTTTCCTGTTGTTTATTTTTCCCAACAAAATCTTGCTGAAGAGGACGCCAGTAAGAAATAAATAAATATACAGTTAAACTGACGAATTTCAATAAATCCAGTAAGCGAATAAATTACGTAGTTAGACTAGCGAATTTAAACAAGTCAGGTTATCGAGCTTGTTGTGGTAAAGTCTTGCTTTTTTAAGTTAATACTATAATTTGCCTAAATTAGAAAAATAGTATTTTATTATTGTGTTTTTTTTATAAGAATTTCAAATTTAGTTAATTATAAAATTAAAGGAATGAGGGTATGTAAGGTGTATTTTGCTAATTTGATTTGGTTAATGGGAGAGAGGTTATAAAGAATGGGAGAACTGGTTTTAAAAATAATACAAAAAAGATGGTTGATAATAACTTTGTTTGGCTTAATTGTCTTGTTCGGCTATTACTCATGGACTAAACTTTCTATTGAAGCCTATCCTGATATAGGCGATGTTACTTCGCAAGTGATTACACAATACCCCGGTAGAGCCGCAGAAGAAATAGAAGAGCAAATTACCATACCACTGGAACGTTCGCTAAACGGTATACCCGGGCTGGCTGTTATGCGCAGTAAAAGTATATTTGGCCTTTCTATTATTACTCTTGTGTTTGTGGATGGCATTGACGACTACTGGGCAAGAGCGCGTATAAAAGAACGTATTGCTGACACAGACTTGCCCGATGGAGCTAATCCGGGACTTGACCCTCTTACCTCTCCCATTGGCGAAATATACCGATATACTATTGAATCTGACAGCCGCGATGTAAGAGAACTACAGGAGCTACAAACCTGGGTAATTATACCTAAGTTGAAACAGGTGTTTGGTATAGCGGACGTAACCAATTTCGGAGGTATTACTACTCAGTTCCAGTTAGAGATAAACCCTCAGAAACTGGTGCAATATGATATTTCACTGGCGCAGGTAGTGGAAACCATAGAAAAAAATAATACCAATGTTGGCGGTAGCATAGTAACACGCGGAGACCTTGGTTATGTAGTGCGAGGCATAGGATTAATAAGATCATTGGATGACTTGGGTAATGTGGTAGTAGCAGAGAATGGGGGAGTGCCAGTATTTTTGAAAGATCTTGGCAAACTAAAACTTGGGGCCTTGGAACGAAAAGGGATATGTGGAAAAGACGAAGAATCTGATGTTGTTTCAGGAATTGTATTACTATTAAAACATCAAAACCCTTCGGATGTATTAGCCGGCATCCACCAGAAAGTAGAGGAACTGAATACTGAAATTCTACCTCCCGATGTAAAAATAGTTCCTTACATGGATAGGACAAGTCTTATAAAAACCACTCTTACTACTGTTTCTCACACGCTACTGGAAGGTATGGGCTTAGTGATTATAGTACTTATTATCTTCCTTGGCAGTTGGAGAGGCGCATTACTGGTGGCTATTACTATCCCGTTGTCTTTGCTGATAGCGTTTATTTTAATGAACCTTACGAATATCCCCGCCAACCTGCTTTCGCTGGGAGCCATAGACTTTGGTATTATTGTGGACGGGGCAATAGTGATGATGGAAAGTATTCTGAGGCGAAGAGAGGAACACCCCGAACTGGAGCTGGAAGAACAAGATGTAAGTAAAATAGCTCTTCAGGTAGCAAAGCCTATCTTCTTTGCTACACTTATAATTATTACTGCTTATATGCCGCTATTTGCCTTTGAACGTATAGAGAAGAAATTATTTACCCCTATGGCATTTACCGTAGGCTATGCGTTGGGTGGGGCTTTACTAGTAGCGTTGCTCCTCATCCCAGGGCTTTCGTTTATGGCATATCGAAAAAAACAAAAGTTGTATCATAATGGCTGGTTGGAAAAATTAGGCAAGAGGTATCAAATGATACTGGTCAAAATCTTAAGAAAGCCCCGTATAGTAATAGCTCCATTTCTGATAATATTTGCAAGCGCCATAGTATTTACGGCAACTGTAGGGAAAGATTTTCTGCCTCCGCTGGATGAAGGCTCTATATGGTTACAGGTGCAATTGCCTCCGGGGGTATCTTTAAAAAGGGCCACCGAAATGGCCGACTCCCTGAGGAAAGCTACTTTAAAGCACGAAGAAGTTACTTATATGGTAACACAGACAGGGCGTAACGACGAGGGCACCGACCCCTATACCCCTTCTCATTATGAGTGTTCTGTAGGATTAAAACCATACGGGGAATGGCCTTCCGGCAAAACAAAACAAGACCTTGTTGCACAGCTTTCGAAAGAGTATGCCCGAATGCCCGGCTATGAAGTAGGTTTCTCTCAGCCTATAAGCGATATGGTAAACGATAAAATATCCGGAGCACATAGCGAACTGGTAGTAAAAGTTTATGGTAAAGATTTTAAGGAAACAAGGCGTATTGCCAATAACATAATGAAGGTATTGAAAAATATAAAGGGGGCGACTGATGTGGCGATAGACCAGGAACCTCCGTTGCCCCAGTTGCAGGTGAAAATAGACCGTAAGGCGGCAGCGCGTTTTGGCATAAATGTGGGAGATATTGCCCAACTTATAGAAACAGCAGTAGGCGGCAAGGCAGTATCGGAGCTTTATCTGGGTGAACGACGTTACAATATCACCGTAAGGTTCTCTGACGAATATAGGAACACCCCGGAGGAAATTGGTAACCTTTTGCTTACCGCCCCCGGAGGTATAACCATACCTGTTTCGCAGGTGGCCGAGGTAATGCTAAACACAGGAGAGAGCACTATTACCAGGGAGATGAACAGAAGACACTTAACGGTAAAAATAAATTTAAGGGATAGAGATTTATCATCATTTCTGGGGGAAGCCCGAATAAAAATAGAAGAACAGATAAACTACGACTACAAGAAGCACGAAGTAAAATGGGGTGGTGAATTTGAAAATCAGAAGCGGGCATACCAGAAACTGTCTTTTATTGTGCCACTAGCGCTGACCATTATGTTTGTGTTATTGTATTCTGCTTTTGGGAGTTTAAAACAGGCAGGCTTAGTTCTTATGATAGTGCCCCTGGCTATTTTTGGAGGTATGCTGGCCCTAAATATCAGGGGGATGACGTTAAATATTTCATCGGCAGTTGGTTTTATAGCCCTCTTTGGCGTGGCTATTCAAAATGGTGTACTTATGGTGTCTAACCTTAACCGCCGCTTAAAGGAAGAAGGCGGTAACTTAGAACATATAGTAATTGTAGGCGCCATGGAACGGTTCCGCCCTATATTAATGACGGCTTCGGTAGCCATACTTGGCCTTTTGCCTGCTTCGCTTGCCAGAGGGGTAGGCAGCGATGTGCAACGCCCTCTGGCAACTGTTATAGTATATGGGTTAATGTCGGCTACGCTAATTACTTTATTTGTTTTGCCACCTCTTTACTATATGATAGAAAAGAGAGGAGCTAAGATAAAAAGGTAAATCTGCTAATATTACCTCTGCTGATACAGGTTAAACTTTGCCAGACTTAGGCCTTTTAATACTATTTATTAGCTTCAGTTTACCCATAATCTTAAATCACAATTTATTACAATAGGCCTATAATTTTAAAAAGTGTATTATCGGTTAAGTTTTAAATCTAACGCAACCATTTACTCAGTAGAAGCGTCTTGGGTAAAAATTAAAACAGATTCCTACAAAAGGAGGTCAGGAAGGTCATGAAATTAATATATAGCATTATCCATTTTATTATTCTTTTAGTCTATTCTCGGTGGGACTTTTTAAAAGTAATTTTGAATCGTTTAGTTAGAATTAATAATAGGGGTTTATTAATTTTAGTTGGTTACAATAGAGTTTCGTGTTATCAGGGCCTGCCTTCCAGCAGGCCCTGTTTTTTAGTTCATTTTGAGGTTGTATTGTAATCAGAAAGGGCGTATATATACACTATAATATTGCTCGATGAAGGATATAGTTATAATAGGAGGAGGGATAGCAGGCTTAGTAAATGCACTACTACTGGCGAGGGCAGGTTTTGATGTTTTGGTTCTTGAAAAGAAACACTATCCTCTGCATAAAGTTTGCGGGGAGTATATATCTAACGAGGTTGTTCCTTTTCTTAAATCCATAGGAGCCTATCCTGTTGAACTTAATCCTTCCCAGATTAATAAGTTGATAATTACTTCAGAGAAGACTTCTTTTGAATCGGCGCTGGATTTGGGAGGGTTTGGCGTTAGCCGTTATAGCTTTGACTATTATTTGTACAAAAAAGCTAAAGAAGCCGGAGCAGAGTTTTTATTGAACACTGAAGTAACGGATATAAAAAAACAAGAAAAGTATTTTAGTATTACTAATTCTTCGGGAAGTATTATTTATACAAAACTGGTTATAGGGGCTTATGGTAAACGGTCTAAGTTAGACAAACAGTTAGGCAGAAGTTTTTTTTATGAACGGTCTCCCTATATAGGAGTAAAGTATCATATAAAAACGGACTTTAGTCCTAATAGTATAGCATTACATATATTTAATAAGGGGTATTGCGGTATATCAAAAATTGAAGACGACAAGTATTGCCTGTGTTATCTTTCGTCCAGAGATAACCTGAGAGATTTTAAAAATATAAAGGGAATGGAGGAACAGGTATTATACAAGAACCCTGCTTTGAAGAGTGTTTTTATAAATAGCGAATTTTTATATGACAAACCAGAGGTTATTAATGAAATTTCATTTACACCCAAACCCCTTATTGAAAATGGTATATTTATGTGCGGGGATTCTGCGGGAATGATAACGCCTTTATGTGGCAACGGAATGTCTATAGCTATACACTCAGCAAAACTACTTTCTGAATTAGTAATTAATAATTATGCTAATAAGGAGTTTGATTACCCCAAAATTGAAAAGCTATATAGTATAGAATGGAATAAATTCTTTAAAAATAGATTAGCGGCCGGAAGGTTTATACAACAATTGTTTTTAATACAGCCGCTTTCAGATATAGGGTTGATAGCGATTAAACAATCTGTTCCTTTGGCCAGGTGGGCAATTCGAAAAACGCATGGAGAATCTTTTTATTAAAATTTGATTTTTAAATTTGAAGTATATGAAATCATACATAACATCCATAGGTACAGCAACGCCAAAGAATAAGGCAAATCAACAACACGCGGCCCATATACTTGCATACGTTCTTGATATGGAAGAACGGGAGGAGAGAAGGCTGGCGGCTCTATTTAGGGCAACAGGAATAGAGACGCGTTATTCGGTAGTGGAAGATTATTTGAAAAACAAAGGGGAGTTTACTTTCTTTCCTAATAATCCCTCTGAAGAATTTCCGACAGTAGGGAAACGGATGAAATTGTTTGAACAGGCGGCCCTACCGCTTGCCGCTGACGCTATAAAAGATTGTTTCAGCCGACAGGATGAAGTTACTATTAACGACATCACGCACCTGATAGTAGTTAGCTGCACAGGCATGTATGCCCCCGGCCTAGATATTGAAATTATACAGCATTACAACCTTAGGCCGGATATTAAAAGAACAGCTATAAACTTTATGGGATGTTATGCAGCTCTTAATGCCCTAAAGGTAGCAGACGCATTTTGTAAGGCTGAGCCTGACGCTTGTATTCTTATAGTATGCCTGGAGCTTTGTACGCTGCATTTTCAGAAAGATACGAACAAAGACCAGTTGCTTTCCTGCGCCATATTTTCTGATGGAGCCGCCGCAGTGTTGGTGAGGCCTGCGCCCTCCAAAAAAATATCGTTAAGTATAGAGGCTGCTTATAGCACTATGGCGTTGCACGGCAAAAATGAAATGGCCTGGCATATTACCGATGAAGGATTTACTATGACGCTTACCTCTTATGTGCCTGTTTTGATAAAAGAAGGAATTAAAGAGCTTACGGATAGGTTGCTACAGAATGTAGAGTTTTCAGAAATCAATTACTTTGCCATTCATCCCGGAGGAAGAAAAATACTGGAGGTAATAGAGGAGGAGTTGGGTTTAACAAAAGAAGACAACCGCTATGCCTATGAAGTATTGCGTAACTATGGTAATATGTCGTCTCCTACCATATTGTTTGTATTAAACTCCATATTTAAGAACTTAAACTCACAAGATAAGGATAAAAAGATATTAAGTTTTGCTTTTGGCCCAGGGCTTACTTTAGAATCTATGCTATTTAAGGTTAATTAATTTTTTTAAAGACGCAACTCTATGTAAAAATACGCGTCTTGAGGAAAAATTGTAACTATGAGAAGCGATTTTCCCTTAACCTTAAAAAAACAAAACGAAGAAATCTTATTTCAGATAGATCAGTTTTCTGAAAATGCTATCAGAAACTTTTCTCCCCTTACTCCAATAGATGGTGAGTGCTTTTTTCTATTATGGATAAAAGAAGGGAATGGAAAATGTGTAATTGATGGTAAAGAGTTTTCTTTTGAAAATAATACTTTCTTTTCTTTTATTCCTAACCACCCCTTTGTTATACACGCTAATAATGAGGTAAAAGGCGTAAGTATTTATTTTCATTCCGATTTTTATTGCATGGCCTCTCATGTAAGGGAACTTAGCGGGAACGGGGCAGTTTTTAACAGGTTATATTCATCCTCTGTACTAAATCTTTCAGATGAGGTAGTAAATGACTTTACATATCTCGAAAAAAAGATGGTGGATGAATTATTAAGCCCTGCAGGTATAGCCAAAGGAAATGTACTTATATCTTATCTTAAATTATTTCTTATAAACATAGCGCGCATAAGACTTGAACAGTTGCAAAAAACGGCTGAAGATATACAAATACCTGAAACCTTATTAAAACTGGAAGAAGAAATAGAAATGAATTTCAGGCGAATCCATTCACCGTCTCTTTATGCGGACAAGCTTAACATAGCCCCTAAGTCTTTAAATAAACTGGTTAAAAAATATTACAACAAAACGCTAACCCAGGTTATACAGGAAAGAATAATAGTAGAAGCCAAGAAAGAACTAAATAGTAGCAACAAGCCAATCAAAAATATTGCGTTTGACCTGGGGTTTAACGATGCGTTTTATTTTAGCAGGTTGTTTAAGAAGAAATTGAGAGTATCGCCGGAGAATTATAGGATTGAGAAGATACAGGTATTGTCTCTGTAGTAGCTACTTATTATATTATTTAATGAAGTAAAAATGAAAGCAGTAACTAAAACTATACAAGAGGCGGAACTATCTTTACTATCAAAAGATATTATTCACTCTTTATTGTATTTTAACATATTTCGCTTTCCATTAAAGATAGATGAACTATTTTCTAATTCATCAATAAAAGGAGTAAGTTTATCTGAATTGATTGATGAAGTAAATTTACTGGTAAAACAGGGGATTATAAAAAAACACGGCGAGTGGTTCATTTTATATAATAATATATCTTTTATAAAAGATAGAGATGAAGGAACTACCAGGGCAGAAAGCTATCTTAGACTGGCAAAAAAAATAGGATGTTTTATGTCCTGCTTCCCTTTTGTAAGAGGGGTTTTTATTTCAGGTTCCCTATCAAAAGGATATATGAACAGTAAAAGCGATATTGATTTCTTTATAGTAACAGCTCCCAACCGTTTATGGCTATGCCGCACTTTGCTTATACTTTTTAAGAAAGTGTTTTTATTTAACTCCAGAAAGTTTTTTTGCCCAAATTATTTTATAGATACCGATCACCTTGAAATTCCAGACCAGAATATTTTTACCGCTAAAGAATTGAGTTACCTTATCCCTATATATAATAGTAGTATTTATAAACAGTTATTAGAATCAAACGAATGGAGGGAAGAATATATGCCTAACTTTCCTGCAAGAAGTCGTTTAATATATTCGGGGGCTCCCTGGTTTAAAGATTTCATGGAAGTATTATTGGGCGGTAAAGTAGGGGAGGTATTAGATAACTTTTGTATGAAAGTAACTGAGGGTTTTTGGAGAAAGAAATATAAAACAATTTTTGGGAAAGATGTCGTTAGCATTCGTTGTAAAAAGTATGTTTCAAAGTTTCATCCAAAAGGGTATCAGAATAAGGTAATAGAGAAGTACAAGGAAAATATAAGTAAGTTTGAGGAGTTTCATAATTTTAATTTGTATTGATGGCTGATGTATTAATAACCCATTCTTACTTTCTTCGTTTCGATTCTAAGCAATGGAAAGCTATGCAGCCTTATCCTCCCTTAGGAACTTTGTACGCTGTTTCTGTTTTAAGGGAGGCAGGTTTTGAAGTTGGTTTTTTTGATCCCATGTTTTCCAGAAGTTCGGACGAATTGATACCCTGTCTACAAAAAGAGAAACCCTCTATTTTTGTAATTTACGACGACTGCTTTAACTACCTTACAAAAATGTGCTTAAGCAACATGCGTAATGCAGCTTATAACATGATAGCTCTGGCAAAATCTTTTGGATGCAGAGTGATAGTAGCAAGCTCTGATGCGGCGGATAATTATGGTTTATATCTGGAGAAAGGGGCCGATTTTGTAATTGTTGGAGAAGGAGAGATTTCTTTAAGGCAACTTATAATTGCTATGTCCGTAGGGGAAGAGATGGATTTTTCGCTGGTTGAAGGTATAGCATTTAAAAAACAAGAAAAAGTAACTACTACTGTAAAACGGCAGGTTATTAATAATCTTGATCTTTTGCCTCTTCCAGCCTGGGATGTAGTAGATGTTGACAAATACAAAAACAGATGGCTAAGGGCGCATGGGTATTTTTCTTTAAATATGGTAACCACCAGGGGATGTCCGTATAAATGCAATTGGTGTGCAAAACCCATCTATGGTAATCGTTATAACTCTCACTCTCCGGAAAGGATTGTAGATGAACTGGAGATTCTAATAACTAAATACAGTCCTGACCATATTTGGTTTTGCGATGATATATTCGGTTTAAAACCAGGGTGGATAAATCAATTTACCGAACTGGTAGTAGACAGAAGCCTGGAATTTAGATTTAAAATTCAGTCTCGCGCCGATCTTCTTGTTAAGGAAGAAACAGTAAGACTTCTGGCTGAAGGCGGTTGTGAAAGCGTATGGCTGGGAGCTGAATCTGGCTCGCAGAAGATACTTGACGCAATGGATAAAGGCATAACCGTAGGTCAAATTTACCAGGCCACATTACTACTTAAAAGGCACAATATAAAACCATCTTTCTTTTTGCAATTTGGTTATCTGGGCGAATTGATAGATGATATTAATCTTACTATAAGAATGGTGAATGATTTGTTGCCTGACGATATCGGGGTATCTGTTTCTTACCCTCTTCCCGGTACAGTTTTTTATGGAAAAGTAAAAGAAGAATTAAAGATAAAAGCTAACTGGGTGGACTCTGATGATCTTGATTTGATGTTTAGAAATACTTATTCTCCCCGCTTTTATAAAAGGCTACATAGGTACATACACAAAGTGTATCGTAAACGTCAGGCCAGGGACTATCTTGCAATATTATTTAATCCACAAAGAAAAAAGGATATAAATTATAGAAGATTAGTTTCATATCCTTATTATTATTTGATGTCTGAAATTGAGAAATATAGATTAAAAAGAATAGAACCTAATGCTTCAACAGGCTTTTAATAGTTATTCTGCTACTTACGATGAACATTTTACTTATACAGCAATTGGAAAGCTCCAGAGAAAGAGGGTGTATTTCTATCTAAAACCCTTATTGAATAGTATGACTAATGTGCTAGAGCTTAATTGCGGAACAGGCGAGGATGCCAATTATATGTCTCAATATGTGGGTTCTATAGACGCAACAGATCAATCAGAAAAAATGATTGATGTGGCAAAGGCAAAATGTAAACAAACGAATATTAAGTTTAGCATCTTTCGCATTCAGAACATTATTGATATTAAAATGAATAAGCTTTATGATCTCTTTTTTTCAAATTTTGGAGGTATAAACTGTATTTCTCCTTGTGATCTAAAAAAATGTAGTAGAGATTTATATAAATTAAGTAATGCATCTAGTAACGTGGCCCTAGTAATTATGGGAAGAAATTGTATATGGGAGAGACTTTATTTTCTTATTAAAAATAAAAAGCACAGAGCCTTTCGGAGGTTAGCCCCTTATGGTACATTCACAAGCATAGGCAACGCAGCATTTACTACTTACTACTATTCTCCCTCTGAAATAAAAAAGTTATTTAGTAATAGTTTTGAAGTATTATATCATCGGCCTATTGGTTTTTTTATTCCCCCTTCTTATTTAAATGATTTTTTTATTAATAAACCCAAACTACTTAATTTTCTTTATCTTTTAGAGAGGATGGCAGGCGGTTTAAGCTTTCTAAGCGATTATGCCGATCATTACCTGATTGTTTTAAAGAAAAAAGAGATAAAATGAAAATTCTTCTTACGCATGCTTATTTTATTGAAGAGGATACTAAAGAAAAGCAAATTATGCGGCCTTATGTCCCTTTAGGCATTCTTAGTATATCTGCTTACCTGGAACAAAATGGCTTTGATAATGATGTTTACGATTCTACTTTTAATTCGTTAGATAACTTAAGGCAATATTTGCTTGAACAATGCCCGGATATTATTGCCATTTATACAAATCTTATGACCAAGCTTAATGTGCTTAAGATAATTAAGTTTATAAGGAGCGATGAAAGAATAAAAAACAAGAAAATAATTTTAGGCGGTCCGGAAGTGCGGCATCACGCTGAAAATTTTTTGAGTTATGGGGCTGACATAATAGTAATTGGCGAAGGAGAAGAAACAATGCTTGAGCTTGCCAGAATGGTTGAGAATGGTAAGAATAATTTTGAAGAAATAACTGGTATTGTATACCTTGGACAGGATAATAAGCTTATCTCTACCTCTGAAAGAAAACTTGTTCGAGATATAAACGAACTTCCTTTCCCTAATCGGAAAAAGATTGACTTAAGAAAATATGCTGAAGCATGGAAAGATAAACATGGCTATAGTATGTTTTCTGTAAGTACTATGAGGGGGTGCCCTTATACCTGTAAATGGTGTTCCAGGGCTGTTTATGGCGGAACGTATAGGAGGCGCAAGCCATCTTTAGTGGCTGAGGAATTGCAATTTTTAAAAAAGGAATACAATCCTGATATGATATGGTTTGTTGACGATGTATTTACTATAAGTCATAAATGGCTTAGGGAGTTTACTGATGAGGTAACTAAAAAGGACGCCAAAATACCTTACGAAATTATTTCCAGGTCAGACAGGTTAAATGAAGAAGCATTTCAACTATTAAAAGAAAGCGGGTGTGTACGTATATGGATTGGGGCTGAAAGTGGTTCCCAAAAAATAATAGATGCCATGGATAGGAGGGTAGATGTAAAAGAAGTGAGAGAGATGATAAAACTTGCAAAAACTTACAATATTGAAGCCTGCACTTTTATTATGCTTGGTTATCCGGGAGAAGAGAAACAAGATATTAGGGAAACAATTAATCATTTAAAAGAATCTGATCCTGATTTATATACTATTACTATCGCCTATCCTATAAAAGGAACTCCATTGTATGAAGAAACAGAATCAAGGTTTCCTGAAAAACTTGACTGGGAAACAACTACTGACCGGGATATTGACTTTAAAAGGAACCATACAAGAAAATTTTATGAATATGGAATACGTTGGGTATTTAATGAAGTTAAGTTATATAAGGAATTAGCCAGGAATAATAGAAGTTTGGTAAGATTAACTTATTACAAACTGAAATCTATTACTGCACAGGGTGGCATGTGGATCGAAAGTCTTAAAACTTTGTAAATTAATTTTTATGTTTTACTTAGCCTTTACAGGCAAGTAATATTTTAGAGTAAAGTAAACACCCGAACTAATTAATTTTATTTTTCCTTCACCAATTCCAGTTAATGGTATTTGTGCATAAGGTTCAACCTGTACAGACCAATTAGGACTTATATGTTTTTCTATTCCCATGGATAAATTATATACGCCAAAGAAATATCTATTTTTATTAACTACTTCTTTTGATGTTAGAAGATCAGTAGTATTAGTTCCAGGGCTATAAATATAAGTGTAATTCTCTCTTAGCATTATGTAGCTTAATAAACCAGTGGTTATATAAATATTATAGGTTTGCTTATTAACAAATTTATAACGCAAGAAAACAGGTACTTCTACTACATTACAGGTTGCTTTAACAGTTGAAGGCGCAGTATTGCGAGGCCACCAATTATTTTCAGGTTTATATTCATATCCGTCTGCTACATAAACTTTTCTGGAATACAAGCCCCCCGCCATTATGCTTATTCGTTTAGAAAGATAATATTCTACCATTAAACCCATATTATATCCGGGTTTATACATAGTAAAACTAGGGCTTGAGCTAAACTCCGGGTTCATAATTAAATTTAAACTCCATAGTTTTTTGTTTGTTACTGGTATAGCAGGGTTATCCTTTTTTTGAGTAGCAGGATTAGATACAACAATGGTAGGTTCTGTAGTATCTTTTTTCGTACTATCTTCAATGGTTTCCTTTTTAGTATAAGCGATTTCTTTTATTGTGATGTCTCCAAAAGGGATAGTTGGAATACTTTCGGAATTAGAGCCAGAAGTATTTTCTGTTTCTTGCTTATTATCTAACGCTTTTGGCTTTTCCACATCATTATTAGGGTTTTTATTCTCCACAGCGTTTAAAGTGTTATTATTTAAATAACCAGCATCATTAGCTAAAGAGTTATGAGGCTCTGCATTATCTTTTTTAATATTGCTTTTCAAATTTTTAGTAGTAGCGTCGGAGATATTGTTATTTTCATCATTCCTAGCAGAAGGAATATTAGTATTATTAGTTGTTTCTTCAGAATTGGAACTATGTCTATTTTTATTTTCAAAATTTGTGGTTGTGTTATTATGTTTTTCTTTTAGTTGCGTTCTTGCATGTTGAGGTTTTATATTAGAGCCTTGGTAACTAGTAGCATCATTTTTGTTTTTTAATGGGGTAAAGTAGCTAGTTGCAGTTTCAACTTCTGTTCCCCCTTTTTGTTTTTTATTATCCTGACTTTTTGTGTTACCTATTTTATTAGGTTTAGTCAATTCCGGATTCTTATGAACAATTATTATGTTTTCATTACTATCTTCTTTATTATTTAATGTTTTTAAAGCGCTATTGGTAGTATTAGCAATAAAAAGACCAAGCAAAATTAATAACGACAGAATGCCCAATGATATCCTCCAATAGAAAGCCCCTCTTCTTTTCTTGGAGTCAAGCTTTTTTTCCATAGCATCCCATGCCTTTGGATCAAAGGGAATATTAGAAGTGTTGTTTAACGACTTCCTAAACAGATCGTCTAATTCGTTATCTGGAACTTCTTGCATAATCTATTTGATACACTCTTTTTAATAATTTTCTTAGGTTAGCCCTGGCCCTGGATAAACCAGATTTAGACGCTCCTACCGATATTTCCATCATTTCTGCTATTTCTTCGTGAGAATGGCCATCTATAACATATAAATTAAAAATGGCTTTATAAGTTGGAGAGAGCTGCTGCACTAGTTTGAGGATTTCATCGTATTTGATTTCTTCAAAATTTTCCTGATAGGTTACAAGGTTGTCTTCTAATTGAAAATGATGATAATGTTTTTTATTTTTCCTATATGAATCTAAAGCAGTGTTTATAACTATTCGTCTGAGCCAACCATTGAAAGATTTTTCAATATTATAAGTTGATAGTTTATTGAAAACCTTTATGAATGAGTCATTTAATATTTCTATGGCTTCTTCTCTTGAATTACTGTAACGCAAAGCGATGCTCATCCCCAGGCTAAAATAGTGGTTATATAATAGCCTTTGGCTGTTTCGGTCTTTTTCTAAACATCCGTTTATTAGGACGATAAGCTTATCTTTTGATATAGAATCCAATTGGCTTAAAGACGCTAGGTTTTTTATTAGGTTGCTTTTAAAGAAAAGTAAAACTAGATAAACCTAAATGTATTAATGTTTTAAAATATGTATATTTAATTAAATTTTTATTTTTTGAAATTCAGGTGTTTAATTGTTTTTATCAAACCAAAATTATATTTTAACTTAGCAAAATATTATACTTATAAAGTAAGTTTTTTAAACAAATAATATTTTTATTCGTATAATATTATATCTTACAAAAGCTATGGAAAATATTTCTCAAATTATATTGGTTAGCCATAATAATGAAGCTAATAACCATATACAAAATAGCATACGGGAGTGTGGTATTTTAGTAAACATAAAAATTGCGTTAAATGGGGGGCATGCCATGCTGTACTTAAACCATTTGAATTTATGTAAAAAAATTGGCGACGGGATGGTGTTAGTACTGTTAACAATGGATACTCCGGTAGTAGATGGCTTTAAATTTTTAACAGAATATAAAGGAACCAGAGATTTATATAAGTACAAGGAAAATATTTGTATAATGGTAATAAATGACAATCTGAGCGAGGATAAAAAGAATAAAGCTATAGATCTAGGGATTTCTAATTTTTTAAAATATCCTTTTTGCCCAGTTCAATTTAAAGCCATAATTAATAATTTTAAATTTTATTCTGCAAAGGGAGAATCTAGAAAAGCTGCGTAGCGCCTATATTATTGAAAATAAATAAGAAAGGTTACAACGTTAATTAATTTATAATTTCAACGTTATAATATTATTATTAATAGTAGTAATTTTACTATTAATAATATTTTTGAAGTAGATTTAAAGATAAATTACGCATTTTAATTTGTTTTCAATTTTGCTATGCTTATACCAGGTTGTATTGCTATAGTTGTTTATTTATCAACTATTTTCATTATAAAAAATCTTCCGGGGCTCAACATCATGAATTGCCCCTCTTGTGGTTATCCATACCCTACCCGGATTCAGAGAAAATTTTTTGATTATATAATTAATTTATTGCTGCTGAACACAATGAATTTAAAAAGGTATAAATGCAAGAATTGCAATTGGGAAGGACTAAAAATAAAAAAATAATAAGTTTAAAAGGTTTACTACTCCATTTAAAATAACTTACCATAATTTCTTAATTACATAACTCATTATGAATAAAGAATTCATAATTAGGTTTTTTTAAATTCTCTTGATACTACATTTTTCAATAGTTTATATTTCCAATCTTATCCACATATTTCTGAACCTGGCAAATATCGCTTTTATCTGTTATTAACTAATATAAAACCACTTTAAGAACAAAGACCTTTTGCCTGGCTTAAAAAAGGATTGAATTTTAGCAAGAATTTTAATGTTCTTTTAACGCCTCAAATTCTTTACCCATTCTTCTCAAATATAGCATTAATCAGTATTTTGCTCTATTCTTTACTGATTCTTATGCGCCTCAAATATATATTTAAATTTTTGAAATTCAGATAGTTATATAAAAAAGCAGTTGATTTGTCGATTTTTTAATGCCAAATTTGTATAAAGCGAAAGTCGCTTTAGGTTAATAAAGATTTATTTAATACAATGAAGAAACAACAAGGACTAGAATATTCGCCTGACATGAACCATGTGAATATTAGTTTGGAACGTTGGACAACACCAAGCAAGTATGCCAAAGAACTTGGTATTTCAAATCAAAGGTTAAATGGAATGATAGCTTTGGGTAAAGTCAGAAAGGTTTATATTAAAGAGCTGGATTTGACTTTAGTTGAAAAAGATTATATGATTACAGAACGAATAAGAAACGAACACCTAAGAAAGACCGGAATAATGGAAGCAATAAAAGTATAGCTTTGTTAATCTACTGCGAAACTAATAAGTTTGAATAGCAATTGAATTTCATTTATATTTAAATTTATTGTTAACAGTGAATGCGTAAACTCTTTATTGTTTTTTTTCTAATTAATATTCTGTCTTTTTATTCTTATTCTCAGGTAGAAACTCTTAAAAGACGGGATTTTAATATTGGCGTATCAGATGGATTAGGGGGATCATATTTTTTTAAATTTATCCCCGCTCTTGATTTAAGATATAAAAGTCTCAATTTAAGAATCGCTCCTCAACCAGGAGCAATAGGGGGAGGCGTTAGTTACGAAATACTTCCATTCTCAAAAATTTCTAAAGATGCTTATTGGATTGCTTCTGCCTATGGAAGTTACGGGAGCTATACAGAATCTGTTTACGATAGTACTATTAAAAACCCCAATCCACAGAAAGACTATATTACTTCTCGAATAAATTATTATTCAGTCATGATTATGTCGGGGGCTAAATTATACCTTGGCAGCAGGGCATACTCCCAGTTACAAATAGGGGTTATTCATACCAATAACAGCGATTTACTTAAATACAATAATTCTAAATTTACCAGTCTTTATATAGAATTTAGCGTTGGTATAAATTTATTTGCCAACTACCCCAAGTCTAAGGAAACAGGTGTAGAGGAAGAGTAAGCGAAAATTTTTAAATTATTAACCAAATTATTAAAAACTTAAATTGAATAACAGTTATTTAAACTTTCTTATGAAACGTTATTATTCAGAGCCTAACTTAAAATTTCTTTCTAATTTCATCGTTTCATGATATTATATTAAAATATGAGAAAGATAATTTTTATATTATTTATAGTTCTTTGTTTAGCCTGTACTAAAACAGATAATGCTGTTACACCTGCAATAATAACAAGAACACTGGAGGGTACAGTATATTTATACGATGAGTTTGGGCATAGGCAATCAAATTCATACAATGTTACTGTTTATGTAAACGACACTACTACGGATAACACACAAGCAGCGTTAAGTTCTACTATTCCCCCCAGTAACGATACTACTTTTACCGATAGTGCCGGAACTTACATTGTTTACGATGTTAGTATAGGCACATATACATTAACTTATAGTAAAGCCGGTTATGGAATATATAAGCATTTTGGTTTTTCTATAGCCGGCAGCGCTTCTCCTCAAACATTACCTTCTGTTTCATTAAATGAATATTCTACTACTATACCATCTAATTTAAGTTTAACATACAGGGGCAATTATTCTGATGATACAGTAAAAATTACCGGCGATATTAATATAATGTCTATAGCGCCTGCGCAAAGGCATGTGATCATTTTTATAGATACCCTTAATACTGTTTCTTCTCTAAGTTACTCATATTCTATAAGCGTGACTGTAGAAGAAGGTAGTCAGGCATTCAGCCAAAATTTCTATCCATCTCAACAGGGCATATCTCCCGGAACAAAACTTTACTGTATTGCTTATGGGCAGCCCTACGGCCCTACCAATAGTTACGCTGACCCTATTTCCGGACTTACTGTTTTTCCAGGTCTAAATTCAAACCCTTCAAATATGGCTGCTATTATAGTGACTGAATGATTTTAGTATTATACTAAAGCTATTAATTGCACTCTGCCTTTATTTTTTATTAACATCTAAAGTATTTACTTAAAAAGTTTGGATTTTTTTTGCGCGATAAAAAAAAACTGTAATTTTGCTAACAGTGTTAGGACAAATAACACAACTAGCATTTGGGAATAACTGAACGCAAACAAAAGCACAAAGAACAAATACGGGCCAACATACTGCAAACGGCATGGGCTATAGTGCTGCAGCAGGGATGGCAGGCGCTGTCTGTACGTAATATTGCCGAGGCCATAGAGTATAGTGTGCCGGTTATTTATAGCCATTTTGTAAGTAAGGAGGACCTGCTTAAGGAGTTTTATAAAGAGGGTTTTCGGTTGTTTGGGGAAGAGCTTATTAAATCGAAACAAAAACACCGTACGCCGGAAGACCAGTTGTTTGCCATGGCTAAAGCTTATTGGGATTTCGCCTTTAGCAATAAGGAGTACTACCAGCTAATGTTTGGGGTAAATATAGAGTGTTGTTTTAAAGGAGCCATAACAGAAGAAAAGATGTGCATTAAAGAACTGATGAAGACGGCCATTACCGAGGTAGTAAAAGAAGGCGGGGCTACTAAAGCGGTGGATGTACCCCTTAAAGCTACCACGTTGTGGTGCATATTGCACGGGCTTGTTTCTATTAATTTTACAAGCAGGTTGCTAAAGGAAGAAGGTAGGACCGAGTTGGTTTTTGACGACGCCATTAAGAGTTTTATTTATTCGTTAAAATTATAGAAGTTAATAAATAGTAAATTTTTAGGGTACGGAGTTTAGAAATTTTTAGAGAGTTTATTTTTACCAGCTATAGCAAATAATTTATCAGTAAATCAAAATTATGTTTATGAAGAATAGTTACTATATACTTATTTTACTATTACTAGTTGTATTAAGCGGGCTGTTGCAAGCGCAGCCATCGGCGGCAGGAGTGAGTGAGAAAACAACATTTTCACTCAGCGAGGCCCTTGATTTTGCAATAACCAATAATTATACTATGAAGAACGCTGTTCTTCAGAAAGGAATCTCTCAGACAAGAATAGGACAAGCAAAGGGATTGCTACTACCACAAATTAGTGGTAATCTGGATATGATCCATAATTTTACTGTGCAAAGCACAGTTCTGGAATATGGAAGTACCTTCTTTCCTGCCAACCCGCCGTCAGAACCTAAAGGGAGCCCGGCAGCTATACAACTTGGCCTTAAAAATCAATTTACGCCTTCTGTTACTGCTTCACAGGCGCTTTTTGATATGGCTGCTTTTTCAGGGCTTAAAGGAGCCAGAGTATCCCGTGAAATAGCGGATAAAGGAATTACACAATCTAAAATAGATGTAATTGCCAATGTAACTAAGGCCTATTATGCCGTGTTGGTAAGCGAAATGCAGTTAAAATCCGTACAAAAGAATTTGCAGCGGGTAGATTCTTCGTACCGCGAAACCGTGGGGCGGTTCGACGCCGGGCTTGCACGTAAACTAGAAGTAACCCGTATTGAAGTAAGTTTGAATAATCAGCAAGAACAATTACTGCAGGCCATCAGCGCAGTTGACTTAAATAGGTCACAGTTAAGGTTCCAGATGAACGCTTCTAACGAAAATCCCTTAATTTTGACGGACAGCTTGCATGAGGGATTGTTGACGGATGCAGGACAAGTGTTAAAAGACAAACAAAAAGCGACTTATACCGACCGTATAGAATACTCCATTAACCAGAGCCAGTATCTTTTTAATAAATTAGATACTAAAACTACTAATGCAGGGCACTACCCCCGTTTGTTGGCTATAGCCGCAGAAGGATATACCCCTGCAGCCACTCAAGTTTCAAATATTTTTTCAGAACAGAGAAGATGGCATCCATATAACTATGTTGGGTTACGCTTACAGGTTCCTATATTTTCCGGCTTTTCTTTAAACTACAGGGTGCAGGAGAAAAAGTTGAACGAGCAAATCACTTTGAACAACAAATTTGCTTTAGAAAAAGCAATTGACTTGCAGGTATCTCAAGCGCTTATTAATCTTAATAACAGCATGAGGTCTTTTGACATTCAGAAAAGAAATTTTATTCTGGCCGATGAGAACCTAAGGGTATCAAGGGCAGAGTATGAGCAGGGGATTGCTACTAACCTGGAAGTAACAGTTGCAGAAGCCTCGCTTATAGAAACGCAATACAGCTACTTTAATGCTTTGTATGGAGTGCTGGTATCAAAAATAGATTACGACAAAGCAATGGGTAGAATTAAATAACTACTATTAAAAGAAAACTATTATTAATTACTAAGGAAATAACATTACTATGAATAAGACTTTATCATTATCCGTTATTATTAGTTCTGCTGTTTGGGCTACTTTTTGCAAACCGCCTATGGCTCCTCCACAGGGCGGGCCGGTGCCGGTTAATTTGTACGAAGTAAAGGAGGATGTGCCTGTTTACTACGATTACTACCCCGGCAATGTAGTTGCCCTTAACGTAGTAAGGCTTAACAGTGAAGTAACCGGGTTTCTGACTGATATTCATTTTGAAGAAGGCAAAACGGTGCAAAAGGGCCAGAAGCTTTACGAAATAGAGCGTAGCAAATATGAGGCCTCTTACGCCCAGGCAGAGGCTAATTTAAAAATTGCCAAAACCAATCTGGATAAAACCCAAAAAGATGAGGAACGCTACAACACCCTTGGAGAAAAAGGCATGGCTACCAAGCAAAGACTTGAGTACGCACAGGTTGATGTTGACAACGCCAAAGCCCAGGTAGCCTCTGCAGAGGCAGAAGTTTTAAGAGCTGGCACAGACCTGAGGCATGCAACTATAACAGCGCCCTTCAACGGTACTATTGGAATTTCACTTGTAAAAAGAGGGGCTTTTGTTACTGCCGGGCAAACACAACTAAATACAATTTCATCCAACGACCCTATGGCTGTGGACTTTGTGATAAGTGAAAAAGAAATCAGCCGCTTCCTGGGTTTTCAGGAGGAAAAATTGTCCAAAACAGATTCTCTGTTTACCATACAGTTACCCGATAAATCCATATACAAATATCCTGGGCATATTTCTTTCCTGGATAGGGGAGTTGACCCACAAACGGGAACATTAAAAGTTCGTTTACTATTTCCAAACCCAAAAAGAGAGTTAAGAGACGGGATGAGCTGTAACATACGCGTGCTAAACCGCAATACCTCCAAAGTTCCTATGGTTCCCTTCAAAGCTGTAGTAGAACAAATGGGAGAGTACTTTGTGTATGTAGTAGAAAAAGATACTGCAAGGCAACACAAAGTAACTATTGGGCCTGAAGTAGGTAGCAACGTAATAGTATTTAAGGGTTTAAATCCTGGAGAGCAAGTAGTTATAGAAGGAGTTCAGAAATTGAAGGACGGCGCCGCTGTTCAAACAGCTCCTCCGGCAGCAGCAGAAGCAAAAGCGCCAACAAAATAATTTTTTAAAGGAAAAGAGAAGATAGCATTATGATTGCAGATGTATTTATAAGACGGCCTGTAACGGCCATCGTAATTTCGATTGTTATCACCATAGTAGGTATATTAACGCTCACTAACCTCCCTGTTAGCCAGTATCCTGATATTACCCCTCCGGTAGTGCAGGTAACAGGAACATACACTGGGGCTGACGCCCTTACTGTAGAACGTACTGTTGCTACCCCTATAGAGTCTCAGGTAAATGGGGCTCCGGGGATGTCTTACCTTCAAACAAATAGTACCAGCGATGGATCTATGACTATGAACGTAACGTTTGACGTGGGTACAAATGTGGATATAGCGGCGCTTGATGTGCAAAACAGGGTAAGTATAGCTACTCCACAGTTACCGGACGAAGTAAGACGTTTGGGGCTTACGGTGCGTAAGCGTAATCCGAGTATTCTTATGCTTGTTGCCTTGTATTCACCAAATGGAACGCATGGCGTTAAGTTTCTGGATAACTATGCTAACATATTTATCAGAGACGCTTTATTGCGGGTAAAAGGAGTAGGTGATATTTTTACCAGGGCCGATAATTTTAGTATGCGTATTTGGCTTCAGCCAGATAAATTGGCCCAATATGGTATTACGGCTAATGAAGTAGTAAGCAAGCTGGCAGAACAGAACGTTCAAGTAGCGGCAGGGTCAGTGGGCGCAGCCCCTCAGACTGCCGACCAGGCTTTTGAATATACTGTACAGGTAAATGGCACTTTGCAAAGCGAAGAAGAGTTTAGGAACATTGTAGTAAGAACAAAGCCTGACGAAGGTTCTATTGTTTATTTAAAAAACGTGGCCCGAGTAGAGCTGGGTAAATTTAACTATTCTAATAATAGTTATGTAGATGGGAAAAACGCTTCTTATCTTCTGGTTTATCAGGCTCCTGGTAGTAACGCTTTAAAAACGGCAGAAGGAGTTTATGCCGCTATGGAGGAACTAAAAAAATCTTTACCAAATGATGTTGATTATGTAGTTCCTTTTGAGTCGGTTTCTGTGGTAGATGTTTCTATAGATGAAGTAGTGCATACACTGATAGAAGCGCTTATACTAGTTGTAATTGTGGTATTCCTGTTTTTGCAAAGTTGGAGAGCTACGCTTATTCCGGTGTTGGCTATACCCGTTTCTATTATCGGAACGTTCATTTTCTTTATCCCATTAGGATTTACCATTAACACCTTAACCATGTTTGGCTTTGTGCTTGCCATTGGTATAGTGGTGGACGACGCCATTGTGGTGGTAGAGGCGGTGCAGCATTATATAGATCATGAGGGGTTGTCGGCAAAGGATGCGACGTCAAAAGCCATGAAAGATATATCAGGCCCGGTAATAGCTATAGCCCTTATACTTGGCGCTGTGTTTGTGCCGGTGGGTTTTGTACCGGGTATATTAGGACGTTTATACCAACAGTTCGCTATTACTATTGCAGTATCCGTAATCATTTCAGCTTTTGTTGCGCTCTCGCTTACTCCTGCCTTATGTTCTTTACTACTTAGGCCGATGCATTTGGATGAAAAATCTAAAGGGCTAAATAAGTTTTTCTATATTTTCAATAATTGGTTTGCCAGGTTTACTAATTCTTATTCATCCGGTGTAAAGGCATGGATAAAACGAGCCCCCTTAGTTTTAATATTGCTAATATGTATCTTCGTTGCTACATTTGGTTTATTCAGAGTAAAACCTACCGGCTTTATTCCTTTAGAAGACGAAGGCCGTTTGTACATTCCTTTCGAACTTCCGGAAGCCTCTTCTACCAGCCGTACCGTAGCGGTCATTCATAAAATGATGAATGAGATAAAACAAGTAAAAGGAGTAGATCATTATGCTGCGCTTGCAGGGTTAAATGCCATCACTTTTGCTTCTAAATCAAATAGCGGGACTGTATTTGTACAGTTAAAGCCCTGGGCTCAACGCAAGGAAAAAGCCCAGCAATTACAAGGGGTGATCGCTGAACTTCAAAAACGTTTTGCATCAATAAAAGAAGCTAACATAATAGTTACTCCTCCTCCGGCAATACCTGGGTTGGGTAATACTTCAGGATTTAGTTTTATGTTGGAACAAAAAGAAAGTACTGACGATATAAATGGTTTTGAACGAGTAGTAAGAAGTTTCCTTATGGAAGCTAATCAAAGACCAGAGATTGGAAGAGCCTTCACTTTCTTTACAGCTCGAACACCCGGCTATAAAATTACGGTAGATCGTGTAAAATGCCAGTTATTGGGGGTATCTGTAGCTGATGTGTTTAGTACAATTCAAACGTTCATGGGTAGTCGTTACATTAATGACTTTACCATTTATGGTCGTAATTTCAGGGTAGTAGCCCAAGCGGATACCTTATACAGAAAAGACATGGGCAATTTAGAAAAGTACTATGTACGCAATATTACAGGACAAATGATTCCCTTAAATACATTAGTATCCTACAAACTAATAGAAAGCGCTCCGTTAATTCCTCACTATAACCTGTTTCGCGCTGCAGAAATTAACGGAGGGCCTAAACCAGGTTTTAGCAGCGGACAGGCCATTACAGCATTACAGGAAGTGGCTGCTAAAGTGCTTCCGGCAGGTTATGGTTATGAGTTTTCTGGGCTAAGTCGGGAGGAAATAAAATCAGGTTCAAGTACCATATACATATTTGCATTGTCTATATTATTTGTATTCTTGTTCTTGGCAGCCCTATACGAAAGCTGGTCTGTGCCATTCTCTGTTATGCTTGCCGTACCATTAGGAGCTTTTGGAGCTATTCTGACGCTATTCTTCTTACCAATGCTTAGCAATAATGTATATGCGCAAATTGGTTTGATAACGTTGATAGG
>Ga0302315_10001005_pt1 | contig 29863 bp, 27 predicted proteins | sample III_Palsa_N3_1_FD_200532 | JGI IMG/M metagenome (GOLD analysis project Ga0302315, IMG submission 200532) | Peat permafrost microbial communities from Stordalen Mire near Abisko, Sweden - III_Palsa_N3_1 | ecosystem: Environmental > Terrestrial > Soil > Palsa > Peat permafrost | place: Sweden...
TACCATATGGCCGAACAATGTATAATCGCGGACGCAATTGATAAGCGGATCGCTGCCTGTATTATTGCGGTCAGTGATGATGAAAAATAGTTTAAATCGACCTTCGGGCTACTGACCTTTTGCAATTTAAATTAGACTTGATATAGTATTTACTATCTATGATATAAGCAGTTTTTTGATGTTTATAACTCCGTGGAATGAACGAATTATCTTAAAAGAAACATCTTTTCTTAAACAATTCTTTAACATAAAAAAAGAAAGGCAGCTACGTTTTGCTGTAACTGCCTTGTTTTCAGGTAGCGGGAGCAGGACTCGAACCTACGACCTTCGGGTTATGAGCCCGACGAGCTACCAACTGCTCCATCCCGCACTCTATTTTTTGTGATTTCACCGATTTTACTTTGATTACACCGACCTTACAATCTGTGAAATCCCCCAAAAATCTGTGAAATCCTACTTTTAATTGGGACTGCAAAGATATAATTCGTTTCTTTGCAGTCCAAATATTATTTTTTATTTTTTTTATGGACCACAAGGCAGGTTACGTAAGCATCATCGGCAAACCAAACGCAGGGAAATCCACCCTGATGAACGCCCTTGTTGGTGAAAAAATGTCCATCATTACACCAAAAGCGCAAACTACGCGCCACCGTATTTTGGGCATTGTGAATACAGATGATTACCAAATTGTATTTTCGGACACCCCCGGCGTTATAAAACCACACTATGCATTGCACGAAAGTATGATGAATATGGTGGAAGGCTCCATAGTAGATGCCGACCTGATATTGCTGGTAACTGATATCAAAGAGGAATACGACGAAACCGACGTGCTTAAAAAGCTGGAAGGCTCATTGGCGCCGATAGCTGTGCTTATCAATAAGATAGATCTTTCTGACGAAGAAACCGTTAAAACAAAAGTGGCTTACTGGGAAGAAAAGTTAAAACCCAAAGCGGTTTTTGCCATATCGGCGCTGCATGATCATAACATTAAAGCCATAATGGATTTTGTGGTGGATAACCTGCCCATACACCCGGCCTATTATGCAAAGGATGCGCTTACCGACCGCAACGACCGCTTTTTTGCGGCGGAAATGATACGTGAGCAGATATTTAAGCAATACAAAAAGGAAATTCCTTACAGCACCGAGGTTATAGTTACCGCTTTTAAGGAGGACCCGAAGATTTACCGCATCAGCGCGGAAATCATTGTGGAGCGCGATTCGCAAAAAAATATCCTCATCGGCAAAAACGGAGAGATGCTGAAAATTGTAGGCACCTATGCCCGCCGGGCCATGGAGGACTTTTTTCAGCAGAAAATATTTTTGGAAATGTTTGTAAAAGTAATACCCGACTGGCGCACAAAGAAAAATTATCTGAAGCAGTTTGGATACGAAAATTAGAAGATTAGATATGAGATTTGAGATGTTAGATATGAGACCAGGATTGGTCAATACTTCATCTTAAACCTCGCTGAAATAAATAGAACATTAGATTTGAGTGAAATGAGCATCGTCTCACATCTCAAATCTCACATCTCAAATCTAAAATGAGCAATATAGTAGCCATAGTTGGCCGCCCCAATGTGGGCAAATCGACCTTATACAACCGCCTTACTGAAAGCCGCAAGGCCATTGTGGATGATTTTAGCGGCGTAACGCGCGACAGGCATTACGGTGTGGCCGAATGGCTTAACCATAGCTTTACCGTGATAGATACAGGCGGCTATGTGGCGCATTCGGAAGATGTATTCGAGGCCGCCATTCGCGAGCAGGTGGTCATCGCTATTGAAGAAGCCACCGTTATTTTATTTATGGTCGACGTTACCACCGGCATCACCGATTTGGACGATGAGATAGCAAGCCTGCTGCGCAGAAGCAAAAAGCCGGTAATGGTAGTGGTAAATAAGTTGGATAACAATTCGCAACTGGCCGATTCGATGGTATTCTATAGCCTGGGATTAGGCGAACTATACAACATCTCCTCCATGACCGGTTCAGGCACAGGCGAACTGCTTGATGATATGGTAAAGCATTTCGACGATGAGCCTACCGAAGAAAATACCTTGCCAAAATATGCCATAGTTGGTCGCCCTAATGTAGGTAAGTCGTCTATTATCAATGCGCTGATCGGCAAGGAACGGAACATTGTAACGCCTATTGCCGGCACTACGCGCGATTCTATCCATATTCATTATAACCAGTACGGGCACGATTTTATGCTGATCGATACGGCCGGTATGCGTAAAAAAACAAAGGTTAAGGAAAATATCGAGTTCTATTCGGTGATGCGCACTATAAAGGCTTTGGAAGAAGCGGATGTGGTCATCATCATGATCGATGCGGTTGAAGGTATCGAATCGCAGGACATTAATATTTTCCATCTCGCCGAAAAAAATAAAAAAGGTATCGTTATCGTGGTCAATAAATGGGACCTGATAGAAAAGAACAATAAAACCACCAAGGTTTTTGAGGAAATGATCAGGGAAAAAATAAAACCTTTTACCGATGTGCCTATTGTTTTTACCTCTGTAACCGAGAAGCAGCGTGTTTTAAAAGTTATTGAAACGGCTAACAAGGTTTACGCCAACCGCGCCAAAAAAATACCTACTTCCAAGCTGAACGAGGTAATGCTGCCGATAATTGATGCCTTGCCGCCGCCATCCCTTAAGGGCAAATATGTGAAGATAAAATACGCTACGCAGATAGCCGGCTCATCGCCCATGTTCGCGTTCTTCTGCAACCTGCCGCAATATGTTAAAGAACCCTATTACCGCTTTGTAGAAAACAAGCTAAGGGAAAACTTCGATTTTAGCGGCGCCCCGATACAGGTGTGGTTTAGGCAAAAGTGATTTTTGGGATTTCACCGATTTTTTGAATGATTACACCGATAAACACAAAAATCGGTGAAATCAAAAACACAATCGGTGAAATCAACGCACCGCGGCTACTGCCTTTTTAAAGCCTGCATCGTCATTATTTACGGTTTGGAAGAATGCTTCATCGCCCCATTTAAAACGGGCTGCATAGGCCTTTAAAAGTGTTTTAATAGATGATTTGGATATCATTACATCGGTGGGGTCCATTTCCTTTATAGTTTGCGAGGCGTACATAATAAAGTCGCCGTACAAATCATCATTTACGCTGTAATGGTTTATAAAAGCATCCTTATCGGCGTACTTATTTAAGGCGGGTTGCAGTCTGTCTATTACAAAGGCCGTAAACAACTGGACATCGTCAAGCTCCTGCACCAGGTTTGTTTCTTCGGTAGTATCGGCAGGCACAAAAATATCGGGCATAATACCACCGCCGCTGTAAACCGTCCTACCGCTTATGGTATGGTATGGCGAAGGCTTTTTGAAAATACTGTCGTTAAGATTGCTTTGTGCAGAGAACAGTTCGCCTTTTTTCATGCGCTCGTTCAATTCGTTATGATAATTTTCAACCCCATCGGCATAAGATTTTTGGATCGATCTGCCCGAGGGCGTATAATACCTTGCAACTGTTAAATTTACCGCCGATCCGTCATCAAACGGAAATTGTTCCTGTACAAGGCCTTTGCCAAATGAACGGCGGCCAACTATTACTGCGCGGTCAAGATCTTGCAAAGCGCCGGCCAAGATCTCGCTTGCCGAAGCAGAATATTCGTCTATCAGCACAGCCAGCTTACCCTTTTGAAATTCGCCCGAATCGGTGGCAAAGTAATCGGTGCGTGGTTCGTGGATGCCTTTGGTATAAACAATCAGTTGTCCTTTAGTCAAAAATTCGTCCGCCAGCGCGGTAGCCGTATTAAGGTAACCGCCACCATTGCCGCGTATGTCCAACACCAGCTTTTTCATGCCTTCGGATTTCAGTTTGCCGATAGCCGATCTGAAGTCATCGTCTGTAGTGGATGCGAATTTACTGATCTTGATATAACCAACATCGTTGGTAGCCATGTAAGCTGCATCCAAACTGGTCAAATCCACATGGCCGCGTTGTATGTGGTATAGCTTATTGGCCTGGCCGTCAGCTCCTATCACGTCAAAAGCCAGGTTGTCGCTCTTTTGGTCTTCAAATATTTTGTCAACCAGGTCGGCAGTCAATTTGCCGGTCAATTTTTTGTTGTTTATACTGATGACCTTATCGCCTGTTGTTAGTCCGGCTTTAGCCGCAGGGCCATCGGGATATATCTGGGTGATGTAAAGCGTATCGCGAATGAGTTGGTATTCGAGCCCAAAACCATCAAAACCGCCTTGCAGTTTCTCATTTATGGCAAGCGCCTGTTGCGGGGGTAGGTACATAGAATGCGGGTCGAGGCCCTGGAGCAGGTTATTGGCGGCAACGCCTTCCATGCTATCGGCATTTACCGAATCAACATAGTTTTCCCGTACTAATTGCAGTACCTTTTGAAGTTTTCCGCTCCGGTTAGCAGAAAAATTGAAATAGCGGCTGGTAAAATTATTATCCCCGGCGAGCAAGCCAATAGCAACCCCCGCCAAAACCAACACCACCGATCTGAAAATTATGCCCGCTCCCTTTTTCATAATTAATTAGTTAATCCAAAGTTAATTAATTAGTTGTACGCAAAAAAGATCAATTGGGTTAATTTTTCATATAAGTCGCAACATTTTTACCAAAAAATGTTAAATAACGTATTAATAGCTATAAGTTGTTAAGAATTTGGCAGTTGAGAGATTGTTTTGTAATCGAAGTGAGGTGAACAAATAAAAAGCGGTGTCGTTTCGAACCTGCATGAGCGATTGCCTAAAGTTGAGGGCAGGTGAGATAATTTATTATAAATCGCTGACAATCAAATATACCTAACCCAATGACTCAAACCTATACCCTTTCTTCGCCCAAGCTTCCATCACCCTTGGCAAAACATATTCCAGCCGCGGGAAGGCCTTCAAACTATCATGAAAAACTACTATTGAGCCGGGCTTTGTATGCTGTAACACGTTTGCAAGGCATTTTTCAGGATCTAAATTGATATCAAAATCACCGCTGAGTACATCCCACATAATAAACTGCATATTTGGCCGCTCCTTTTTCAGCCAGCTTACCTGCGAGCGCTTTATGCGGCCATAAGGCGGGCGGAATAGATCGGTATGCAATATTTCATCTGTTTTTAATGTGTTTGCAATGTAGACTTCGTTTGATGTTTCCCATCCATTCAGGTGGTTATAAGTATGATTGCCGATAGCGTGGCCGTCGTTTTTTACCTGCTCAAAAACGTTAGGATGCTTAATTACATTATCGCCTATACAGAAAAACGTAGCCTTTGCATTATATCCGCGTAAAATTTTTAATACGAATGGTGTAACAATAGGTATGGGGCCATCGTCAAAAGTGAGAAAAATAGAGGAGTTGCCCGGTTTTATATGCCAGGTAAGTGCAGGATAGAGTTTTTTTAACAGCCGGGGCGATTTAACCAGGTACATTTTAAAGGCAGTGATCAGATCACAGAATTAACAAATTTTAACTATAAACATGTCTCAAATCTAACGCTCCGCAACTGATATTTATAATTATTATGATCCAACATATATTTAAACTAAAAAAAGCGGTCCTCTTATGTGCTTTGGCGATGCTGCTGGCCGGCTTCAGTGCCCGCGCCCAACAAGTGATCACGCTGCAAAAAGCGGTCGACCTGGCATTAACACGCAACCTCACTATTAAACAGGCAGAAATTACCGAAAAGCTGGCTAATGAAGATGTAATACAAAGTAAATACAATCTTTTGCCCAGCGTAAGTGCCAACCCAACCGCCGGTTTTGGTTTCGGGCGCAGCCCGGTGTCGGGTGCATATGCTTATGCTAACCAAACCATATTCAACATTAATGCTACTGCGTCAGCACAAGTTACGCTTTTCCAGGGTGGCCAGTTGCGTAACCAGATAATCGAAAATAAGATTATACTTGATGCTGATAAAACCAGCACAGCAAAAGTTAAAAACGACCTGATTTTAAATGTAGTTGTTGATTATTTACAAATATTAACCAACCAGGACCTGGTTACCGCCGCTCAAAAACAAATTGATATTGCCCAGCTGACACTTGACAGGACTCAAAAAAGTTTTGATGCCGGTAACCAAACGCTTGCTGATCTTTCGCAAGCTAAAGCAGGCTTGTCAACCGCGCAGCTTAACCTTACTACAGCGGAAAACCAGGTTGGGTCGACTATTTTAACGCTGAAACAATACATGGAAATGAGCCCTGATTCTGATATAGTTATTGAGAAGCCGGATGTAAGCAAAATCAGCGATGTAAGGACATTGTTTGATGCCAGCGAAGTTATCAGATCATCTATGAGCGTTAACCCTGATGTAAAGCTTGCCGAATTACAGCAAAAAAGTTATTTGCAGGCAATTAAGATAGCTAAAGGTAACTACTACCCTACGCTGGCGCTTTATGGAAGCCTTGCCTCTTATTATTCAAGCGCGCAGGACCAGTTTAGAGTTATAGGTTACACGCCACTCGCCACCGAGCCTATCGGTACGGTGCAGGGAACCGGTGCAACGGTGGAAAGTATACAGCAAGTATCAAATCCCATCTATGGGTCTTACTCCTTCTCGCGGCAATTTGACGATAACTTTAACCAATCTGTTGGCATAAGCTTGCAAATACCTATTTTTAATCATTTTACAGCACGTACCTCGGTAAGAAAGGCTAAACTTAACTATGAATATTCGGAGCTAACTACACAACTGGCTAAGGACAACCTCACCAAAACCATTGAACAGGCATTGCTTGATCTAAAGGCTGCCGAAAAAAGCTATGTATCGGCCCAGCAAACCTATCAATCAAATAAGGATGCCTTTAATATTGTTCAGCAACGGTACAATGCCGGCCTGGTTAACTCACTTGATTACAACACATCGTTAACCAATTACAGCAAAGCTGAAACAGATATGATAGAAGCGAAATATACGCTCATATTCAGGAGCAAAGTAATTGACTATTATCTCGGAAACCCTATAACACTATAATATAACAAACTTATCATGGGAAAGACTACAAAATATATTTTAATATCGCTTGGTGCTTTAATCCTGCTCATCATCATCGGCAAGGTAACGGGACTGATCGGCGGGCCTGATAAAACCCAGGTTGCCACCGAAAAAGCTACAGAGCGTGACATAACCGAAACCGTTACCGCCAACGGCAAGATAAAACCCCATTTGGAGGTAAAGATAACCGCCGAGGTGTCGGGCGAACTCGTTGAGCTGCCGGTAAAAGAAGGCGATGTGGTTAAAAAAGGCCAGTTGCTGTGCAAGATCAGGCCGGATGTATTGAAGTCGGAATACGAGCGTTCGGTTGCATCATACAATACCCAAAAAGCAACCGTGGGCAATGCCAAACAAATGCTGGCGCAGTCGCAGGCCACTTATGATAACCAGGCATCGATCTATAAACGCGATGAAGATCTATATAAGAACAAGGTAATCACTACTGCCGAGTTCGAGGCTGCCAAAGCCAGCTATGATGGCGCAAAAGCCGCTCTTGAAGCTGCCCGCCAAAATGTGGTAGGCGCAAACTTCGGGCTGGCGCAATCTTCGGCTTCGGTACAGGAATCGCAGGCCGATCTGGACAAAACCAGTATTTATTCGCCGATAGACGGCGTGGTATCAAAACTTTCTGTTGAAAAAGGCGACCGTGTGCTGGGAACTATTCAAATGGCAGGTACCGACATCATGACCATATCAGACCTGAGCCAGATGGATGTAAATGTGGATGTAAACGAAAACGACATTAACCGCATTGAATTAGGCGATTCAGCAAATATTGATGTAGACGCTTTTATGGGCAAGAAATTTAAAGGTGCCGTATCGGAAATTGGCAGCTCGGCCAACGTGGTGGGCACTAATGCCGACCAGGTAACCAACTTTACGGTTAAGGTGCGCATCAATCCCGAATCATATGCTAACCTATTGGTTAAGTCGGCAGCAAACCCTTCGCCGTTCCGCCCCGGACTCACCGGTACGGTTGATATCAATACTAATCATGTGCATGGCCTGGCAGTGCCTATCCAGTCGGTAACAACCCGTGAAGATACAGCAAAGGCGGGCAAGGGTAAGCCAAAGGATGACAGCGATAATTCGCAGCAGCAGGTAAAAATGAACACCCAGGCAAAAGAGTATGTATTTGTTTACAGCGCCGGCAAAGTAAAACAGGTTGAAGTGACTACCGGCATACAGGACGATACCTACATACAGGTATTAACCGGGCTTAAAGCAGGCGATGAAGTGGTATCGGCCCCTTACGCGGCTATATCAAAAACACTGAAAGATAAAATGCAGGTGCAGAAGGTTGATAAGTCGAAATTATTTGAGGGCGATAAATCTGATAGCGGGAATTAGGATTAGAGGTTAGAGATCGGTGATTAGAGATTAGGTTGTAAATCAACAGATCATGTAATTTTTGGACTATCTGCCGCAGAAATCTAAATTTCATATCTGAAACTAAAGTATATATTTGTCCTGCCGCAAGCAATCTCGCGGCAGGACATTTTATTTTCGGATGGATAATCAAGTTAAAAAGATTGCCGTTATTGGCGGGGGTAGTTGGGCTACGGCCAATGTTAAAATGCTCTCCGACAACCCGGTAGAAAAAGAAATTTTTTGGTGGATGCGCAACGCCCAGGCCGTTGAACACATCCAAAAGTTTGGCCATAACCCTAATTACATCAGCTCGGTTGATATTAAGCTACCACCAGAGAATATCTCCACCGACCTTAACTGGGTGATCAGCCAGGCCGATTTTGTTTTGCTGAATGTACCTGCCGCCTTTTTAAAGGAAGCGCTCAGCGGCATCGGCCCCGAATCTCTTTCCGGCAAAAAGATCATCTCAGCCATCAAAGGCATAGTACCCGAAGAAAACCAGATAGTGGGCGAATTCCTCAACCAGCATTGCGGTATACCGTTTGAAAATTTTATCGTCATTAGCGGTCCGTGCCATGCGGAGGAAGTGGCGCTGGAAAAACTGTCCTACCTCACCATTGCCTCGCGCGATATCAGCCTGGCTGCCGAATTCGCCGCCATGATCAGCACCCGCTACATCAAAACCAATGCGTCCGACGATATTTATGGCACCGAATATGGCGCCGTGCTAAAGAACGTGTATGCCATTGCTGCCGGGATATGCCATGCAGTGGGCTATGGCGATAACTTTCAGTCGGTATTAATTTCCAATGCCATACGCGAGATGGAACGCTTTGTAGATACCGTACACCCAATAGGCCGAGATATAAAAGAATCAGCCTATTTAGGCGATCTCATGGTTACCGCTTACTCGCAGTTTAGTCGCAACCGTACGTTTGGTAACATGATTGGCAAGGGCTATACCGTAAAGTCGGCGCAGCTGGAAATGAACATGATTGCCGAAGGTTATTACGCTGTAAATTGCCTTTATGAGGTAAATAAAAGCTACAACGTGCACATGCCAATTTGCAACGCGGTTTATAATATTTTATACCAAAAGCGCTCTCCTGCAATTGAAATGAAACTTTTGGCAGAGCAATTGAGTTAATATAAATAACTTAATTCTGCACACCATGAAAACGTTGATCAAATTTAGTTTTGTAGCTGCCTCATTGTTAACGGCGGCAAAAAGCCATGCACAATCTACCGGCGATAAAGTAAAACAGGATGCCCGCACAGTAGGCCACAAAACCTCGGAAGTTGCTGCCAACGGCGCTGCAGCGGTAGTTGATAAACACTACGAAGGCAAATATGGCCCGGGCGGTCAAACGGTTTATATCAATAAATATTCGCATTATTATTACATCAATAAGCTGGGACATAGGGTTTACCTGAAAAAATCGGCATTGCGCGACCATAAATAGTATATTTTTGCAATATGAAATATTGCTTATTGCCATTTTTCGCTGCCGCTATATTACTGGCCGCTGCCTGCACCCAAAAACACGGTGGCGGCAGCGCTAAATTATTGGGCGAATGGCATTCCAAAAAGGACGGCAGTAAACTGAAAATATCCGACAAAACTTTCACGCTCGAAAGCGATTCACCCGACCCGGAAGATTATTTTGTAAAGGGAGATACCATTTATACTTCGTTTGAGGGTAATTTGCCCTATACTAAATACACTATAAAAAAGCTAGACGAGCATAATTTGTATTTGTTCACGCCTGATTCGGTGGTGGTTTACTACACAAAATAAAAGTGTAACGTATGCTAAGTGCCCGCTACTGCACCTGCACGTTATTTTTAATCCTTATTTTTTCTTTTTTGCTCAAAGGCGCAGAACAGAGCCCCAGCCAAAACACTAATTGGCCAAAGCCAGGCGGAAGCCCAAATAGTTGAGGCGGCTGCTTGGATCGACGCCCCAACGGCCGGTAACACGGCAATGCCGCGCTGCGAGGTCCCAGCTACCGCCGCGGTATACCCGCAAAGAGCCTGAAGGCGGGCCCTGCTGATTTTCGGTCGGCTGTTTTGAGTAATAATCTGCCGAAAACCAGTCCTGGCACCATTGCCATACATTGCCGTTCATATCATATATGCCCAGTTCGTTTGCCTGTTTTTGGCCTACAGGATGTGTTTTATTGCCGCTGTTATCTTTGTACCAGGCTACCGAGTTGATGTCATTCGAACCGCTGTAGGTGTAACCATTGCTCTTGTTGCCGCCAGCTGCTGCGTATTCCCATTCGGCCTCGGTAGGCAGGCGGTAATGTTTACCCGTTTCCTGGTTCAGTTTTTGTATAAAGCCCTGCACATCGTTCCAACTCACTTGTTCAACAGGACAATCATCGCAGTTTTGGAAATTAGACGGGTTATTACCCATGACTGCTTTCCATTGCGCCTGGGTTACATCATATTTGCCTATATAAAAACTGCTTAAAGTTACACGATGTTCCTGCATGGTATAACCGTTCACGGCATTCATGCTTCCCATCTTAAAGCTGCCACCCTCAACGTAGACCATCGAGAAATTTTTTATTAAATCCTGCAATTGTTGATAGTGGCTTAATAAGTCAGGAATAGCCAATTTTATAGCTATAATTTGTTTGTATTTTTCTTCCGGATAAGTGCTTTTATTTACTTTCTGAAAGAAATCAGCTATCGCATTTTGGAGCAAGGTATAATTATCTAAAGTGACTTTAGATACATCATCCGTAACTTCATCATCCAAGTTTCTGATGCGCAGATAATCAATCTTGGGGTTAGTGCTGCCTAACATTTGAATGCATTTAACAAGTGCGATTTCGCAGGCTGCATAATCTTTGCTATCATATGCTTTTTCTGCATTCTCATAAAGCACTTCGGCTTCTTCCTCGGTAGTTTGTGCGAACGTTGCTTTAGAAAGCCCCATGAATATAATTATCAGAAATATTATTGTTCTCTTCATAAAATTAAGTTAGGGTAGCGAAAGCTTTCAATTACCCTTCGCTGTTAAATTTCCGCAAATATCAAGCTTCATTTACCACCACCACAGTCATTCATTAAAAATAACACGGCCTTAATAAATTCTTCACCATATTGATTGGCAATAGACACTGATTTATCTGTTCCTATTAAAAAATTACGCGGATTTAAGACTCCGATGTTTTGAGTGCCTTTAATTTTTAAAGAAGTATCTCTGCCCCGAGACTTTATTTTAACATCGTAGTCTGTTATATTAATATTTCCCAATACGTTACTATAAAGAACGCTGTCATTTTTTGTATAAACTGACGGCAAGACTATTTTGAAAGTAACCTTATATCCATTAATTCCATTTGAATTAACTTCTTTTGAATAAATTAAAGTTTTTGTAAGTGTTAAAACACAATTATTTAATACAACATTCGCTTGCGCGGAACCCCAGGTCTTTACATTATTTTCATGATTTGAATATTGCCTTAAAATTTCATTCATGGAATTTACAGCATGCATTTTCATAGCATTAGGGTCTGCCGTTGCTGTTGCCATTTTATCCGTAATAGCTAATTTTACTGCTATAACCTGCTTATATTTTTCTTCAGGATAAACACTTTTATTTACTTTTTGAAAAAAATCAGTTATCACGTTTTGCAACAGGGCATAATTATCTAAAGTAGCTTTGTATTCATCATCAGTAATTTCATCGTACAAGTTCCTAATGCGCAGATAATCGATCTTAGGGTTAGTACTGCCTAACTTTTGGATGCATTTATCAAGTGCAATTTCGCAGGCTGCATAATCTTTATTGTCATACGCTTTTTCCGCATTCTCATACAGCACCTCTGCTTCTTCTTCAGGAGTTTGGGCCAATGCTGCTTTGGAAAAACCTAAACAGGCAAGTAATAAAAAGAAAGCTATTTTTTTCATAGTTTATAGTGAACAAAAGTTCTATTCAGCCATTATATCTTTGTAATCTCCCCGATAATATGCGTCAAATCCTGATTCCTTCAGTTTTGCAACCAAATCAGTTATAATGTTACTTACAGCTATTGTGCACGGGGCGTCCTCTGCCGTACGATGACGGGGATCTGCCGGCGGGCGGTGCGGCGGGAAAAACGAGTGGCTCGGCCTGGATGACTGTGAAACATCGCTTACTAATTTGATGCCTGACGGGCTGTAATTGCTTATAACATATAGCCCTTGTACCTGGCTTAGCATGAGGTTTTTATAATCGAAACCGCCGGGTTGATTAGAAACATAGTATATAAATCTTTTTATAGAGTCATAAGCCACTTTACCCGACGCAAAATCTTTTTTCCTGCATGATCCCACCAGGTTGTCCCATGCTTTATTATATTCATCTACAAATTGACGCATGTAAACATCAACTGTATCGGTAAGAAACCGTGGCTCCCGCTTTTTATAATTGGCATAAATAGCTTTTTGATTATCATAAAAGTCCAGTTTATCTGAAATTGCTAATTTAATGGATATTATTTCTTTATACTTTTCTTCAGGATAGGTGGCTTTATTTACTTTTTTAAAAAAATCGGCTATCGTATTTCTTAACAAAAGATAGTTTCCATAACCATCTCCACCGGGAGAATTACTGATCTCATCATACATGTTTCTTATGCGCAGATAATCGATCTTGGTATTTGTATTGCATAATTTTTGAACACACTTTACAAGTGCACTTTCGCAAGCTATGTAGTCTTTGTTATCATATGCTTTTTCGGCGTTCTCAAAATATACTTCGGCTTCTTCTTCTGCCGTTTGCGCAAAAGTTGTTTTAGAAAAGCCCAAACAGGCCAGGAGTAAGAATAAAGCGATTTTTTTCATACCGTTTAGTTGTCCCAGAAGCTTTTAGTGGTTTTTGTTTTCTTTTCTGTCTTGTTGGTGGTATTATCTGAGCTGCCTTCAAGATATAATTTTTTTACTACAAGTGCCTGCAAATTAGCATTATTGATAAGGTCATTAGATGCCGACTGCATATCGGATTCATTTATGTAATAGCCTATAAGCAATGGTTCAGCGCCGCTGGCACCTGCGTCTGACAGTTTTGATTTCATTTTATCCTTTATGTCCTTAAAAAACGGCCAGGTACCATCGCTGTATTTTTTTACTTCAATGGCAGGAAAGATGTAGACTGTATTGTCATTAAACGCCCTGTACCAGGCTAAATAATAAACTTTCAATACCGAAGAGTTTGACCGCGGCAGGTCCGAAAACTTATCATTTAAATGGGTACCCAGTATACTATTATTTAAATTTATGTTTCTTTCCTGTATCTCTTGCTGCTGTTCCCGTGCCGCTTCCTGTTGTCTTTGCTGCTCTGCGAGTTGTTCCTGCTGCTGGGCTTGCAGCCGCGCCTGCTCGTCGGCCTTTTGCTGTTGGCTTGCAGCCCAAATATTTATTAATCCTGTGGCAAGGCCCACTACAGCCTGGGTTGTTTGGGCACTTTGCTGCTGTTTGTTGTAAATTATTTGTTGCTGCTGTTGTAGATTATTTAATTGTTTTTGCTGTGGTGTTATTGTAGCAGTACCCGTGCTGTGTGTTGCATTATATGCCGATTTGATGTTTGCTAAGCCTTGTTGCAGGGATTGCTGTATGGCATCGCCACTACCGTTTATTGCAGGCGTTGCCGAAGCATTGGTATTTGGCGGTACATAATCTGATTTTGTAGATTGAGTTTGGTTATTCGCGCTATTGTTATTCGTCCCGGTAGAGTTAACATTATTATTTGTATTTGGCGTTTTATTTTGCTGGTCACTCCAAAAATCAGATACAGTTGAATTAGGTTTTGCACCCGTATTGTTATTGCTTACTTTACTTTGTGTTAAAGGTTCGTCAGGTATTTTAACATTACATATCTCATTTTTTAAAGGAATTAGCGTATTTATCACATTTTGCAAATTGTCCGGATCGTTATCGTTTATCCAGGTTTGGGCCTGATCATGCAACGGATTAAGTCGGTATACAAAATTGTTATATGTTTCAGAGTTCTTTTCCATGTAGGCCGTGCTTGCTTTTAAGCCGCTAAGGCATTCTAATGCTTGTTGGTAAACAAGGTTAAAAGTGTTTGTTCTGTCATTGGTCAATGACGCTAAACACTGATTTAGGGCATTTTGGATTTGGGCGTGGCGATTATCCCGTAAGGCATGCCATTCCTTCATTAACTTATCAGTAGCTTGCTCCGGGCCTATATTTATCCATGGGGGATTTGGGCCGGTATATGTGCAACATGGCGGTGGGCCTCCGTGTATACAATCTCCAACTTGTTCCCAGCCAGATATAGCAGAACAATATTGGTTTCTTAACAATGTCATTTGGGCATCGTCCTCTGCTGTAAATTGTTTTTTTAGGGCTATAATTATGTCCGCATCGCAATGATTACTCGTTGCCGCCACACTTGTAAATAGGGGCACTCTTTCATTTAAAACATTTTCACGCGTAATTCTGCAATTAGGATAACAATCGACGGTCTGGCCGTAAGCGCCAATCATAAAAGAATTTAGAAAAACTATTATTAAAAAAACAAGCACTCCACATGGAGGGGATGATTTTTGTAAAAAATAATATTTCATATATTGTTTTGCTGACTTCTAATATACAGACATACAATGGAATAATGCAATTTAGGATTGCAAGAAATCATTATAATACCAAAAATAACAAATTAGCTTTCTTCATGGGATAGCTATTTATATGGATTTTTTGAACATATAAGCTACACGCCGTTCTTGTCAAATTGAAAGCCGGTTTATGATGTCCAATTGGCTATTAAAATAGAAAAGCCCATTAATAGCATAGCATAGAAGCGGCAAGTACATATCCATTCTCTTGCTTGCACCAACACTCTAGGTAATAATAGGGAAAGAGGTAATAAACCTTGCACTATAATTCGCAAAGCCGTAATGATAAAGACAATTGTAAAGCTTCTATGCATTCTTTATTGCCGAGAACATCATCATGTTCATTGAAAAATTAAAGCTTTCAGAGGATTGCGCTTTTAAGCTATACCAGTTATTTAATTCTTCTTCCCGAATATTTCCTTCTGCATATTCTTCATTAACCACTTTCTCAAACCGGATAATGCTGGTAGCAAGGTTATAATCTTTTACCAAATAATTGTGTATCTCTGTAAGCTGTGTTTTAAAGCCGTTTTTTTCTAAAAATTGGGGGATTTGCCTTACGCGGTACGAATTGGGTATACGCTTATATGATATATTATCCAGTAGTTTTCTTTCCAGTTCAATATCGGCTAAAAAAAGTGTAAAGCTAAAATGGTCCGGGTCGATGATCTGCAATTGGCCACCGGGTTTCAGTATACGGTACGCTTCCTGTAAAACGGCATTATAATCATCCAGGTGCTGAAATACCCGGTCGAAAAGGATTTTGTCAACGCTGCCGGATGGTAACGGTATGTTTGCAGCATCACTTTGAATAAATTCTATATTAAGGCCTTCGGCTTTTTGTTGTTTTGACGCGGTTATCATTTCGGGATTATGATCGAACCCATAAACTTTCGCGCCCATTTTTGCAATAGCAGCGGCATCCGCACCGGTTCCGCATCCTATATCTGCTATTACATCGCCTTTTTTTATTTCCAGCAGTTCAAGGCTCCTTTGTTTAAGGGCCGCTAATAACACCTGTAGTTTTTCGAGGTAGGGAATATCATATAGTGGTTTCGCCATTGTTGAATAAAGATTTTAGCGCTTAGGAGATTTTACAAAAAAGCCTAATATGATCAATGAAATAACCGATATAGCAATACCATACAAAATAGTGTATGTAAAGCCAAAATGCTCCAAAATAATGCCGGTGGTTAAATAGCCAATTATAGCGGCCAGCCATGCCGAGGTTCCTAAATATGCCTGTACCATTGGCTGGTCCTTTGGTTCAAACCAGGAGTATGTAAATGTTACCACGGGCACCCTTCCCGAAAATGCCATTATATTGCACAACGCAATTGCCAGCACAATAGTTGGTGTCCATTTTGGCAGCAGCAATAACAATATTGCAGTGCCTACGCAACCGTAAGCTATTAATACAAATACTTTAGAATTATATCGTTTTACCCATTTGCCAAACAAATAAGGAAAAGGCAGGCATACAACCGCGCCGCAGGCGGCATAAATAGAGATTTGACTAATATTGTAGCCGGCTTTTCGCATACTTAACGAAAAACTGAATAAAAATACATGTATAAGCATTACTGCCAGCACAAAGGATACCAGCAACAAAAAAAACCTGGGGGATAATATTTTTTGATTAGGTATTGCCTTTGTTGTTGCGGTTTGCAATTGCTTTATAAAAAAAACCAGGCAACTAATCACCAAAAGCGAAATGCCAAAAACAATAAACCCCTGCTCATAACCGAGTTTAAACAAAACCGGCCCAACAATAAACCCACCTAAAAGACTGCTTAACAAATTGGATAACCCTAATATTCCGAAGTTAGCGCCAATGGAATTTTGATCGGAGTATTGGGTTATGAGAATAACCGATGCCATGGTATTAATGCCGATAAAAAAGAACATGATAATGGTTACAGCGGTAAAATTTAAAATGTCATGGCAGTAACCAATTAGCCCCATGCAAACGCACAGGGGCAATATGGAAAATAAAAGCAATCGTTTGGGCTGCGTATATTTTGGCACCAATTTGCCTGCAAGGTAAGTGGCCGTTAAAAGCATGGCGTAGGAAATAGCAAGTATGTAACCATTCTGCTGTTTACTTGCGCCTACGCGCTCGGTAATAACAGGGAACAGTGGCAATAAGCCTTGCGTTATGGTCCGCACGGCCATGTTTATTATAAAGACGATTGTAAAACTTTTACGCATTCATTCTTTTTTTTAGAAAGTATTAGCTGTCGATAAACTTTAATCTTAGTTGTATTCAGATAAGTTTTGTTTCATACAGTTTTTCGTACAAACCGGCTAATTCCAGCCCTATTAAAGCAAAAGCATCGCAGCTTTGGAAAAATCTCACACGGTTATCCTTTGTTAGTATGGAGAAATAGCCATATATGGTTTTGGTATATTTATTTGTAATGGCGCCTATTTCATTGTTCACAATTGAGAGGAACAATTGCCCTGTTTTACCAAATAAACCAAACTTCGAAAATTCAGTATAAGGTGTTAGCCGCGAATAAACGTTATTCAATTGAAAGCATTCTTTAAAAACTTCAGCGTACTTTTCATTTAGATAAACGTTGAGAATGAAATGCCAGCAGTTGTTTAAGTCTTTCACATGTGTGTAATTCTTTTGCAGAATTTCATCGAAGGTGGTTTTATAAACAGAAAAAAACTCTTCAGTGCCTAAAAAATGTCCTTTTCGGATGTCTACTTTTGCTGCCAAAAGTACTTTAGCCATCAAATCATTTAAATTCCAATATAAATTGGATGAGGTACAATTCGCTTTGTTAAACAATTCGTTAAACCGGTTTATCCCAACAACGGCCAGTAATTCGTCTGCGCAAAGTGCGTCAGAAGTTGCAATTGCCATTTTGCAGGCATCCAGGTAGGTGAGTTCATCTAAGTATGTTAAATACCGCGTTACACATGACCCCCTTGTATATAAATCTTTATGCAGCATTATCTGATCATCGAGATTTAACACGCCATCCTCTGCCATCTTAATAATTTCAGCCACTAAAAAGAGCTTATAAACGCTTGCCCAATGAAAAGGCTCATCATATCCGCGAAAATGCCTGGTATCTGTCGTAAGATCGTATAGTTCAAACTGATACTTGCTTTCAGGCAGATGCTCTTTTATCAGCTCATCTATTTTGGTAACTGTATTTTCAATCAAATTAAGCATAAGGTATTATTATTTATCATTCCCCAATACTGCAGGAGATTTTTCACGCTGCAGCCAAAAGTTTACCATCAGTGTGTCTTCCATATTTTCTACATAGTGCGACCAGCCGGCAGGCAGATAAAGCAAGTCACCTTTTTCGAGAAAGAATTCCAAACCCTTTGCATTCTTAAATTCGGGACATGAATCATGATCGATTTCTTTTAGGTTCACTATGCTTGCGCCGAAATCGGGATATTCTTCCGCTATGGGGTTGGTCATATACAGGAAAGGATAATCGCGCGGAGGATAAATTATCCACTTCTTTCGCCCGAAATAATTAAAAGCGAAATTATCGGGTATGTCTTTATGTAAGGGGGTTACCGTGCCTGCTTTGCCCATCCATAACCTGGGCAGGTTAAAAAATGACTCAGGATAAAAGGCAGGGTATGAAATTACTAAAGCCTCCAAAAAGCTATTATCAACCGGGCTGCTGCCTGCATAGGCAATCTCGTTAGTATACCTTTGTAAAAAATGCTGTTCTATAAAGTCATTTAGTGCAATCTCGGCAGTTCGCCTGTTCAAATAATTGTTAGGATTGCTCATGTCGCCAAACCGTACACTTATTTTGTGATTACCGCACTTGTCTGTTATTCTTTGTATAGCATCCTGTTGTGGCAAAACAGTAAAAGCATTTTTTAAAATGAACGGATATGATCTTTGCGCATGGTCACTGGCAAATGCTATTTGTTTAGCACTTTCATATACCGGCATTTTGTTTAACCGCTCCTGGTCTTTAGCGGCCTCAAATATTTTAGGGAACCAAATGCCGGGTATTTGCATAATTTACTTTTTTGATTTGGTTATCAAATATTCTATCATTTTGTACGGAATATCCACCCCGCATATATCGATCAAACTACTAAAACCTGTGGGGAAATTTATTTCGAGCAAATAGTAATTGCCGTGCTCGTCTTCCAAAAAATCAACGCCTGCAAATTCAACATTGGCTAAATGTGCAGCTTTTACTGCCAATTGCTTCAATTGTTCAGGGTATTCACGTTTGTGGTATTTCACTTGCGAAAGTATGGCAGCGTTACGAAAATCATCCTTATTCATCTCAAAATCAGCGCCAGCAATCATCTCCTGCCCCAAAACAGTTAGCCGGCAGCCGCTTTTTGCCCTGATAAACCCACGCATAATAAACTTATCTTTGGTAGTAACCAGGTAATCAATGGTTGAAATAAGGTTTTGCCAGCTATCGATTTTTATAGTACCGAGCCCACGGCTGCTACCCGATGATTTTATTACAATCGGAAAGCCGCCAAGATAATCAACGTACTTTTTTAACGGCTCACGATCAGTAGTAATGTGAAATATGGTTTTAGGCGAAGGAATTCCGGCTTTTTCATGTATCACGCTCCATTCGGTTGTAGAGGTTACCAGGTCAAGATCAGGATTTTTTATGTAGAATGTTGTGACATCCTCATTTAACAGTAATGAAACCAGTGTTTGCGAACCGCTTGAAAGATTATATAGCAGATCGGTTTTTGTAAGTTTGGGGATGTTTGTATAGTCGAATGTAAGGCTGTCAATGTCTATATATTCAATTCCCAAACTTTGGGCAGCAGCCCTCAATTGGTCAATGCGTATCTGTACCCCTTCATAAAAGCCCTCGTGTATACCGTAGAATTTCATTTTCAAAGCGGCTTGATTATGAAAAGTTTATCTATCCTGCCTGATTGCTTACTATTTAGTGGTAAGGCCCCAATTTCTATAAAACCAAGGCTTTGGGTAATCTTTCTTATTGATTTGTTTTCTGCGTTTATATAGGCTGTAATATACCGCAATCTTGATTCTAAAGCAGTATTTATCATGTATTTCAGTAATGATTCACCTATGCCAAATTTTCTATATTCTCTTTTTACATAAGTGCTGCTTTCTGCAAAATGATCTTCTTTAACCGGATTTACAGTACATTTATTTAACGACTGCCATCCTAAAATTTCTCCAACATCATTTTTAGCAACCCAATAGTTAAATATTCCATCCCTGTTTTTAAATATTTTTTCAAATTTGGTCCTAAGTCTATCCTCGTCAATTAAATTCGGTTCAAATGATTGTGATAAACCTTCGGTCCAAATTTTAAAGATATTTTCAAAATCTGAATCCTCGGCCAATTGTATGCTAAAACCTGGCGCATTGGGTGAAATTTGTTTTAAGCTTTTATCTTCTGCTACACCCGATGTAAAATGTGCGGATTCCATCGTTCTTTGTAATAAGTTGCTTTTAATCTCGTTTTAAATCACTCAAGTATAATAAATTACGTTTATATTATAGCAGTCCGTTAAGCAAAATCCATATAAATAGGTATTTTAACAATACGGCTTCAGCTGTGATTTTCCCTTAAACGCCTTAAAATAGAAAAGCCCCTTACGGGGCCTTTCCAATCAAACTAAACTAACCAATTGCTCCCTTTCGGGATACCTGTTAAAAACTAAAATCTTTTGCGGCGTTCGGGGCGGTCCTCACGGCGTTTGCCTGAGAAATCGCGGAAACCACCGCCTGTGTTGCTTTTTTCACGGTTGAAGCCACCTTCGCGCCTTTCGCCGTCGGCACTTCTTTCACGGTTAAAGCCGCCTTCGCGCCTGTTACCGCCACCACCGTTGAAACGCTCGCGCCTTTCGCCGCCTTCGCGGTTGGTGCTAACGCCTTCGCCGGCCAGCTCTATACGTACCTGGCGACCTTTAAATTCGATGCCCTTAAAGCCGTTCGTTACCTGGTCAACATCAGCATTCTGCACTTCGAAGAAAGAGTAAACGCCTTTAACGTCAATCTTGCCTACGTTGCGGCCGCTGATCTTGGTGTTGTTGCAAATAAAGCCCAGCATTTCGCCGCGGCTAAATTCGTCAACCGAACCTAAGTTGATGAACAACCTGGTGTAATCGCTCTTGCCGCCATCGCGTGGGAAACGGTCAGTACGGTCGCCACGGTCACTGCTGCGTTCGCCGTCAAATGATTTGCGGCTATCGTCAAACTGTACGTTCAGGTCGGGTGCGTTTTTGTAATATTCTAAAAAGCGGTTAAACTCCAGCGAAGCAAAACGCTTGATGATATCTTCCTTGCTCAGCTCGGCAAATTCATCCATAATACGCGGGATGTACTGCTCAATCTGCTGCTCGTTCACCTCAACATTATGCACTTTGTGCACAAGGCCGAATAATTGTTTTTCAACAACATCGAAACCGGTTGGTATTTCTGCTTTGATGAATTTTTTGCCGATAACACGTTCTATCTGGCGTATTTTGCCTAATTCCTTGCTGTTGATAAGGGAAATAGATACACCTGTTTTACCGGCACGGGCTGTACGGCCGCTGCGGTGGGTATAGTTCTCTAATTCATCAGGTAATGAATAGTTGATCACATGGGTAACATCGTTCACGTCGATACCGCGTGCAGCAACGTCCGTTGCTATCAATAACTGCAGGCTGCGGTCACGGTAGCGTTTCATTACCTTATCGCGCTGTTGCTGCGACAAGTCGCCATGCAGCGAATCGGCATTGTAACCGTCCTTAATTAAGGCTTCAGCAATTTCCTGCGTCTCAATTTTGGTACGACAGAAAACGATACCGAAAATCTCGGGGTTGAAATCTACTATACGTTTAAAAGCGGCATACTTGTCACGAGCGCGGATCACATAGTATTCGTGCTCAATGTTTACGTTGCCGGTGTTTTTGGTGCCCATGGTAAGCTCGTGCGGATCGGTCATGTATTTTTTCGCGATCCTGCGAACTTCGGCAGGCATAGTGGCTGAAAACAGCCATGTTTTTTTGTCCTCGGGTGTGGTTGACAAAATACTATCAATGTCCTCCTGAAAGCCCATATTGAGCATTTCATCGGCTTCGTCTAAAACAACAAATCTAACATTGGTAAAGTCAATCGCTTTGCGGTTGATAATGTCAAGCATACGCCCCGGTGTTGCAACAACAATTTGCACACCGCGTTTAATCTGGCGTAATTGGTCTGATATACTTGCGCCACCATATACGGCCACAACATGTACGTTGGGCATATTTTTAGCGTAATTTTTCAGATCATTCGTAATCTGTAAACAAAGTTCGCGCGTTGGGCACAATATAAGTGCCTGCGGATAATTTTCTTCGAAGTCCAGCAATTCTAATAGTGGCAGTCCAAAGGCAGCAGTTTTACCGGTCCCGGTTTGGGCTAATCCGACAAAATCGTTGCTGCCTGTTAACAATACCGGAATTGACTGTTCCTGGATTGGTGTTGGGTTTTCAAACCCTAACTCAGAGATGGCATTAACAATATCATGACGGATTCCCAGTTCAATAAATGGGTTCATGAATTTAAATAACGGATCTGGCAACATCGCCAAATCGGGCGCAAAGGTAAGGTTAATTTTTGGCAATTCAAATAGGGGCTGCTGATTTTTGTGATTAGGTGATTCCGCTGACAATTTTAGGCTTTGCAAGGGGAGAATAAGCGGGTAATTGACTGAATCAGAATTTTCAGGATTTCTGAATTACCTGAATTCTGCAAATCCTCTAATTCTGTAAACGGCTTTAGCCCTCTTGAACACCATTGAAAATAAACAACTGTGAAAAATTCCGATTCAGACATTTGGGCGTTTCCGCCGATTGGCGGACGGGCTTTCCGCTCATACGCCTGCAGGCCTTACCCACAATTACTGCTACTGCAACTTACTACTGCTACTAGAAAGGCCGGTATCCGCTGCAATCCCTAACGCGGTTTGTCTGGACAACGATTTGTATCGTTTATTTTCATAACTGATTTAAGAGCGCTTACTCTCACATGGAAGGTGCAACCCTTAAACCAGTAGACAGACCTGATTGGCTGATTCATAATAAACTTAATATCCCTCTAAAATGAGAAAACCTACACTGGAGGATCCGGTAACAGTCACTGAAGTAGCAGACAGTGATGTAATAATCGAAGACGCCAGGCTGTTTGTTGTTATGATGGCAGGTGCTATAGCAAATTGCGTTGGAAATGAATATGTTGCAGTACCGGTAAGATAATCACAAAAAATAATGATCTTTTTGTATGATATTCCAAATATTGGTTGAGAAAAAACCGCACTGCCGGAGCCCGAACCCAAAATTGTTGTCTGTACCCCGCTTGCACCAACTGCTGCCCAACTTAAGTACGTTGATCCTGCATTATTTAATACAGTTTGGTTATTTACATTGTTCAAATCAAGATCGACAGTTGCAGGAGCAAGTCCGGTATACAGTTCAATCTTATCCATATTGATTAGTCCGGTCGATAAGGGGGTAAATACGCTTTCATTATTTGAAACAGTTTCAATACCAAACATCAATTCTATAGCTTCTGTACTATGAAGCTGGTAATTTAAATCCGGCTTCATAACAACTGAATACTTTGTATAGTTTGACGTTATTCTTACGTACTGTATTATCTCATCCCTAAGTATCGCAATTACATTTACCGTTGAAGATTTTGCATAGAACGAAAATCTTAATGTTTTATCTATCAGACTATTATCAGTATTTCCGGCCGCCAATAATGCCCGGTTTGATACGCTGGATAGTGTAAAATCAACTGAAGGGCCGCCATTAAATCCACTTGTCCCATTGGTAACCGTTACGCCGGTTGCTGAGGCAATAACTGCGGAACCGGAGGTTATTGAATCAAGCAGGTTTGCAACATTATAAGTGTTTTTATTTAGTAATTGCCCGGAGAAAAGTGTTTGAATTTCTGTAGGTGAAAGCAAATCCGTAAAATAGCGAAAACGTTTGATGCTGTAAGTATTAACTACAATACCAAATCCTCCAATATATGATTGTACCCCGGCGCTTGTGGCAACATCCGTTGCGAGTAAGTTTGTACTAGCCGGTGTTATCAGAGTACCGTTGACATAAACAGACCAGTTGTAGGCCATATCCCGCATTATCGTAATATCATAAGGCACCGCGTTTAAAATAAGATTATTAACGCTTGCCCATACAACAGTAGCTTCAAGTATTATAAACAGGTTATTATTTGAATTAATTCTTTTTATATTCAACCTGCCGGTTACGCCTGTTGAAGGGTTTACCTGGCTGTATAAAATGCAATCGTTAGTATTGTTATCAAATACCACATCGTTAAAATGCAAGGTAAATTCAACGTTTGAAATGAGCGGGGTTACATTTGTTATAGTATCATTTCCCGGTTGAAATATATATCCGCGTTTATTGTTAAGATTATAATCAATAGCCCGCTGTTTGTAGATATAAATGTTATCGCCTAAATCAGAATAGATATTTTGGTTATCCGATGTGCCAATAAAGTTGTCGTAAATATCAATTTGCTTCGCTCCCCACATCGACAATCCTGAAAATACGTTATGGCCGGAATATGCATCTATATTAACAGCGATAGACAGGTTGTCAAACGCGGTTGTCTGGTAACGATTGCTTAACACCCCCGAAGTAAAGTTATTATATGATGCGCCATATTCCAAAGACACTCCAGTTATTCCTATTGGAGAGTAGTCGCCTTTTGTTAAAGTGTTACCCGAAAATGAATTAAGATATGCTCCGCGTAGTTGAATACAATTAGTAAATATATCTTCAAACTTATTGCCGGTAAACGCATTATTGTATGAATTTTTACCGATTAACGAAAGTACCGATTGCGGTGAACTAACAGTTACATCGGTAAGGCCAGTTAAACTCGCACCCGGAACAGCCCAGATACTGTTGGTGTAATTATAATAGCTGCTTGCTAATCTGAATGTTGTGCTTGTAACCCAGTTGATAAAATATGCCTCAGAGGGCGTAAAAAAATTCCTTAAATTAGTTGAATCCGCAATTGTAAAATCAATTATAACAGGCATTTTATTCATGGAAGTGGCAATATTATTATCAGTAATAACCATGTCGGTGAAAGTATAAATGTCGGTACCCGTTAAACCACTGCTATTAGTATTAATTATTATCTTTAAAGGGTTGGTCCCCAGCGAACCTGCAGGTCTGACGTATGTGAACGTGTAATTTATCGGAACGATTGACCCGGAAATGGCAGTGATATTAGTATATAGCAAACTTTCATTACCATTTTTCAGGTCGATAGACGCCCCTGAGTTAACAGATGAAGGATCCATGTACACATTTCCGGTGATGGTATAGGAATTCCCGGAAATTAACGGGGGAAGGTTCGTTACTAAACGGTATGATTGACTATTAATAACAGTTTCTGTCAATGTTTTTGTTAAGGAATTGTATGTAAAACTGCCGTTTGCCGCGCCGCTTAACTGCCATCCAGGGACTGAAAGGATATTTGGAGTACTTGTTGTAAAAAGCCCTGTATTATCAATTGCAGTAACAGGAAACGAAGCATAGTAATTGCCTTGATAGGGTGAGCCATAGATTTTGTTATTGCTGTTTACGCCATTCGCACTAATGACATTAAGATAAGGCGGAAGCAGTTGGTTTCCGCAGGCTTCACAATTCAGGACGTTATAATCAGCATTACTTAATGAAAGTAGAGTTGTCCACTGACAATCAGTTATATCAATGTTATTGTTATCAAATAAATGTAAACTATATTGATACGATCTCACTATACGACACCTATTGACCTTAATTCCCCAGCATTCTTTTATCTCAAGCGAGTGTACCGCCAGGTAATTCCCGTCAAATGAAATGTCCTGTAACATTAAATTGGGATTTGATTTGGGCAATAAGCTTTCTTCCCCTGTTTGATCGGGATACGTTTGGTCTTTGGGATAACTAACAAGTACCAATCCGGTGGTGTTTGCAACCAAAACAGTAGTGTCAACTATATCATTGCTATTACTGGGATACATTGCCGAACCAATAAGCGAAACGTTTCTTTTTAGATCGATACTGGAAACAGAATAGAAAGCTGTCCTAAATTTCAATTCCCCTCCGCCTACGCCATATAAATAATTAATAGCATTTTGAATGGCTGTCGTGTCATCTGTTACTCCATCCCCTGCAGCACCAAACCACTCAGGATAAACCGTGCTACCATCGAAAATACGTTCAAAATACCCGCCTCCAACCGGAACAATAATAACTCCTGTATTATCAATAGCCGAACCAGAATTGTAATAAAACGATCCTTCTTTTCCTGATTCCATAAGATAGTAGATATCTGTTGTGACCGGGCTGCTTATTAAACGCATTGCCGCAACGCTCGAAATAGTTTGTACCATGATAAGATAAAGTTTAAGTGAATTATTTAATTGGATTAAAAATAATGCTACTATCAAATATAATGTTATTCTTAAAAAATATTGTTTTTATAAAGAAAATTCTATTCACAATATCGCAGGCAAATCACTTGCATCACAACACGGCAATTGGCGCATGTAAATGCATATTCAATTCTTGTTCAGGCAGGTCCCTACGCAGTTTTACCTGGTTTAAGAATGCTGCATTAATTCTTAAACAATAACGGGAAAGAAAAAAGGGCATCTAAAACGAAATCTCGCTTTTCGTAACAGCATCAATATAAATCACAAGCGCCAAAAATAAGGTGACTGCAACATTTCCCCAAGCTGTTACATGCTCATCTCGTCTTATTATTGCCTTCAGCGTGTCGATAATTTGTGAACTATTTCGCTTGTTTACAATTTGTTTTTTAAAAATAGGGAGACTATAATTTAACATCCCCCCAATTCTTCAACAGCAATACGGGCAACTGTTAGCGGCAATGAGGCATCCTCTCCATCGCCAAGTATCCAGGTTGCCGAAAGCCCGGCCCAGGCAATAACCCATTTTAAAAGGGTTTGCGGGTCCAAAGCAGCTTCACCGGCAATCAGTCTTACCTGTTTTGACAATCTTACCGGTGAAGCAGCAGTTGTAAAATCCGGGTTGCAAAAAATATTCGCATAGTCAAATGCCCGGTCCCCCAATAAACCCTTCGGGTCTATAGCGATCCATCCCTGGTTTTCCGAATCTAAAATATTATCATAATGAATATCTCCATGAAGGGCAACTGTATCCGTCTCACTATTTATTAAATGGCCGGCAATTTCATTGCAGTTGGCCAATATACCGCCGTATTGTTCTGCACGGTCCCTGAGCGCCCTAAACCATACAGGTAATGGCACTAATTCCGGGATTTGCTTACATCCGGTTGCATGTAACTTACTTACAAGGTCACAAACAATTTTATTTGCCTTATCCTCATCTCCATCGATAACCATTTGTTTAAGTGACCTTGCTCCAACAGCTCTTTCCATCAACAGCGCGTTTTTATCGTGCTCAAGTATTTGGGCAGAACCGTTGCCGTCCCAGCAAATCATTAAAAAAGCACCCCTGGCCTCTTCAGCAGAAAAAGGTATTTTAAGCATGGCTTTAATGCCTTTATAAATAACAGGCTGCAATAAACTTGTGGCAGTTTTAAATATATCACCATCGTCTTTAAGCTGCCAAATCTGTTTTGCGTACATTAATTTATCGTGCCCTACTTTAAAATTCCGATCTGTTACCTTCATGCTTTTATCACTTTTACTAATTTTCTCAAACTGGCGCGGGAGCAGGCCGGATACCAGTGACATTACTAATGTCAAATTATAATGACATCTAAAACGAAATCTCGCTATTCGTTACCGCATCAATATAAATTACAAGCGCCAAAAACAAGGTGCCTGCAACAATTCCCCATGCTGTTACATGCTCATCCCGCCTTATTATTGCCTTTACCGGGTCGGCAACATTGCTGTAGTGGCTGGTTACATTACCCTGTTGGTCGAAGGTGAATTTCAAATATTTGTCGTAGCGGATGGCTTTACCAGTATCCGGTAGACCGGTAGCAGGTGGAGGGGTTTGAGTAACAGCGTTATCACGACGGCTATCCAGGTAATAAATCCATTCCTGGGTAGTTTTTGTGCGGATTTCCTCATCCGGAAGCCCTATTCGATTTGATACATCGTTGCGTGTATGGCAGCTTGCCAAAATCTGCTGATGTTTATAAAGCGACGGGGCGCAACTGCTGAACGCCAGCAGACCCAAAAGGGCGGGGAAAAGGAACTGTGATCTTTTCATTCGAAAAGCGTTTTTAGTTCGCTTATAACGTTTTGATGGTTAAAAACTTATAGCGATATTATTTTGTTTTTAAAATTAGATGGTTTGGGTGTGCATCGGGCCAATGATCACTCATTGTCACAGATCATTTTTGCCCGCGTCTTATAGCCATAACTAAGGTGGTTTATGAAAATAAAAGGCGTAATCATTGGTTTCTTTTGTGCCGTAATATTAGTTTGCCATTCGTTAGCGCAGACCAAATCCGGCCTGCTTAATGAAATGACCAAAGCAATTGATACCGGCACATATACAGGTATCCATAGCGTTTTGATCTCGAAAAACGGGCAAACTATCTATGAGCATTATTTTAATGGCTTTACTGCCGACTCGGTGCACGACAGCCGTTCGTCGTTCAAATCCATTACCAGCTTGCTTGTCGGCATCGCGCTCGACCGGGGTTTAATTAAGGACATCGATCAGCACGTTTACACTTTTTTTCCGAAAGATACTGCATTTGCTAACGATCCCCGGAAACGGGAAATAACCATTAAAGACCTGCTTGAAATGCGCTCCGGGTTTGATTGTGATGAGTGGAGCGACGGCGGCAAGATTTGCGAAGACGATATGATGCAAAGCCCTGATTGGGTAAAATTTTCGCTGGCGTTACCTATGAAATACGGGCCGGGCAAAGTTTGGTCGTACACCTCCTGCGGCCCGATGATCATCAGTGGTATTATCAGTAATGTCGCCCATATGTCTGTTATGGATTTTGCAGCCAGGTACTTGTTTAAGCCGCTCGGCATCACACGTTACCGATGGACCGTTGACCCCGCTGGCCACGGGATGACGGCAGGTTCATTTTATATATTGCCAAAAGATATGCTGAAAATTGGCCAGCTGGTATTAAATGGCGGCACTTTTAATGGTAAACGTATAGTTTCAAATAAATGGATTGAGAGGTCTACAACTGCAACAATACCCATTCCCGATCAATGGTCTTTCATAAAGTTCAGCAGGTCAAAAGTGGCCATTCCGCAGCAAACGTATTATGGGTTTTATTGGTATAATGAGCTAATAAAAAGCAATACTTATGCGGAGAATGTTGTTTTTGCTTCCGGGAATGGCGGCCAATATATAATGGTTATTAAAAATATGGGGTTAACAGTAGTTTTCATGCAGGGGAATTACCAAAGCTGGAAAGCCAAACGTGCATTCGACCTTTTGGCAAAATATATTATCCCGGCATTTAGGTGATTAAAAATTGAAAGTTTTTGGGCTTATAAACAGGGGGGATATATTTATGATTTTGCCCAATTTTTTATAATAAAAACCCTATATTGTAGCGTTTCCGCCAGCCCCCTCGTATAGGAATCAATTAACGAGTACAATTAACCATGCACCTTAACGAATTTGATCTGCTGCCACCCGATGACAAGGTTGTAACGGTACTGAACGGCACTATACTGGCGGCTTTTGCCCGCAATGAGGAAATATGGCTATTATACAGCCTGGATACTTTTTATGTTGAAATGCTGTTCGACAGAAAACTATGCCGGACCACTGAAATACGAATAGTTGAAAATACAGAAGCGCTGATGCCTTATGTGCGCAATGTTAATATAAACGGCCTTTTGAGATAAGCGTATTATTTAAACTACCCT
>Ga0302315_10001008_pt1 | contig 29807 bp, 22 predicted proteins | sample III_Palsa_N3_1_FD_200532 | JGI IMG/M metagenome (GOLD analysis project Ga0302315, IMG submission 200532) | Peat permafrost microbial communities from Stordalen Mire near Abisko, Sweden - III_Palsa_N3_1 | ecosystem: Environmental > Terrestrial > Soil > Palsa > Peat permafrost | place: Sweden...
AAGCGCATACTCATCTTTAGAAAACAAATAAGAACTATTATCTGGTTTATTGAAAAGTTTAAAAGCATCAAGTCCTAAAAATAGACAAAAAACTACTAGTAATACCATATAATTATACTTAACCTGTGCAAAAACAAATAGCATAATAAAAAAAGCAATAAAAAAGTACAGTCTTGGAAATTTCAATAACACAGGAAATGAGGAAAAGTAATGAACAGGAATATTACATATAAGTAGTAGCAGTAATATAACTATCACTTGTTGAGTCCGATTGACCTGATAATTAAGTAAAGCAAGAAAAGGGATAAGCAATAATATTAATGAATAAATGCTTCCATTGGGCGAAATAAGCATACTGCCAGCCATCCACATCGCAAAACTAAGAAAATCATTTGATTTTTGTCTAATAGTAATAACTATGCAGACGCTAATAACAAAAGCTTTAAAAATCGCCATTATCCCCAGAAATAAATATGGATTATTAAGAAAAGCATAAGGATTCATTAGTTTATCATAAACAAAAATATTTTTAAAAAGCATAAAGGCCGATTGAAACATATAAGTATAACTGTCATTAAGCTCTCCGTTATTCAGTCTGGGAAATATTTTTAGAAAATATAGTTGCCAAGGGGCAAAACCGTTAATAAGCAACGAAAAAATAAGCAAAAAAAGGCATGTAAAACATAGGTAAAACACGGCTTTATAATTCTTTCTGAAGATAAGAAAAAGAAAGATTACTATTGGAAAGACCTTAAAGACTATAGCAATTCCCCAAAGAAAAGAGGATAATATAAGCTTATCTTTTTTATAGGCCATATATCCTTCCATAAGCAATGAAAAAAGCAGCAGGTAAGCCTGTCCAAAAAAAATATTATTCCTTAGCGGAGTAAGAAATATAATAGGGACAAACAGCCAAAATATATTAGGAATTGCAAAATATTTGAAGCTTCTCCATAATGTTAAAAGGAATAAACAACATGATAAAATATTAAAAATAAGTTTCGAAAACTCTATTGACATTATAGTAAATGGCAAAAAAAGAAGAGAGGTGAAGGGAGGAAATGGCGCGTAAGAAACAAAAACACTTTTATGGCTTTGCTCTAATATTAAAGCATTAAGCGATTGTGTATCATAAACAGTTAAATAGTTGCCTTTTAAAAGTTCTCTACTACCATAATAATAACCGGCATAATCTGACCATGCAAACGAGGCAGATCGTATAACCAGAAACACCATTAAACATATAAGCGGTATCTTATTATATAACAGTGTTTTATTTGAGTATAAATTAATCATAAAAACAAAGTGGCTAACATATATAGAGCGACCTAATATACTTAACAATGTTTAATGTTTATCCCTTACTAGAGATGAGTTTCCAAGAAAAAATCACTAGAGTTAATATATTGAATATAAGATAGATATAAAATTACTAAATAAGCTTTGTCATCTGTCGGACGGTTAAATAATTCTGTAGCAATTCTGTATATTAATTTATCTTTTTAAGAACGGGCAACTTTCGGTTTAGAAGATGAGTCTATATTTTTGAGTTTTACACACTAATGAAAGTTATATTTTATCAGCTCAAAACCAATTATTTATAATTAACTAAACACAAAAAATTTATGAAGAAAAATGTTTTAAGATTATCTGCTATGCTTCTTTGCGGAGCGCTAGCGTTTACGGCTTGTAAAAAGAAATCGGATACTCCTGCTCCAACTAATTCTGATAGTACTCAGCAGGCTGCAACTGCAAGAGACCAGGCGGATTATACCAATAATACTAGCCAGGCTGCGGATGAAGCTAACGTTATTGCTTCAAATTCAAGTTCTAATGCAAGACTGTCAGCCACATCCAACCTTATCATTGGGGCTACTATAGACTCCAGCAAGGCTTCTACGAAAGGCATTTATGCTGTTACTTATAGCGGCATTTGCTCTACCGGCAAAACACGCACAGGCTGGGACTCCATCTGGGTTGTAGGTAAATGGCATGTAGCAGGAAGTTATATTGTGATGAAATATGATTATACAGTTACAAAGAAAAATGGTAAAAAGATGACTCTAGTTGGTCAGGATACCATAACCAATGTTAGTGGAGGAAATATAGTACAATTAGCAGAAGGCAATGTATCTTCTCTTGTAACAAACCACACCGGTACAGCACAAGTGACATTTGATAATGGAACCTCACGCAAATGGTCGCATGCAAGACAAAGAACTACCACTTATGCTAGTGGCGTAATTACAATTACTGTTGATGGAATTGGTTCTGTAGGTGGAGCTACAAATGTTTCTGAGTGGGGAGTTAACAGGGCCGGTGAAACTTTCTATGGCGAAATTACTACTCCAATAGTTTGGACGTACGACTTTGTAACTGTCAACAATACTTGCGCTACATGGCCTGACCCTGTTTCCGGGGTTTATTACCATAAAGGAACTGGTTCTGGGCTTATTGTTACTTATGGAGTGACCAATGATGGCAGCCCTATAGCATCTGGAGGTTGTCCTTATGGTTATAAACTTAACTGGACGGGACCTAATAATACGCCTGAGCAACTTATAGAACCTTACTTAAGCAATTTGTAAATTTATTTTAAATTTAAAGCTCAAAAGCTCTGTATATTATATGCAGGGCTTTTTTTATTGTTATTGACTAAATCTGTCAGTAATTTACAGGTAAAAGATAACCTATGCGCATCGTTTTTTTAGATACAGACACCGTTGGCGAACTAAAAGAGCTGAAACTATTAGAACAGTTCGGTAAACTTTCACTTTATCCCTATACGTCCTCCTCGGATACAATTGAGAGAATAAGGGACGTTGAAATAGTAATTACTAACAAAGTAGTATTAGATAAAAAGGTACTAGAGGCTTCACCTGCCCTTAAACTTATTTGCGTAGCGGCAACTGGTACAAATAATATAGATTTAAAAACCGCAGAAGAGCAAGGCATAAAGGTAAAAAATGTAAAAGGGTACTCTACCGATAGCGTGGCTCAACATACATTTGCTCTTATTTTTCACCTACTTAACCATCTTAGTTTTTATGATAGCTATGTAAAAGACGGCAAGTACTCTACCAGTAAAATATTTACAAACCTGACTAAACAAATTGTTCAGCTAAAGGGAAAAAGAATTGGTATCATTGGATTGGGTACTATTGGCCTTCGTGTGGCACAACTTGCCGAGGCTTTTGGCGCAGAAATTATATATTACTCTACTAGTGGACAAAACAATAACAGAACCTACAGGAAACTGCCCTTACATGAACTTCTTGCAGAGGCGGATATTGTTACTATACACGCGCCCCTTAATGAGAATACCCGCTGTTTGATAGGTTATTCAGAGTTGCAACAAATGAAGAAACATGCTGTCCTTATCAATACGGGACGAGGAGGCATTGTTCACGAAGGCGAATTAGTGCGAGCGCTTAATGAAAACCTTATACAAGCTGCGGCCCTGGATGTATTTGAACAGGAACCGCTTCCGGCGCAAAGCCCCCTAATTACTATTGAAGAACCTGCAAAACTACTACTTACCCCTCATATAGCATGGTCGGCATTAGATGCTAGGCAAGAATTGCTGAGGCAAATTGTACAACATATAAAGGAATTTACTAATTTGTAAAGAGTTTAACCAGACATTATTTCTTATGACATCCATACTATTATACACCAAACGCTTTGAACTTAAATTTGGAAAAAGCGATACCTCTTTTGTAGATATTACCAAACTTATAGAAGAAGTATCAGAAGAATATGCCATTCTTGACCGCAACCCTTCCATTACTATCGAAAACGGATACCAGTATGTAACGTTAAAGGTATCGCCCAAAACTAATTCTCAGAAAATTGGTTTTAACATAGGGGCTAAAGGATAACAAAATTTGCTTTTTACAGAATGGCAAAGTAAGTTTATTAATGAATTAGAGATACCCGGCTTATGCCATTAGCGGCTTTTAATTAAACTTGTCTTTAAGGGCCAGAAACTTTTTCTCGTAAAAATAATAGCTTATATAGGCGAGAAAAACAGCAAGGAAAAAAGAGAGAGTTCCTTCCAATAAAATTACCTGCCACAAATGTGTATTTATATTTAGTTTCTTAAGTACAGTGGCTACTATCAATATTGCTATCATATGCAGGCAATACATGCCATAGGTATATTTACCAAGCCTGCTAAATAGCTTATTATTGCCCATTTTAAATAAAGATTTTTGTGAGTAATTCTGCTCCATGATAATACATGCAAATAATAAACCCATAACTAACCGCTCAAAAGGAAGCCATACTCCGGTAAAAATAGTCTGTTTAAATAAATATAAATAAATTACTATTAAGTATAATAATACTATCGCAAGGCGATGCAGAGAAGCAAAGAAGTTAACCAGCCATGTTTCTTTATAACAATAATATGCAGCCAATCCCCCAACTGCCATATCTGAAATAACAGCAAGGGTATGGTAGTCCAAATAGAGTGGAAGGGGGTATAACATTCTGAAAGCAAAGGAACCTATTATTATGATGAAGAATACATAGTTTAATTTTTTTTTAGGAGTATAGAAAAGAACCAAAGGCCATAGTAAATAAAATTGTTCTTCTATAGCTATACTCCACAATACCCCCAGTACAGAGCAATCTGGTAAGCCATGCTTTATAAAATCAAAATTATTAACAAAAAAGATATAGTACCAGAAGTTTGCAGTTTCATGGGGTTCTACCCCAAGCATTTTCTTTATAACAGGGAATATTACGAAACCGAAAAAAACACAAAAATAAAAAAGAGGCCATATTCTTAATATTCTTCTTATATAAAAATTCTTAATATTGATTGTACTACTTAGTTGCTTTTCCTGAACAAGAAGGATAGTGATAAGAAAGCCGCTAAGGACAAAAAAGAAATTTACTCCAAGGTCGGCGTTTCCTAATATGAAATATTTTATTATTTCATATTCTCTACTGGTAGAAATATATTTATAGTCTGTAGCAAAACTATGAAAGAAGAAGATGGAGATGAAACATATAAATCTTAACCCGTCAAGGTGAGGAAAGTATATTTTGTTTTTATCTGGCATTACTATTTTTAACTATGTGCTTAATTTTTTAAGTTAATAAATGTTTTATTGCAAACAAAAATTTGTGCTTTTATAAAGTGTCAGAAGTACAAATATTATTATTGGAATGCATTTTGTTAGCACAATAAGTTACAACAACGTGCCAGTTAGAAAAAAATAGCCCACAGAGAAATAAATAATCAATCCTGTTACATCCACAAGCGTAGCCACAAAAGGCGCTGAAGAGGTTGCTGGGTCCAATCCGCACCTTCTTAAAATAAATGGAAGCATAGAGCCGGTGAGAGAACCCCACATTACTACGCCTACTAGTGAACACCCTACTGTTACCGCCAATAAAAACCAGTGCGGCCCATAGATATCCGAAAACAAAGTCCAGGCATAAATACGTAAAAAACCTATGCTTCCAAGTAGTAACCCCAGCATAAGCCCTGATTGTATTTCGCGGCTCATTACCCGCCACCAGTCCCTTAACCTTACTTCTCCCAGGGCCATGGCGCGTATTATAAGCGTAGTAGCCTGCGAACCGGAATTGCCGCCACTGGAGATAATTAGGGGAACAAACAACGCAAGTACTACCGCCTTGGCAATCTCATCTTCAAAGAAGCCCATAGCTGTTGCTGTGAGTAATTCACTAAAGAAAAGAATAACGAGCCAGACGGCTCGTTTGCTTATCATCCTATAAATAGGCATTTGTAGGTAAGGCTCGTCAAAAGCCTCCACACCGCCTATTTTATGCATGTCCTCCGTATCTTCTTCTTTAGAAATATGTAGCATATCGTCTACAGTAACAATACCAAGCAGTACATTACTTTTATCAGTTACCGGTAAAGCAAGCCTGTGGTATTTAGAGAATTTTTTTACTGCTTCTTCCTGATCCTGATCTACTTTAAGCGAAAGATAAACATTGTCCATCAAATCGCTTATCTTTTTGTCAGGTTCAGCCAACAATAACTGGCTTATGCGAAGATCGTCTAATAATACTCCCGTATCGTCTGTTACATACACAGCGTCCAATGTTTCGCTGTTAGGCCCATTATCGCGGATCTTTTTAAAGGCGTCTGCAATAGTAAACCATGGCCTTACGGTAATATAGTCGGGCGTCATAAGCCTTCCCACGCTTTGTGCGGGGTAACCTAATAAGGCGAGAGTTACCTTCCGTTCATCTTCAGAAAGCAGTTGTATCAATTTTTTTAATGCAGGCCCTGGAAGTTCTTCAAGGAAAGCCGTACGGTCGTCGGGAGCCATCTCATTCAATATCTGCGCCGCTTCCTGGTGTTCCAGTTGTTGGATGGTAATTTTTTGCATTGGCGGAGGCAAATACTCAAATACCTGTTTCGCTATATCCAATGGCATAAGGTCAAAAAACACTTTGCGCTCCTCTGGCTCTAAGCTATCCACCTGTTCTGCAAGGTCAGGCACAGGAATAGTAGGCAGTTTAATCCTTAGTTCATCCAGCTTATTGCTTTCCAGTAACTGTTTGATGTCAATTTCTAAATGCATTGCAAAAAAGTTAATTGTAAAAGTATCTCAAGGTAAAAAATCAACCGAAAACTTACATTAGTTACACATTAATTTTCAATAAATTTACTATAGCCCCACAAATGAACTATCTGTAAGTGTCTGTAAGAAAGACAGTAATTCCCTTTTATCATTTTCGGTCAGCCGGATGCCTATTACTCCGTTTTTCATAAGCAACGAATCGGTATAGCAGGATTTATTTACCCCCGATGAATAATGGTTAAGAACTTCCTCAATACTAGCAAACCTGCCGTCGTGCATATAGGGGGCGGTTAGGCTAAGGTTGCGTAGCGATGGAGTACGGTATTTTCCTACATCTTCAATCTTTCTTGTAACCCTTGCCCTACCTAGTTCTGGTGCATCAAACTGCTTCATGGGGGGGAATACAGTATCCAAACCCGTATTATGAAAGTTATTATCTGTAAATAACACTCCGGCATGGCATACAGCGCACTTTTGTTCAAATACGCTTAGCCCTTTACTTTGTAAAACTGTTAACGGGCGCTTATCTGTCAAATAGTTATCATATACAGAGTTTGCAGAAATTAGCGTACGCTCAAATGCTGCAATGGCATGTATAATACGTTGCCCGGTGATACTATCAGATCCGTATACTTCCATGAATTTATTTTTATAACCCTCTTTACTATTAAGTTTATTTATTATGTTGAAGAAGCGTTCATTCATTTCTCTGGGGGAGGTTACCGAACCAATTACCTGTGTCTCCAAATCAGAAACGCCGCCGTCTCGGAAAAAGGTAGAGTTCCATGCCAGATTTGCCAGCGAAGGGGTATTCCTGAATGTTTTTTCTCCCCTTGCGCCAATGCTTAAACTTAACGAGTCTGAAAAGGCGAGTAACGGATTATGGCAGGAAGCGCAGGACAGCTTACTATTTCCCGAAAGTGCGGGTTCATAAAACAGTAGTTCTCCGAGTTGTGCCTCTTTATCAGTAACAGAAATTATAGTAGTTACAGGAAGGGGAAAATGGGCAGGAATATGATTCTTTTTTTGCCTACAATTAACTGTTACCAGCAGAACAATTACTATCGTCAAACAAAATCTCATGGATTACTGATATTCGTAAGTTGCGGCATATTTGTATAGTTATTGGCAATGATAGTAGCTCCACCCCCTCCTTGGATGTTATCATTGTATGCAGAGTCCAAGTTAATACCCACGAATATAGAATCAATATTAAAATTAGCGTCGACTTCTGACGTTTTGCCAGCCTGGATGTTAATATCGGTATTCCATCCCTTTGAGCTGTATGAACTAAAGTTTAAATTCTTGAAATTATCATCAGAGCCAATATGGAACAGAAACGGGCTGTATGAGCCGGGGGCGGAGAGGAAGTAGCCTTCCAGCACCAAAAACTTATAACCAGCGCTCCAACTCCAGAACATATCCGCATTCACTGTAGCGTCTAGCGCCCCCGTTTGCGCTCCCGTATGATTGCGTACATCGTCCACCCCAATTGAAAAAGCAAACTGGTTATAATCGCCAGGAGGTATATTTGTTACTTCCAAGGTAGCGCTGGCAGGATTTGAAGCATCCACCAAGTAGTAACTATTGGGGGCTGCATAAAAAGCGCCGTTATCCAGGTTCATAAATTCTATGTTGCTGATGTAGTATTTAAAATTTATTATGTAGAAAGAATCTCCCTGTGCGGTAATGTATTTCTGATTTAGAACCAGGTTTTTGCCGTTAAACTTATTAGTTATTTTAAAATTAAGAGCACCAACAGTACCGCCTGCCGTAGGTTGAGGACTATTTTTATGGCAGGAAAAAGCAAAAGTTATAACGATAAACAGGAACAACTTTCTCATGATACTAATACTTAATGTTGAACAATAAATTTGCGGGTGGCATTAATGCCTGGCCCATTAAAGCGGAAAATATAAAGGCCATCGGTAAAATTTTCTACTAGAACAGCGCTAATTGTATTGGCTTCCAAATACGCATTGTAAATAAGAATCCTTCCCAATACATCTACTACAGAATAGTTAAGTCCTACAGAGGAGTTTATATTAATATAATTTAAAGCGGGGTTGGGAAAAAGGGTAATGGTATATCCGATGTCGGAAGGGGGGGTATAAACAATGGAGGTGTCTTTAAAACTCTGCGTTGAATCGCGGCGCAACATCATTACTCCCCCCGCATTACTTCCTAAGGCTAGTTCGGGGTAACCATCAGCATTTAAGTCGGGGGCGGCCAGCCTGAGCTGAGAGCCAAAGGCCATAGAATCGTTTACAGCAGCTCCTGTATTAATATAAGTTGGTTTTAACGTAGTAGTATTAGAAAGTAAAGGAATAAAATTTAAATAATAAATTAGTTCGCCGGAGTTATCGGCTGTTACCAAGTCGGCTTTCCCATCCCTATTTATGTCAGTAACAACTGGGCAAAGAAAAGATTTTATAAGACTATTATCTGGTTTTACAAGCGAGTCGCTAACCAGCGTGTAAGAAGGCGAGGATGGAGAACCTATATTCTGGTAGTAAGACAAATTTCCGTAAAAACTTCCTATAAGAAGGTCTGCGTCATTATCCGAATCTGCGTCAAAAAAAACAGGATCATCAGAGCCTTCTACCTCTACTGGAAGCGTTTGCAAGGAAGTATTACTAAATTTAAAAGAAGTATCAGCAGCATTGGTATTTAATAAATATTCTATAGCATACTCATAATTGCCAATGTTTACAAGCATAGCAAGGTCTATAGCATTATCGCCGTTTAAGTCTGCAAAAACTGGTCTTATATAAAGGAACTCTTGATAGCTAAGCTTAAGGTAATCGTTATCTTTCAACTCAAAAAAAGGCACATACTTTGTTCCCACATTTTCATAAAGTTTCAGTGAAGAATACTCGCCATTATATCCCCAGGTAAGTTGGCCTATAAACATATCCAAATCGCCATCTGCATCATAGTCTGCAAAAGCAGGCATGGCATTCTCTCCCCAGTCTATCATCTGGTCTTGTAAAAAATCATTTTGGATAAAATCGAGCGGAGAAACTACATTATTGGCGCCTCCGTTGTGGTAAAACCAAACAGAATGTTCAAAGTCAATAGCTCCATTAGGTATAGCAAGGGCATTGGTAAACTGCGCCTGTGTGGCTATTATATCATTTATGCCATCAAAATCAAGGTCCTCAAAATAGATACCGGGAAAATCGGGGAAATCAATTCTGGCAGTTCCCTGCGGGTAAATAGTATCCAGCGACATAAACAATGCTGTATCCAGCGTTCCTACATTCTTCATATAAGTCAGGTTTTGACAAGTAACTTTACTTACAAGTAGGTCTGGTAAATTATCGCCGGTAAGGTCTATGGTTAGCAGGCTGCCTGCCCCAACATGCTCAGTTTGGTTAGTGGCATCAAGGCGCAAACCAGTTAGACAAAGGTTGCCAAACGAGTAGCTATTACAATTGAATTGTTCTACTATGCCCCCCCAACAATTACTTGACCTGTTAAAAACAAGGCTATCTGGGGTATTATATTTCTCCATGCTCACGTTTCGCTGGTATTCTAGCGGAGCTCCTGTAAATGGCTGAAAATTTATAATATCCAGGTCGCCATCGTGGTCAATGTCTTCTATGGATACTACATCATAAGGATTGGTGGCCAAGTTGATAAGTGAATTTTCTCCTACGTTGGGAATAAGGCAATAAAGGGGGTTAGCCACCAGTTCCCAAGCAATAGTAGCCCCCTGACTTATGTTTTTATAAACGTTCACGCCGTCGGGGCCATTAGTAAACATATCCTTTTTACCGTCCATGTTATAATCCCGTAATAGCATCCATAAATCTATGTAAGGAAAAAACCTTTGGTAATAAGGAGCGTGAAGGTATTGTTGGTTTACTGCAAGAAAAGTTAGCACATTGTGGTTGGTTCTATCAAATAGTATCACATCTTGTATGCTATCGTTATTCAAATCCATTTTGGAAACAAATACAGAGTTAATGCCTCCTGCCCAAGGGTATTTTAAAATTCCGCTACCCTGTGCGACCTGTATAGATGAATCGGCAAAATAGCTTATTTGTTGCGCCTGTAAATTTGATGCAATAAAAACTACAGCCAGTATAAAGAGGAAGCGTACCATTATTCCAGCTTTGTATTTATAAAAGGATTAGACAAGGTAGTATCGGTTATATAGGCGCTATCCGTAAGCGTATATAAAAAGGCTAAAACTGCCGCGACTTCAGTTGAATCAAGCGCCAAATACGTGGACTTGGGCCCATAAATATTTGAAGCAAGCATTTTGGGAGACATAGTAGGGCTCGACAATACATGCTCGTTATAATGGGTAAGCACATCTTGCAATGTAGCAAATCTTCCATCGTGCATATAGGGCGCTGTAAGAGCAATATTTCTTAAAGAAGGAATCTTGAACTTTCCCAAATCCTCCATATTTCCGGTAAAGTCCTCGTAACCTGGGTCCTTAAACACAGAGTCAAGCCCGTTGTTCAAAAAAGTTTGTATAGTTAACAAAGTGCCCTGGTGGCAGTCCCCACAGTTAGCGCCCCTTATTGGGGCTTGAATACCGGGATCTAAAAGATTATAAGGATGCTGCATAAAGAGTATAAGTCCTGCATATTCCTGAGCAGTAAGCAAATTGGGGTTGCTTGTCAATAAATACTGGTCGTACCGGGAACGATAGGATACAAAGGTTCGCTCGAATTGAGAAATGGCTTTGGCTATATTATCGGTAGTAATTATATCAGACCCAAATGCCGCTTTAAAAAGAGAAGGGTACATAGTTGTAGCCTGCAATTCTTTTACTACGCTGTCCAGAACCTGATGCATCTCCAAAGGGTTCTGTATAGGAAAGGGAACCTGCAGCTCCAGACTGGCTGCCCTGCCATCCCAGAAAAACTGACTCTGAAAGGCCAGGTTAGATAAAGCCAGGGCATTGCGCGTACCCAATGTACCGCCCACTCCTGAGCTAAAGGCTACACTATCCGCAAAAGCGAACTTTTGTTTATGGCAGCTTCCGCACGAGATAGTATTATCTGATGAAAGTTTTTTTTCGTAAAACAACATGCGACCCAGCTTTATCCCTTCTACCGACATAGGATTATCAGAAGGGATATTCAGCAAGCCACTGAAATAATAAGGATATACAAGTTTGTAAGGGGTTCCTACGAAAACAGCCGGTTGAGGCTCATTCGATTTGGGCTTACAGGAAAATAAAGCTATAAAAACTATTCCTATAACAAAATACTTCATGTGTGTTGAGTATTTGGCTGATGTTTATATTAACGAAAGAAATAAAACCATAATATCGTTCTAATCTTAAATTTAATTCTTTTTTCTGGTTCGTTTCTGTTTCTCTTTTTTTAAACTGTTTCAAATAATCTCTTTTATAAGAGGTTTATGACTAGTAGCCATGCCACGCTTAGATTATCGCATTGTAATTCAGTTGTACTTATATTACTTTTGTCCATATTAAAAGCCTTACCCACAAAAATGATTCATGAGTTTTCCGGAAAGTGATATTTCAGTTGTAGTTTGCTGTTACAACAGTTCATCCCGGTTGCCCGAAACAATACAACACTTGGCGCAGCAGAATATACAATCAGGGTTTAACTGGGAAATTATCATTATTGATAATGCTTCAACTGATAACACAAAACTTGTCGCACAACAAGAATTAAATAAAACAACTAATATAGATTATAGGATTATAGACGAATTGGAGAAAGGCCTTGCCAGGGCAAGGGAAAGAGGGGTAAAAGAAGCAAAATTCGGAATAATCATTTTTTGCGACGACGACAATCACCTACAACCTGATTACCTTGAGAAAGCGCGCAGCTTAATGGCGAGTAGACCTGAAGTAGGCATTCTCGGGGGGCTTGTAAAACCAAAACTGGCTTACTACCCCGGCAAATGGATTGAGGCCATGTACACTGCAATGGGCATAGGGGCCAGAGGAAGCGAAGACGGTTATACAGACTGGGTATTTGGCGCAGGTATGGCAATAAGAAAAAAAATATTTACTGACCTAAAAGAAAGGAATATTGAATTTATATTATCTGATAGGGTTGGCAGTAAACAAACTGCCGGAGGCGATTCGGAACTTTGTGAACTGGCAAAATTTATTGGATATAAAATTTACTATAGCTCCTCGCTTGTATTATACCATTACATGCAGGCGTACCGCTTAAAAAAGTCATTCTTTTTTAAAGGACATAGTACTATTTACTCCCTCATTTATCTTTGGATTTTGGGAGCTCTGCTAAAAATAAAATCGAAACAGAATTATGACAATTTGTATAAAACTCTTCTTTGGCAAAAAACCAGGGATATCTTTTATTACCTTCCCAGAATATTTATTGGCAAGTATCGTTTTTACAGCTTTCTCTCTTTTTATCAGTCAATATTAACAGTTGGGTGGCTCGTATTAAGAAAAAACAAATTCGACAGGCTATACCATGCAGTTGTAATTAATTTAGGAATTTGAATAAAAAATTTAATGATAAATAAATTTCTCAGGCTGCTCGATAAACCTTTTTTCAGGCCTATTCTAATGATTCTTATCAGGATGAACTATTTCAGAAAAGGTATAAATCTCTCAGAAGTAAAATATATTCCCAGCTTAAAAAAATGGTATTACAAAGAAGGCGAAACCAGCTTCCTAAGCATAAGCCCTGGTTGGGCATATTGTTATTCTTACCTGCTTAATGAACTTAAAAAGGTAGTTAGCTTTTACTATTTACCCAAAAATGGCGATGTTGTAGTGGATATAGGAGCAGGTATAGGAGAAGAGACCATAATCTTTTCTAAACTAGTCGCAGATAACGGCTTAGTATATTCTATAGAGGCACATCCTACTACATTCAAATCACTTAAATATATTATTGAAGACAACACATTTAGAAATGTGAAGCTTTTTAATTGTGCAATCTCTGACACAGATGGATTATTGAAAATTGAGGATGACGAAAATAGTTATTTAAAAAATTCTATTGGAACAACCATTAGTTCTAATTATTTTGAAGTGCCTTCAATCTCACTAGATTCTTTTGTGAAACAAAACAATATCAGTAGAATAGATTTTTTAAAGTCTAACATAGAAGGAGCTGAGCAGTTAATGATAGGCGGAATGGAAGAATCAATAAAGATTATCAGAAATATTACTATATCTTGTCATGATTTCCGCTACAATAAAGGGGAAGGAGACTTTTTTAAGACAAAAGAAAAGGTAACCCATTTTCTAAAGAATAATGGGTTTACTATAAGGCAAAAAAACAGCGGACACGTAGTCTGGGACGACCATGTATATGCCTCAAAAGATTAGACTCAATTTCCCAACAATTAGTCCTCGTCTTTATATACCCTGTAAATGCAAATCGGCATATTGTAATAGGTTGTATGCATAGTTTTCCTCATACCATTCTTTTCCGCTACCCGTTGCGATAATGTATTATTTATATGTATGATGGAAATAACCGAATCAGTTATATTATTATCAAACGCAAAGCGTTTAAAATGAACTGCTGCTTCTGTCGCCAGTCCTTTTCCCCAATAGGCAGGAAGTAAATGATAGCCAATCTCCAATTCATGTTGACTGTCGACTTCCTGAGTTAATAAGCCGCACATACCAACTAGCTTACCCGTTATTTTATCTGTAAGCGCAAGCAGTCCATAGCGATTTTCCCGATAACGCACTAGCTGCCTCTCAATCCAGCTTTTGGATTGCTCCAGTGGAGGACTTGCATTAAAAGAAAGGGCAAGAAATTTATCCGAAGGATTATTAATAAAAAAAGGAACCCAGTCCTCCGCATCTTTTATAGAAAGTGGGCGAATTACCAGGTGGACTGTTTCGCTTCCTTGCCTATACTGGCGCTGGTTTGATATCTTCTTTTCTATTGCTTTTATGAATTCTGTTTTGGCGGCGGCATAGTCGTTGCCATCTTTCCATTCTTTTTCGGCGAGTTCTTTTTTTAAATTAAAATAGGCTTCTCGGTCAGCTATATTGTTTTGCAAACAATCCCTAAATGAAAGATGGCGAACCCAAAACTCTGTATCTTTTTCTATCATATGAATGTGATGGGTTCGCATTCCATCTTTTTCCTTGGTTAAAAAGCGGCGATAAGGCATTACATCTTCATAAGCATATACGTAGGTATATCCTAATTCTACTATAGGCTGAATGTAATTACTTACTTGTGTAAAATCAGTTACGCCAATCATAATATCAATAATTGGTTTCGCGCCTAATCCTTCTACTGCTGTACTACCAATATGTTCAATAATACTGCTATTGCCTAAAACAGATTCCAGTTTTTCCTTTTCCAATTCAAAAAGTATTCTCCAGTCCGAGGAGTATTCTTCTATTACTATTTTCATTGTTATTACATAGCACGGCTTTGGTGTAGCATCCAGCCATTGCCATCTGGGTCGGTAAAATGGCTGAATATCCCCCAGGGAGTATTTTGCAGCTCGCTCATTTTTATACCTTTTGCATTTAATTCTTTTACTTCTTTAGCTATATCCTCCGAGCCTATTACCAACCCTTCTATGCAACCGGCAGGCATTTTAGGAAACCAGTTTACAAGGGTTATAGACGTCTCTGTGCCAGGCAGCCCTAGTTGCACCCACGTTTGTCCATTGCCCATGGGGGCCTCTATTATTAATTTAAAACCAAGTTGGGTTATATAAAAATCTTTAGACTTTTGTTGGTCTGTTACGGGGATTGAAATGACTTCGATCTTTTTCATTTTTTAAGGATTTAGGTTTTTTAATAAGAAATATAGTTATCGCACTCTTCACTTTCAAAATTTAAGGTTACATAAAATAATTTCAGTTTTTATTTTCTACTTTCATTTAAGATTTAATTCAGTGGTAACTTTTGTAACATAATGAAACAAAAAAATAAAACTGACGTATGTATTAATTAATTATATCTTTTTTGTTACCTTTTTGTAAAGGTTTCATTGCGGAATTTTTTTATAAATTTTTAATGAATTTGTGGGATTATTTTTTTAGATTACTAGATTTCACTATCTTACAACATGTTTAGTAGGACTAACAAAAATTGTTTGGGAGGCATAGAAAGCATAAACCTTTTTTATACGGTTGTATTCGTATTAATTATGTTACTTTCAATACAAGGCATTGCACAACAAAAGCTTACCAATAAAGAAGCGGAAGATATACGCGAAGAAGCATACAAATACTACAAAAAGCAACAATACCTGCAGGCTTTAAAACTTTATCAGCAAGTAGAGAAGTTTTATTCAAAAAGCGCTATAGTAAACTTTCGCATGGGAGTTTGCTACCTTAAAACCAGCGAAAAGAAAAAGGCCCTGGCCTATTTAAACAACTCTGCGCGCATGGGACAAAGAGATATTGACTATATAGATCCTAACTACTGCTATGGGCGCGCATACCACTATTTGATGGATTTTGACGATGCAATAAAATCGTACAAGCTGTACCTTAGCACCTTGGAAACCAGTGATAAGAAAGACTCTAAAGAAGCTGTGCAAATAAGGCATTTGATTGGGATGTGCGAAAGCGGAAAAAAACTGGTAGCGCAAAAGCTTACTACTGTTCGGGTTGAACATCTCGATAGCACCGTTAACTCCAAATACAGAGACATTTCGCCTGTTATAAGCCTCCATAACGATACCCTTTTATTCGCTTCCCGAAGGGTTAATAATATGGAAGGCAAACCCAATAAAGAGACCAATGAGTATAGCGAAAATATGTATATATCCTGCTGGAAAGGTAACGACTGGGTACAGGCGGTATCGCTTGAGGGTGTAAATAGTAATAAAGACGAAGCCCCTCTTAGTTTTTCATGGGACGGTAAAAAACTTTATATATATAAGACAGACAGAGGCGGAAGCAGAGCTACGTGGCAACTGCCTTATGAAGACAGCACCGGAACTGCGTCTAAGATGGAAATTAAGGGAAATGATGGTAAAGAAGAAGGTGGAAGCTTATCGCCGGATGGGAAACGATTTTATTTCAGTAGCGACAGATCTGGCGGCCATGGCGGTATGGATATTTATTACATGGAAAGACAGGCGGATAACGAGTGGGGGGAGCCGGTAAATATGGGTGGAATAATAAATACGCCTTATGATGATATTTCGCCATTTATGTTTGCGGACGGAAAAACATTTTACTTTAGCTCGGAGGGTCACAACTCTATGGGTGAAACAGACCTCTTTGTAGCAAAACTACAGAATAATGGCTCCTGGGGCCAGCCCCAAAATATGGGATACCCCATCAACTCTCCGGAAGAAGAGCCGTCTATATCGTTTACAAAAGATGGCAAAATAGCCTATTTTGCTTCTATTAGGGAAGATAGTTATGGTTTAGATGATATTTACAAAGTTTCTTTTGGCGTAGCCCCTCTCCCTTCTGCTACCCTTAGCCCTAAAGACACTGTAAAACACCCTTCAAAAGGGCATGACCATGCATTGCCTGTCGCCGACAAAGTTCCGCACAAGGGCGATGTATTGGATGAGAAAGTACAATTTGCAAATAATTCTACTGTAATTTCGGAAGAGGCGAAAGAACATATAGACCAGGTAGTAGCCATGATGAAAAAATACCCGGGAGTAAAGCTTATAGTATGCGGGTATGGAGCCATTGGCACACCGGAAAGTAATAGTAAAATTTCTGAAGAACGCGCCCAGGCAACAATTAATTATATGGTAGGCAAAGGGATAGGCAAAGAGAGACTATACCTAAAAGCCTATGACAAAGAAAAACCAAAGACCCCCAAAAATAGAGTGGTAGAATTTGTAGTAATGATGGCAAATAGCATAACCGCGCAAAAAAGCTCGGCTGCACAGCCTCCTAAAACTAACCTTATGAAAGATTAATTGACCTTTTAGTATTTCTAATAGCGCTTTTCTCTGCCAGTTAAAAAATAATAACCTTTTTTTCTTTTTCACGTACAAACAAGTTGAGGTAATAATAGCGGTAAATTTTTAATTGTAGTATTATATTAAATTTCTGCTAGTTAGTGTTGGTAAACTAATTTTTTTGGTATATGAAAACAACAGGCTTAACTTGCAAACTTATTTGCATAGGGCTTATTTTAAGTTTTTATTTTTTAACGCCATGTAAGGCCCAAGAGGAAGAAAAAGAAGTAACAAGCGACCGTAAGCAGGCAGACAGGTATTTCCGCAAATTGCTTTACCCCGAAGCCCTAAAACTATACCTGGAAGTAGCAAAGTACGAACCCAAAGATGCTAAGACTAATTTTAGAATAGGGGTATGCTATCTTAAAACAGCAGACAAAGAAAAGGCTCTCCAATATTTGCAAAAGGCATCCAAACTGGGCGAAAAAAATGAAGACATGGTTGATATGAACTACTGTTTTGGACGCGCCTACCATTTCCTTCTGGATTTTGACAATGCCATTAAGTATTATCAAACCTATCTCAGTACTGTAGATCATGAAAAAGACATACAGGAAGTAACCGAAATAAAGCACCTTATAGAAATGTGCGAAAATGGTAAAAGCCTTGTAGCTCAACCGGTAAAGGTAAAAATAGAACACTTGGACGGCGATATTAATTCTGGCTACTCCGATTTCTCTCCTATAATTTCCGCCGATGGTAAAACCCTTTATTTCTCATCGCGCAGGCACATTGCTTCACAAGGTAATTATAACAAGGATACTGATGAATACAATGAGGATGTGTTTGTATCATACTTAAGAAATGATAAATGGATACCTGCATTGCCATTGAACGCTATAAACGATGTACACGATGAAGCGCCGGTAAGTTTATCATGGGACGGCAAAGATCTGTTTCTCTACAGAACAGACAGGGGTTACGATTACGACTTATGGGAATACAGGCTAGACAGCGCGCATGCTCTACCTGTAAAAATGAAAAAAAACATTAACTCTGGAGATATTGAAACCGGTGGGTGTCTTTCTCCTGACGGGGAACGCTTTTACTTTTGCAGCGACCGCAAAGGAGGCTTTGGCGGCATGGACATCTACTATTCAACTAAACAAGCGGATGGTTCCTGGGGGCATGCTATAAACCTTGGGCCCATTATAAATACCAAATATGATGAAGAGTCTCCATTTTTATTTAATGATGGCAAAACGCTTTATTTTAGTTCCGAAGGCCATAACTCAATGGGCGAATCTGATTTATTTGTTAGCAAACTTACCGACAGCAGCACCTGGGTGCAACCCCATAACCTGGGTTACCCGGTAAATACTGCTGAGGATGAGGAGTCTATTACGCTAACGGCAGACGGTAAAACAGGTTATTATTCTTCTATGCGCGCAGATAGTTACGGCGAGGAAGATATTTACAAACTATCTTTTGAAGAGTTTCCGGGTATAAACGAACAGTCTATTCTAAAACAATCTACTATAGCAAGGGCGGCGGCCACCACCCATAGCGATAGTGTGCGTATGGCCTACGCCGCCTCTCCTGGTACTCATGTACCCCAAAAGGGCGATGTGATTGAAGATAAGGCGCATTTTGAGTTTAACTCTACTTATATTACAGAATACTCCAGGCATAAAATTGACCATGTAATAGCTACGCTAAAGCAACATCCTGCCATGAAGATATTGGTTTGCGGATATGCCAGCGCTATGGGAACGCCGGAATACAACCTAAAGCTCTCTAACGAGCGTGCCACAGTAGTAATGGACTATATGGTAAGCCAGGGCATAAGCAAAGACAGGCTATTTGCGAAAGCCTATGGCAGCGAAAACCTGGTGATAAGCGGCAGGGATAAGCGCCAGAACGTCATTAACCGCCGGGTAGAGTTTGTAGTAATGAACAACGACAACGTGGTAGTAGAACAACAGGTTGTTAAGAAAGGGGCGGAGTAATAGCGTTCCTTTTAGTTTTTGATAGTTACCGCTTTTGTGCCAGTTGGCATAAGCATATCCTTGGATTTTAGTTACATAACCCTAAATTTACTTATTAAGCGCTTATACTAACAGGGTTTGTGCTACCTAAAAAACTACTAGTTAAGAGTAAATATTACCTGAGATGCCGCATGCTTGAGACTTTCGCCTGTTACTCTTCTGTTAATTTTCCTGTTATTTCCTGCTAATTTCTCTGTTAATTTGGGGGTGATGTATGATTTTTGCCGTTTTTAAATGGGAGTGTGCCAGTTGGCATTTGAGGGGCAAAGCTCTATGTTAAAATAAAAAATTTAGTTTAGAAAGAAAAAGTTTAGCGCTAAATTTTAATTGAGGCGGGTCAACTAAAAGTAGCACAAAAGGCCGGGCTATTGTAGAAAATGATATGGTATTTTGTATGCTGCTACTACTAAATTACTGGTTAACTATCTCCACAATTCCTGGCGGCTTCCCAGCCGAGTAGGGCTTGTTTGCGAATGCTTCCCCACCGGTACTCGCCAATACCCCCGGCGCTTTTTATCACCCGGTGGCAGGGGATAATAAAGGCGATGGGATTGCTGCCAATGGCGCTGCCTACCGCCCTGCTGGCCATAGGTTTGTTAATAACTTGTGCAATACTATTATAAGAACACATAGCCCCTTCGGGTATTTTAAGCAGGGCCTGCCACACCTTTACCTGAAACTCTGTGCCTTTAAGATGCAGCTTAATTTTATCGGTATCTTTAAAGTCGTTATTAAAAAAAGCCCTTACCTTCTCATGATTCTCATCGCTTCCTTCTACTAGTTTTGCTTTAGTCCAGAGTATCTTTAGTTCGTTTAATGGATTCTGGTTTCCTTCCTCATAAAATAATAACTCGCATATTCCTTTGGTAGTAGAAGCGATCAAATAGTTACCGAATATACTTGCGTTGTTACTATAGTAAATAATTAAGCCTTCTCCACTGTTTTTATATTCGCCGGGCGTCATGCCCACTATGCTCACAAAAAGGTCGTGCAACCTGCCTGTGCCCGATAACCCTGAGTTGTAGGCTGCATCTGATAATGTGCCAGACTTTAGAGCCGTTTTAGCGTATTCCAGGGTAAGGAAGCTGAGAAATTTTTTAGGACTAACCCCCGCCCATTCCGTAAACAACCGCTGGAAATGAAAGGGGCTCAGGTTTGTGGCCGCCGCTATTTCGTCCAGCGATGGCTGGCTCTTAAAGTTCGCTTTTATGTATTCTATTGCTTTTGCTATTTTATAATACTCTTCCATTGCCGCTAAGTTATACCTTCTACATGGCTAGTAAAACCCGATTCTTGCTTTTAAACGGTGAAATTATTCTAAATGGCGGTTTTTCTTACTTATTTGTTAAGTTCAACAAAAAATAAATATAGTACAACTATTCTTGGCTTTTGAGTCGTTTAAGATTAACATAAAAATTATACTAATTAACCAGAAATAGCCATGAATATAAATAATTCAACCGCAAATTCACTTACAGAAAACACAAATAGTATTCCTTTTCTAAAAAACAGGTTACAAAATATACTATCAACACTTGAAAATATAGACGCCGGAAACTTAACAAAAGCCAAAACCTCGCTTGAGAAATATAAAGAATGCCTGGAATATACTTTATTAAACAACATTATTGAAAAATCTGCACCACAGAGCATTCCTTCCAAAGCGGCTGACGACAAAACCTACCTATTCTTAAAAATAATAATAGAAAGTATGCCCTTCCCTGTATTTATGAAAGACGAGGATGGAAAGTACCTTATTATAAATAGCCTGGAAGCGGAGCTTTTTGGACTGGATGAACAAGAAATAATAGGCAAGACTGATAGCGATTTTATAAAAAACACAGAAGAGATCGCCATCATAAAAAAATCGGATGAAGATGTAATAGCCAACAACCAAAGCATTGTGCTTCCTAACCAGAACTTCTCTCTTGATAATGGTAAGTCTTATATTTTTAAAACCCATAAAATACCATTTGTTAATCCCATCTCCGGCAGGCCAAATATATTAGGATTTTCTATAGAGGTAAGCGACACGGTTAACCTAAACAAGCTGAAAAAAATTATAGGAATTTGCAGCAACCCTTATGCATAGTAATCGGATTTGACTTCTAACATCAAATCCGATTATAACTTTTGTGCCTATTTATGTTTGACTTTAATAGGTTAAAATCAATACTATTAATAGCCTACGCCGAGTTCCGTTCTGCATTAATAATACCAAAGGAACAACGCATGGCCAGCTTCTCATACATGTGCTTGCTTGTGGTGTCCAGCCCGTCTTCTTCCATTTCCCTTATCTTGGTTAGCGCATACTGCTGTATAGTTACCAAAGGCAGTTCTATGCGCTGGCGCATTTGTATAGAAAGCTTGTCGATGGGCTTGTCGGCCATTAGCTCCTTTTCGCCCGTTAATAGTAGTAGATACTTTTTGGTGCGCTCATATTCGTCGTAAATCATGTTCCACAACTTGCCGTACCTTTGGTGATGCGCCAGGAAGGACGTTAGCGGGAAGAAGCATTTGTTCATGGCCATCTCGCAATTGTCCAGCAGCGTTCTAAAGAACAGCGAGTTTTCGTACAAGGCTTTTACCTCTTTCCACCTGCCCTGCGCTTCCAGCTTTTCGAAAGCTGCTCCCACGCCATAGTAACCCGGCAGGTTCTGTTTAATCTGGCTCCAGGAACCCACGTAAGGCACAGCGCGCAGGTCATTCAGGTTCAGCTTGCCCGCGTTACGCTTAGAGGGCCTGCTTGCTATGTTAGTCTCCGCATAGTAACGTAGCGGGCTAACAGAGCTAAGGTAATCTATAAAATTAGGGTCTGCTTTAAGCGCGCTATAAGCCTCGTAGCTCTCATCCGCCAGCGACTTCAACAGTTCTTCTTCGTCAGGGGTAAGCGTCCTTTCTTTTACAGAGAACAAGGCGTTGTGTATGCCTGCATGGATAAGCCGTTCCATATTGTATTGGGCAGAGTCCACATTTCCAAAGTTAGAACTAATAGTTTGCCCCTGCACGGTAAGTTGTATTTCTCTGTTAGAAATATTTTTACCCATAGAGGCATAAAACTGGTGCGTTTTTCCGCCGCCACGAGCGGGAGGGCCTCCCCTGCCGTCAAAAAATATTACTTCAACATCGTATTCTTTAGAGATAAAGCTGAGTTCTTCTTTGGCTTTGTATATGCCCCAGTTGGCCATTAGGTAGCCGCCGTCTTTCGTGCCGTCCGAGAAGCCCAGCATAATGGTTTGGGTATTATTTCTTCGTTTAAGGTGCTCCCTGTATATCCTATTCTCGTACAAAGTTTTCATTACCTGGGCGGAATGCTGAAGGTCGTCTATGGTCTCGAACAAAGGCACAATATCAACGCTTAGTTCTTCCTTTTTCCAACCCCTTAGTAAAAACAAGGCATATACCTCTATTACATTAATTGCGCTAGTGCTGTGGCTTATGATATAGCGGTGGCAGCCTTCTTCTCCGTTAAACAGCTGAATGTGTTTTATGGCGTCAATAGTAAGCAGCGTATCCTTTTGCAATTCATTATCAATTTCTTCGGGCTCTGCTTTTCCCGTAAGGTTAAGCAGCACGTCTATTTTCTTATCGTCCGAAAGTTCCTTGTATTTTTTTGGCAACGCTGTTGTTTTCTCGGCAATGGCCTCCAACAGTTGGGCATGCACAGAGCTATCTTGCCTTATATCCAACGAGGTGAAGAACAAACCAAACAGTTCCACTTTATTAATAAGGCCTGTAAGCATTCCCAAAAACAAACCGTTGTGGTGTTTTAAAAGTGTTTCCTTTATCTTGTTAAGGGTAGTGATTATTTCATCTTTTGAAAGATGCCCTTCGTAGCCCGGCACAAATAGGTTGTTGTATAGTTTAATCTCCAGGGCCGCCAGCACATTTTCTACTCCTTTAAAAGTTAGCCTTCTTTTAAGCCTGCGCACATCCATATAATAGCACTTAATAATACTTCCGCGCAATTCTCCCGCTACCTTTAGAGTAATGTCGGACGTTACAAAAGGATTGCCGTCCCTGTCCCCACCGGGCCAGAAACCCATACGGATAAGGTGATTACTAGAAAAGATGGACTGTGGGAACTGCATTTTAAGCTGTGTTATGATGTGCCCGGCGGCCTGGTAAAATACATTTTCCAGGAACCATATCAGGCTTACCGCCTCATCGAAGGGCGTAGGTTTTTCCTTTTTAAAGAAAGGCGTTTTACCCAACTGTTGCAGGTAGGTATTAGCCAGCACAGCATTATCATTAGTAAGCACTTTCGATAAATCATTAATAATACCCAGCACAGAGCTTGGATAAAACTGGGTAGGGTGGGCCGTAAGCACCAGGCGCACCGAAAAGTCTTTAAGTTTCTCTGCAAGTTGCTCTTCTTTCTCAGCATCAGCTACTTCCACCTTCAGGTTTTTTAAAGTGCCCAGCCCGTTCATGTCATGCACCTGGCGAAAAGCGGCGTCTTCCAGCGAGTCGAAAAGTACTACCTGCCGCTCGGCATATTGCACAAAGCGGAAAAGAAAATCCACTTGCTCTTGCTCTGTCTTTAGGGAGGTATATTGTTCCAGGAAGGAAGTTACTATATCTGTAGGGCTTCTCTCTTTACCAAAACCCTCTTCGCAATTGAGTAAAAAAAGCGATAACATTACCCCTGTTCGCTCTACCCTATGGAAGGGCAATGACGCGAAAAGGCTATTGTACATTTCAAATTTAATGCCTATCAGATTTTTAAAAGCTTGTAAGTTATCCCCCGTAGTATTCATAAAAATAGTTGATTAGTAACGACTTACTGTTTCGAAGTCCCCTAAAAACAGCTTGCTATGAAACTACGACAAAAAACAATTACATGCCAATAACATTTAATTATTTATTAATATTTTTTTAAGGCTTTTTAAACTTTGCCAAGGCAAAGTTCCTAATGTTAAGAAAATGTTACCAGCTTTCACGACACTGTATTTTTAGATAACTTGCGATTTAGAACTATTATTTTTATGAAAAACCTATTACCAAAAATAACTTGCTTGCTTTTTACAGGCATCATTTTTACTGCTTTCTATATGCTGACTTTGCAAACTGTCCAGGCGGGTAACCCCAGCATACGTAATTCTAAAGTAAATTCTTATGCGGGGGCTGAACCTGCTGAAGTAACCACTGCAATACCCTGCCCAGCCAAGCCTTCGCTTGGGGCGGATTTCGCCGCCTGCCCAGGCGGCTCGTTTACGCTTAATGCTAACGAAACCACTACCGGATTTACCTATAGCTGGTATTCCTCCGGCGCGCTGGGCGGACCATATACCCTTATAAAAACCGCTGTCGGCGATTCCGCCATTACGCTTACCATGGGTCCATCCATAGTTTACTATATGGCAAAAGTTGTTTCGGGCGCCTGTACAGCCACGTATGATACTATTAAGGTTACGCCCAGCGTTCCAAATTATACCGGCAGCGCTGCGGCTTGTGGAAAAAATCTAACCTTTTCCGCTACGGGGGCAGGCGCATACAAGTGGTACACTAGTTTAACAGGGCCAACAGTTGCCGGTGAAGGAGCAACTATTAATGTAAATGCCTCTGCCACCAACCAAAGTTATGGAAGTAGTTGTCCTTATTCCCTTTTTGTACAAGACACTACTGCCTACCAGGGAATATTAATGCCAAATTTAGGCGCTACCTGTTCGGTTGGCCTTAACACCAGCGTTACAGGAACCAATGCAGCATTGACAGCTATACAAGTAAATCAATCCTCTACTATAAATTCACTGCAGTTTCTTATGACCGGAAATGGGACATTACCCAGCACGGCAAGCTTTTCTTTTGTTATATACAGCAATACCCCTTCAACTGCAACTTGTACAAGTTGCAGCCCCACCGGCCTTTACGATGGGCCGGGTACGCTACTTTATACATCGCCGGCCACATCATTAAGCGTAACTACTAGTGGTTATATTGCTAAAACACTTACAGGCAGTTATCCTATAAGCGCCGGTAAATACTGGATAGGGCTTGTAGTAATAACGCCCACAGGAAACCCCAATTATGGGATTCTTGCCTGTGCGGCCAATGCTTTTAAAACAAGTACGGCAAACTGGTCAACTCCTTATTTAGACAACACCGGGTTTAACGCCATAGAAGCAATAAGCGCAATTTTTGAAGAAAAATATGAAGCCGCTGGAGCAGTATATAATATTAACTTCACTACAAGTAATCCCTATTCTAACTCCTGTAGCAGGTTGCAGGTTTGCGCAGATACTGCAGGCACCGCTTTACCTATAGCCAGCATTTCAACTTCTGCTAACCCTGTCTGCTCTGGCAGTTCCACAACACTTACAGCCAGCGTTAAAAATGGCTCAGGCAGTTATAAATATAGCTGGACTCCCGGCGCCGATACCACTGCCAGTATTACAGTTAGTCCTTCCTCTCCGATTACTTATCATGTAACTATAACTAACAAACTGTCCGGTTGCAGTTCTACAGACTCTGTAACTATTGCTGTAAATTCTGTTCCTCAGGTTTTTGTTACGGCATCCGACTCTTCTTTCTGTTTGGGCGATTCTACAAAATTATATGCTAATGTAACAGGGAACGGACCTTTTACTTATAGCTGGTCTCCGGGGCCAGGCTCATCCGAGACCTTAGCCGTTGCTCCGACATTTTCTAATTATTATCTGGTTACTGTAAAAGATGCCCATTTATGCAGCTTTACAAATTATCTTTATATTAATGTAAACACTCCTCCCACAATTGCCATCACCCAAGGGGCAGATACTGTTTCAACTATATCCGTATGCAGCGGAGATAGTTTGCAGCTTGCCGCAAGCGTTAGCAATGGATCGGGCTTCTACAGCTATAAATGGACTCCGGGGGCTTATACTACCGACACCATAACTGTATATCCAACTAAACCTACTACTTATATTGTAAGCGTATTGGATCAACAAGTCAATTGTAGTACATCGGATACTGTTTCGGTTGCTGTAAATAATTCTCCTAAAGTTGTTGTTTCGGCCTCCGACACTGTTATATGTAAAGGCGCTTCCACTAATTTACGCGCCACAGTTGCAGGAAGCGGTTCATATACTTATAATTGGTCTCCAGGCCCTGGAAAGTCTCAGGACACAACGGTATCTCCTAACTCCCCTACTACTTATCGTGTGTTAGTTAAAAACTCGGGGTCATGTACTTCTGTCGATTCTATTACTATTAAAGTAGATTCTCCTCCCACAGTAGTTATAACCCGGCAATTGAATACTTCTGCGGCTATATGCAGCGGAGACACTATACAATTAACCGCAAACGCCAGCGGCGGGTCAGGATCTTATAACTACAATTGGATTCCAGGCTCTGACACCACTTCCAGCATTATTGCTAATCCAACCTCTCCTACTACTTATAGTGTTACCGTATCTAATAAACAATCCGGTTGTGGTTCTTCGGATACTGTCAATATTGCTGTAAATTCTACCCCTGAAGTTGTTGTTACTGCTTCCGATTCTATTATTTGTCTAGGCAATTCTACTCAATTGTTCGCTAGTGTTACCGGAGGCGGCTCTTATTCTTATAGCTGGTCGCCTATTGACAGCGCTTCACAGAATCCCTTTGTAGCCCCTGTTGCTACTACCACCTATGATGTAATAGTAAAAGCAGCTAATATGTGCAGTTCATCAGGCTCTATTTTTATTACAGTAGATTCGCTGCCCAAGATTGCTATTACTGCATCTGACACTATTGTTTGTAAAGGGGGATCTGCACAATTACTAGCTACTTTAACTGGTAATGGCTCTTATAGCTATAGCTGGTCTCCAGGAGACGTCGCTTCCCGGAATATAACAGTGTCTCCTACTTTATCTACTACTTATAGTGTTATAGCGAAAGATGGCAACTTATGCAGTTCTACCGATTCTATCTTTATTAAAGTGGATACGCTGCCTTTGATAGTTACCATACAACAGCTAGGGGTTTGGGGAGCAAAATGCAGTGGAGATACTGTACAACTAACAGCCACTGCCAGCAAAGGCTCCGGTTCTTATATCTACAATTGGACTCCGGGTTCTGAGACATCAGCCGGTATTACCATTACTCCAACCTTGCCTACCACTTATAAAGTAGATGTAACAGACGAATTATCCGGCTGCGGTTCCACAGATTCAGCATTAGTTAATGTAAACCCTAAGCCACAGGTTACTATTGTTCAGCTTACAGATACATTATTAGCGCTAGCAAGCGCAGGAACGCCGCCATACACTTACCAATGGAAAGGCATTACAGGCGATACCAACGCCATTATAGCCGACACTGCCGGATTGTATATAGTAACGGTAAGCGACTCGCTGGAATGTATTGTAAATTCTTCGCCTTACTCCTTTATGCCGACCATCCTTACGGGCGCTACTTCAGCGGTTACGGCTACGGCTCTGACTATTTATCCTAACCCTGCAAGTTCCGAGCTTAGCATAAGCTTAACGGGCAGCAATACTGGTAATTTCTCTTATACTTTTATTAACCTGAACGGAACCGAATTACTAAGCGGGCAAGGCTCTTCCTCCATTTCCGTAGCCTCTTTACCCGATGGCTTTTATATTATTAAAGCACAATTGGCTTCTGGAGATTTTGTATATAAAAAACTAATTATAGAGCGTTAATTTAAATTTATAAGCTAGAAGCAATAAAAATGTTGTTTCTAGCTTATAAATTTGCGTTATAACTAGGATACCATGAATGCTAAACGATTTGTTAGCTATTTTATAAATGAACTTATAGGCAGGTTCACGGGGTTCATCATCGGGATGTGGGCCAGCAGCCTGGTTGCCATCTTTTTTGAGAAAAGGGGTATACATAACCTATGGGGAATAACTGCCAAAAGAAAAGTATTGGACAAAGACACTTTCGAACATATAGAATGGTTTGCTTCTGTAATTATCGGATTTATTGTGTACGAAATAATAAGCCGTTTTATAAAAGAAAAACTAGTTCCCCGCATAAAAGCCTTTTCGGAAGAACACCAGTTGGAACAAAAATCTAAAGCGTATGTAAAAGAAAAAGTGGATGCTGCGCTAAACCCTTTACGAAAGAAATATTCCGAAGATTCGGAAAAAGATTAATAGTTAAGGCTTACTATACAGGCTTATTATTTCTATAAATAATAGTAATTATTCTTTTCATTGGTTTAAGAACCTCCTCGCCATAGTTAAATCTTCTAAGGGCTTCCAATTCTCTCCATCGGTCGGCATAAGAGAGCTTAAGAAAACGTTCCAAGTCTTCTTCTTCTTTTGCTTCCTCAAAACTGATTTTTCTTAAAATGCCTTTCTTAGCCATAGTATAAAGATATACATTAATAAGCTTTTCTTATTTCTTTCCCTGATAGAAGAACTCTATGGTACTGGTATTATTTTAAGCTTAGTCCAATACATAGATGCCTGAAAAAAGCCCTGCGCTCCGTTACTTACATTCCCTTGCACATTTGCAGGTATAGTAGCGAATACCACTGCAAATCCTCCACCCGGGCCGCTTGTGCTTAATTGTTGGTTCAGTTGGTTGTAATATGTGTACATAGTTTTTGATAACGAGAATACTTCTATGTAAGTAGTATCGCCCGCTTGATATAGATAAGGAGATTCTTGAGGAAGTTCTGGGTCGTCGGGGCTTATTATTGATGAAAGCGCCTGGTCTACAAATATATTTGTTGGACCGTTAAGCAGGCTATCACTTCTATAATAATTAAATAAATAGTAGCTGTTAACGCCCACAATATTGCGGGTGTAGTAAGTAAGCCGGTATCCCACTTTTTTTCCTGTATTAGCTGCGATATGTACAGAGTCTATTTGGGCAATAGAATCTAATTGGTCTTGCGCCGTATATACCTGACCGTTGGACTGAATGAACAACGAATAAGTAACGCCGACTTTGCCTACCTTACCTGTGGTATCTATATATATACCTTTACCTTTTGGTCTTTCCTTCAGAGTATCTTTCTGTGTTGGATTATCACTGCTAGTTATTATCACTACCGCACCCGATACTGGAGGCGTAGAATCGGAAGCATAGTAACTAGCGGTCGTAGTTAGTTTAACTACAATGCATGAGTTATAAGTATTTGGTTTGGAAGTACCCGGGGTCAACTTATAGCCTAAACTATTACTGTCACCTACTAATTTTGCCATTGGCGCATTTGTTACCCAACCATTTACTACCAGTACAGGCGGCGTGCCACGCAGGTTAAGATTAATATCCTTCTCACAGGCGCTTAAGAGTACAATAACAACTAGTAAAATAGGAAGTAGGGCTCTCATCTTCATTAAAATCTAAAGTTATAGGTAGCTGAAGGCAGAATAGGAAACAGGTAAATCATTTTGGCCTGTTCC
>Ga0302315_10001009_pt1 | contig 29802 bp, 17 predicted proteins | sample III_Palsa_N3_1_FD_200532 | JGI IMG/M metagenome (GOLD analysis project Ga0302315, IMG submission 200532) | Peat permafrost microbial communities from Stordalen Mire near Abisko, Sweden - III_Palsa_N3_1 | ecosystem: Environmental > Terrestrial > Soil > Palsa > Peat permafrost | place: Sweden...
GTGCTCAGCTCTGTTCCGACGGATGACAGAAGCGCGCGGATTGAGTTTGCCCTGGGCGCCAGCTACGAGCAGCTGCATAAGAACAAAGACGCTGTGGCGGCTTATCGTCGCGCGCTCAACATTGAACCGGATAATCTGGATACCGAGCGCGGTCTTGCCAATGCGCTGCTTGGCGATGGACAGCTGGATGAGGCATTGAAGGTTCTCAATGTGATCGTAGCTGCCGAGCCTCAGGATGCGCAGTCGCAGATTCATATCTCCGAGATTCAACGCCGGCAGGGTCAATACGATCAGGCGCTGGAGACGCTGGAGAAGGCGAAGCCGCTTGCGCCGGATAATCTCGAATTGATTTACAACCAGGCGCTGATCTATGACGCGCTTGGCCGGTTCGATGACGCGACCGGTGTGCTTGCCAAACTGGTTACTGACTCCTCGCATGCCGATGGAAAATACACGGACGGAGAAAAGGCGAACCGCGCTATCTTTCTTGACCGGTTGGCTATTATTTATCGCGAACAGAACAAGACGACTGAGGCCATCGCGACCTATAAGCAGATGATTCCGCTTGGCGGAGACTATATCAAGAGCGGCTATCAGGGTGAGATCGATGCTTACCGCGATGCTCATCAATGGAAAGACGCGACCGCTACCGCTGTTGAGATGGCGAAGGCGATGCCGAATGACCATGCGGTTCAGTTGCAGTATGCCGGTCAGCTTGCCGATACCGGCAAGATAGACGAGGGCGTCGCTCTGGCGAAGGCACAGCTTGCCGCTACGGTTGGCACTCCCGAGGAGCGCGACTCGCACCTTGCGCTGGCGCAGATGTACATTCGCCTGAAGCGCTGGCCGGAGGCATCCGCAGAGCTGACGAGCGCCGAAGCGCTGGCGACCAAACCGGACGAGAAGCTGTACGTCTCTTTTCTGCGTGGCACCTTCTACGATCGTCAGAAGCGGTATGACGAAGCGGAGACGGAGTTTCGCAAGGCGCTCGCGATCGACCCTCAGAACCCCACTGTCCTGAACTATCTCGGCTACATGCTGGCTGATCGTGGCGTTCAGCTTCCCGAGGCTCTGACGCTGATCCGGAAGGCAGTTGAGCTCGATCCGCAGAATGGCGCGTTTCTCGATTCGCTGGGCTGGGCGTATTACAAATCCGGTCAGTACACGCTGGCCGAAGAGAACCTGCGTAAGGCAAATGAGCGCATCAACACCGATCCCACCGTCCACGACCATCTTGGCGAGGTGTATGAGAAGACGGGGAATCTGAAGATGGCCGTCGCGCAGTGGGAGCGGTCGATGACGGAGTATGCTCATTCGCTTCCTGCCGATGTGGACCCGGCTGACGTTACGAAGCTGCAACACAAGCTCGAAAATGCGCGTGTGAAGCTGGCAAAAGTGACGCCGGCAACGACCACCACCGCGAAATAAAGAGGCGATTTTCGCCTTCCCGCTCGGCCTGCAGTCCCTTGTTGCAAAGGACTGCAGGCCGAGCGACTTCGGCGTCACCGTTCCGTTACACTTATTAAACTGACTATGGCAATCGATCTGCATCGATGCGCGGTCGTCGGAGACGCGGACGATCTTCTTCTGTCCCGTGTCTACCCGGCACCGTTTCGCCCCTCGCGCACGCCCTTCCAGCGTGATCGCGAACGCATTGTGCAGGCCCGCGCCTTCCGCCGTCTTGCCGGTAAGACCCAGGTCTTCACCAGTCGCGCCTCCGACCACTTTCGCAGCCGCCTGACCCACACCATGGAGGTTGCGCAGATCGCTCGCGCGGCTGCCGCCGAACTTGGCCTCGAGGAAGATCTTGCGGAGTCGCTTGCGCTTGTCCACGATATCGGGCATCCACCGTTTGGCCATGCCGGGGAGCGCGCACTTGACCGCTGTCTGCGGCGTCACGGCCGCAGCTTCGACCACAACCTCCATGCTCTCCGCATCGTCGAGCACTTCGAGCAACGCTACGCTGCCCATCGCGGACTCAATCTAACGCTTGGAGTTCGCGAGGGAATCATCAAACATTCGCGTGACTACAGCGCCGAGCAGCATCCGGAGCTTGCGTGCTATCTGCTCGACCAACGGCCGCCGCTCGAAGCGCAGCTGATCGATCTGGCCGATGAGATCGCCTATCTTACGGCAGATCTCGACGACGGTGTCGAGTCTGGTTTGCTCGATGTTCGCCACATCTGCGAGCACGTCGATATCGTGGCTCGCTGCTATAAGACGGTCGAGCAGGAGCACGCCGGAGTGGACGCAAAGTTCCTTTTCAATGAGGCTCTGCAGCTGATGCAGAACACCCTTACGGACGACCTGATCCATACCACGCGGCAGAATGTGCGGGCCATCGGGGCGGAGTCTCTCGCCGATATCCGCAGGCATCCGGCGCGCCTTGCGCTGTTCTCTCCGCAGGCCGAGGCAGAGCGTTTGCAGGAGAAACGCTATCTTTACGACACGCTCTACACCTGCGACGCCCTCGAAAACGAGCACAGTAAGGCGGAAGAGGTCGTTACGTCGCTTTTCGATTACTGGATCAACGACCCGGAAGAGCTGCCTCTCTCGTACTTCGAAGAGGTGCAGACCGAAGGACTTGCGCGAGTTGTGGCGGATTACATCGCGGGCATGACCGACAGTTTTATTCTGCTGCAGTACGCTCAGGTCCGACGCGCTGTTCGGCGCTGAAATATCTCTCAGATTATTAAGCGACGGACGCTTTCGCAGGCTGTAAAATCCCCTGCACATGAGTTTCTCGCCGGCCAACATCACGGCGCTTGTGATCGCTGCCAGCTTTGCGGCTGGTCTGAACATCTATGCCACGGTGCTGACACTCGGCATTCTTGCCCGTACGCAGTGGGTTGCGTTGCCGCCGGGGCTGGACTCGCTTGGTCATACGTGGGTCATCGTGGTCTGCGCCATTATGTTCGGCATCGAGTTTATTGCAGACAAGATTCCCGGCTTCGATATGGTCTGGAATGCGCTGCATACTGTTGTTCGCGTACCTATTGCGGCGCTGGTCGCTTATCATGCCAGTGCGCAACTCTCTCCGGAGATGCAGGTTCTGGCTACTGCTGTCGGTGCTGCGATTGCGCTTGCAGCGCATGGTTCGAAGACCGCCTTGCGCGCAGCGGTGACGCCCAGCCCCGAACCTGTCTCGAACATTGCGCTGAGTACCAGTGAAGACGCTGTGGCGGTCGGTCTCACCTGGTTTGCAACGCATCACCCGATGATCGCGGCCTCGGTCGCAGTTATCCTGCTGATCGCAGCGCTTGCCGCTGCCCGTGCGTTGTTGCGGGCGATCCAGCGACCTCTGCGAAAGATCTTCCGGCTCGACCCCGATCAGGAGGAGATCACTCCGAAACCGCTTGCGTAGTGCCGCCCGTGGGTTTCAGTGAGACTGCGGCAGGCTAAGCGCAAATAGTTTTGCGGGATCGAGGTAGCTGCCCTGCCAGCGTACTCCCAGGTGTAGATGTGGGCCGGTGGCACGGCCGCTGCCGCCGCTCAACGCAATGACGTGGCCGCGTGTAACGGTATCGCCTACAGCTACTTCGATCTTCGACAGATGCATGTATACGCTCATCAGGCCGAGGCCGTGGTCGATCACGACGCAGCCGCCCTCAAAATAAAGCGGAGCTGCCAGCACGACGCGGCCAGAGTTGATCGCCGCTACCTTTGTTCCTGTCTTAGCGTGAAAATCCAGTCCGCGATGCACGCTTGCGACTTTTCCGTTGAAGACGCGGCGCGTACCGAAGCTGTCCGACTGCGGAGCCATCTGTAGTGGCGGTAGAAAATCGCCTGACCATTGCGGAGCCGGAGCCGTGTCTGCAAAGGCTGCGTCTTTCACTATTTTGTCTGCAGCGATTTGTTTGAGGGCCTCAGCATCGGGTTCGACAAACCTGTCCGGGACATGCAGCGTTACCTTCGCGTAGGGAGCTACGCCCACTGCGATGTCGCGGTGCAGGGTCTTTTGCGGTCCGTCCCTGAACTCGGCTTCGATGGTAAGCGGATAAGTTCCCGGTGAAACTTCGACATCCACGCCAGTCAGCGCATACCAGATTTTTCTGCTCTGCGAAGGGAAGAAGGCTACCTTTCGACCCTGCCACCTGCCGATAACCGTAACTGCTTCGGTTTGCAACGCTACGGTGATCAGGCATGGAGAGCCATTCTGCAGGTGAGCCGGCGTGATGACGATGGAGTCGGTGGTCGCGCTTCCCAGAGCGATGCGTGCCGTTGACGCCAGTAAAATCACCAGAGCAAATGTCTGCAGGAGAATCTTCATACATGAAGGGGACATGACGGGAAGGTCCAAGTCAAGAAGAGCATGCCATGCCTGACGAGCCGGCGAGATGAGGCTCAGCAACGCGGCGTCCTGCGACGGAGGGGGATGCAGTGATATCCTAGCCGGAATCCCGTAATAACGAGGCCGTAACTCTTCATGTCGAACCCAGAAATTCCGGAATCCGAGCAGCCCATCGAATCTAACGAGTCGTTTGACAGCATTCTGAAGCAGTATGAGCAGACTCATTCGCGCCGCTCGGCAGATGACAGCCGGCAGATCTCCGGTACGGTGATTGCTGTTTCCGCTGATTCGGTCTTCGTGGATATCGGCTACAAGACCGAGGGGGTTTTGCCGCGGGCGCTGTTCCAGAGTGCTAACGAGACGGTGGAACCCGGAAGCAAACTGCTGGTCTCGGTGAAGGGCCGGAATGAAGAGGGTTACTACGAACTTTCTCGTCTGCGTGTCGAGCAGCCGAAGGACTGGAGTTCGCTGGAGCAGGCCTTTGCGGATAAATCCGTCATCGCGGGCACGGTGACTGCCGTGGTTAAGGGCGGCCTGAGCGTCGATGTGGGGGTGCGCGCCTTCATGCCGGGTTCGCGTAGTGGAGCACGTGACGCGGCTGAGATGGAGAAGCTGGTCGGCCAGGAGATTCGCTGCCGCATCATCAAGCTCGATGCAGCCGAGGAAGATATTGTTGTGGACCGTCGCGCGGTCGTCGAAGAGGAGGAACGCTCCACGAAGGAGCGTCGTTACTCCGAGGTTGCCGAAGGAGCGATCGTGTCCGGAACCATCCGCAGCCTCACCGACTACGGCGCCTTCGTCGACATCGGCGGAGTGGACGGTTTGCTGCATATCAGCGATATCTCGTGGGCTCGTGTCGATAAGCCATCGGACGTGCTCTCTGCGGGGCAGCAGATCGAGGCGAAGATTCTGAAGATCGATCCCGCGGGCAAACGAATTTCGCTGGGCATGAAGCAGTTGCAACAGCATCCGTGGGATGCGGCAGCAGGGAAGTACACCGCAGGCGAACGTGTACGCGGCACTGTGACTCGTGTCACTGATTTTGGGGCGTTTGTGGAGCTTGAGCCGGGCATCGAAGGCATGATTCACCTCTCCGAGATGTCGTGGGCGAAGAAGGTACGGAAGCCAGGCGACCTGCTCAAACAGGGCGATACGGTTGAGGTGATGATCCTTGGAGTGAACCTTGCCGAACGCCGTATGTCGCTGGGGCTGAAGCAGACGCTGGGCGATCCGTGGGCGGATGCGTCTGAAAAGTTCGCCGCAGGCTCGCAGGTTGAAGGGCCGGTCACGAGCTTTACTAAATTTGGAGCCTTTGTGCAGCTCGCGGAGGGCGTCGAGGGCATGATTCATGTCAGCGAGATCAGCGCCGAGAAGCGCATCGAACGCCCACAGGATGTGCTGCGCGCCGGTCAGATCGTCAAAGCGAAGGTGCTCGATGTCGACAGGGAAAAACGCCAGATCAAACTGAGCATGAAGCAGCTTGTTCCCACCGGGCTCGATGAGTACATCGCCGAGCATAAGGCAGGCGATGTGGTCTCGGGACGCCTGATCGAGATCTCAGGAGAACGTGCAACCGTCGAACTGGGCGAAGGTATCCAGGCTACCGGCCGCGTGAGCCTTGAGACGCCGGCGGCAGAAGAGCCTCAGGCCGCAGCCGCGCCCGACCTCTCCTCCTTCAGTTCCATGCTGGCGGCACGGTGGAAGAACGGCCCGGCGGCCAAAGAGGCCAGGCAAGAACCCGTCCGCGCCGGCCAGATTCGCAGTTTCCGGATTACGAAGCTCGACCAGGATGCGAAGAAGATCGAAGTGCAACTGGTCTAGTGCGCGGGTGCGTGCGCGCATCTATAGCACTGTCAATAGCTTCGACGGCTTACTTCATTTCGCGGCGGGTGCAGCATCCTGTGTGGCTGTGGGGGCTGAAATCCAGTCCGTACAGTGCTAATGCGATTACTTTCGCAATGGTTGAGCTCGTTCCCCCCTATCTGAAATATCGTGAGCTATATTAGGAATACCGTGATATTTCAAAGCTCCAAATCGAATAGACAGAGTCCGTGGAAGCTTCTCCTCGCGCTCCTGTGTATTGCGCTGGTCTTTGTCTGCGGAACCGTTCAGGCTGTTCACGTTCATCCGGATGGAGATATCTCGCATGCGGACTGCCCGCTCTGCGCGATCGCACATGTCTCGGTTCAGATCGGTGGGCAATCTGCATCGCTGCACTTCACGCCTGTTGTATCGACCGTCGAGGCTTTCCTTACGCTGGCGCGGTCCCGAACTTTCTCTATATTTGCCCTCTTTACCCGTCCTCCACCTGCTGACGTCGTTTCCGTCTAAAGAACCACGTCAAAAGTCAGATTGAATTTCAAGGGGGTAGTGTATGTACACGTCGCTGCGACGGGTCATCTTTGTAGCATTCGTCATTTTCGGTTCATTCGCTCCGGTTCTGTGGGCGCAGTCCGGCGGGAACTCCGGAACGATCAATGGCACAGTTACAGATTCAACCGGCGCGATCGTGCCCGGTGCGACAGCCACCATCAGCAATGCCGTCAGCGGCTACAGCAAGGTCACCGTCGCGGATGCCACAGGCCATTATCAGTTCACGAACCTGCCGTTCAACCCCTACCGCCTGGTGATATCGTTTCAGGGCTTCTCTTCTTCGACCCGGAATGTTGAGGTGAGATCCGCGGTGCCGATTGCTTTGACGAGCAGTCTAACGGTGGGTTCGGCGTCAACGGTAGTCGATGTCACCGCTGGCGGCGATCTTACTGAGAATGATTCGACCTTCCATACCGATATCGATCGTGGCTCTTTCAACAAGCTGCCTCTGGAGAGCCAGTCCTCTTCTCTTAGCTCGCTCGTGACTTTGTCGTCGCCCGGCGTTGCCGCCGATTCGAACGGTCTCTTCCATGGTTTGGGAGATCACGCGTCGAACTCCTTTTCCGTCGATGGCCAGCCGATTACGGACCAGCAAAGCAAGGTGTTCTCCAATCAGCTTCCTTCCAACTCCATCCAGTCGCTCGAGGTCATCTCAGGCGCACCGCCGGCGGAGTATGGTGGCAAAACCAGCCTGGTCATTCAGGTCACCACGCGGTCGGGGCAGGGAGTCACCACGCCAACCGGAAGCATCACGACATCCTATGGCACCTTTGGCTCGGCTACCGGTGCAGTCGATCTCAGCTATGGAGGCAAGAACTGGGGGAACTTTATCGAGGTTGACGGTTTGAATACCGGACGCTTCCTCGACCCACCGGAGTTTGTCGTCTTCCACGACAAAGGTAACGAGGTTAATATCTTCGATCGCATCGATCGTCAACTGACTTCGGTCGACTCCTTTCACCTCAATCTGAACTACAGCCGGTCGTGGTTTCAGACGCCAAACTCCTACGACAACCTGAATGTGCAAAACGTTATCAGCGGGGGAGCGAGCGCCAATCCCGTATTTGGGAACGTCGGCAACACGGATCAACGTTCGAAGATCGGGACCTTCGACATCGCTCCGAACTACACCCGCATCATCAGCGATAATTCGGTCTTCAACTTCGGCCCGTACATTCGCAGAGATACCTATAATTACTATCCGAGCAATGATCCACTGGCCGATCTTGGGCCGCCGAATCTGCAGAACCAGACCATCTCGCAGGCTCGGTCGCTGACCAACGCCGGCTTCCATACCGACATCTCCTATGTGAAGGGCATCAACAATATCAAGATCGGTGGGAACTACTCACAGACCTTCCTTCGCGAGAACGATACGCTTGGCGTCGTGGCGAACACCTTCAACTCGCCATGCACCGATGCAAATGCAAATCCGGTGAATGGATTTACCGATCCGTCGCAGTGTCTTGCCGCGGGATTGTTTCCTAACAATGGTGTCCTCGCCGCGGCTTTGGGCGCTGGCACGAAGGCCTTTCTGCCGGTCCTTCTGCCGTATGACCTGACTCGCGGAGGCGGCCAGTACAACTACATTGGTCACACGGATGTTAAGGAAATAGCTCTCTATGCCGAGGATCAGATCAAGACAGGGAACTGGCTTTTTAATGTTGGCATTCGCGGAGATCTCTACAACGGTCTGACGATCGCTCGACAGGCTGAGCCGCGCCTGGGCGCTTCCTACAGCATCAAACCGACGAGTACCGTTCTGCGAGTTTCGTACGCGAGGACGCTGGAATCGCCATTCAACGAGAACCTTGTCCTGTCGAGTCAGGGATGCCTGAATGCGGTGCTTTCTCCGCTTCTCCTCTGCTCGCCCGGCGTCTCCGGAACACTGCAGCCCGGATTCAAGAACGAGTTTCATGCCGGACTGCAACAGGCGTTCGGCAAAAACTTCGTTATCAGCGGTGACTATATCTGGAAGTACACACACAACGCCTTCGACTTCAGCGTTCTTGGCAACACGCCGATTACCTTTCCGATCGACTGGCACAATTCGAAGATTCCGGGGTTCGCTCTGCGTGCCGATGTTCCCAATATTCACAACTTCTCTGCATTTGTTGTGATGTCGTCGGTTGCGGCGCGATTCTTCCCGCCGCAGGTTGCCGGGGCGGGCGCGACCGTGGGCGGGAGTGGATATCCCTTCCGCATCGACCATGATGAGCGATTCAACCAGAGCACCCACGTGCAGTATCAGGTGCCCGGAAAACATGGTCCGTGGTTTGGTTTCAACTGGCGCTTCGATAGCGGTCTTACGGCCGGATCAGTGCCTTGCTATAACGTCACAGATCCAAACAGTCTGTGTAACCCTGCCAACGGTGGCCCATCGATTACGATCAACGGACAGCCGGGAATTAATCTCAGCGGACTGACTGCGGATGAGCAGTTCGAGGCGGGCCTTACCTGCAACGGTATCAAGGCGACGCCGTATACTCCGATCCCAGGCAACCAGTGCCTGGCGTCACAGCTCACCTCGAATCTCGTGTCGATTCCAGCTCCTGGTACCGAGAACGATGACCACAATCCTCCCCGCATCAAGGAGCGCAGCCTCTTCGATATGTCTCTTGGCGAAGATAATCTCTTCAACGGCGATAAACGCAAATGGAGCCTCCGTCTAACGGGCGTAAATATCACCAATAAATATGCATTGTATAACTTCCTCTCCACCTTCAGCGGTACGCACTATGTCACACCGCGCGCTCTGACGGCTGAGTTAGGCTTCCACTTCTAAACGGCAGTAATCGAAAGCACGAACGAAAGGCAGCGGATTACTCCGCTGCCTTTCGCTTGTATGGTCGCTTTTCAACTCTCGGTTAAGCGCGGAGATGAAGCAGGCGTGGGTTGGACGATCTATGGTTTAGTTATGTGGCAGCTGCGTGGTATCCCATGTGCCGCCGATGGCTTTGATGAGTTGTACGCTCGCGGACATGCGTCTGGTCTGCAGATTGGCGAGGGTGATTTCATCAGCGAGTGCCGTGCTCTGGGTGGTGATGACCTCGAGATAGGTTGCGAGGCCGCCTTTGTAGCGGATGGTGGAGAGATTCTCGGAGCGCTTAGCGTCAGTGACGGCATTCTCTTCGGCCTTCGATTCGTGCTCCAGAATGCGGAGTGCGGCCAGGTTGTCCTCGACATCCTGAAAGGATTGCAGCACCTGCTGGCGGTAGAGTGCGACGGTCTGATCGTAGAGCGCCACGGCCTGTTGATTCTGGGCGTGGCGTCGGCCGGCGTCGAAGATTGTCTCTGAGGCGGAGGCTCCGATTGCCCACAGGGCGCTCGGTCCCTGGATCAGGGTTCCGATGTTGGTGCTCTCGACTCCACCACCGCCGGATAGGGTGATGGTGGGGTAATATGCGGACCGGGCGACGCCGATCTGTTCATTGGCTGCGGCAACCCGCCGTTCGGCTGCGGCAACATCAGGACGGCGCTCCAGTAGCTGGGAGGGAAGACCGACGGGGATCGTCGGCGGAGTGGCGGCGAGCGGTGCGGGCGGCAGGCTGAAGGTGGAGGCAGGCTCGCCGGTCAGGGTTGCGATGGCGTGCTCGAACTGCGCGCGGGCGACGCCGACGTCGATGTCCTGAGCGCGGGTCGTGTCCAGCTGCGTCTGCGCCAGCGCCAGATCGGAGCCCGAAGAAAGTCCGCGGTTGAAGCGACTGGTGGTAAGGTCGACCGATTTCTGGAAGGCGACGACGGTGCTGTCGAGCAGCTGCTTCTCGAGGTCGAGACCGCGAAGCTCGAAGTAATCGTTTGCGAGCTCGGCATGAAGGCTGAGGCTCATGGTTTCAAGATCGGCAGCGGAGGCCTGTGCGGTCGTGCGGCTGGCTTCGACCAGGTGACGAACCCGACCCCAGAGGTCCGGCTCCCACGAGGCGCTGCCAGGTAACTGGAAGTCGTCGTAGAGGCTGGAGCCCGAAAGAGGACTGTAGAGCGGACGGTGCAGAGACTCCTGGTCGCGGCTGACGGACGGAGTGAGGCCGAGGGTGGGAAAGAGGTCGGCGCGCTGGATGTGGACCTGCGCGTGTGCGCTCTGGTAGGCCTCGAACGCGGCCTTCAGGCTCTCGTTGGAGACGTTGATCTTTTCCTCAAGCGTGTTGAGTTCCGGGTCGTTGTAGACCTGCCACCATTTGCCACGCACAAGGGTGTCGGCGGGTTGCGCCTGAGTCCAGCCTGCGTCTTCTTTGAATGCCGGTGGGGCCGGTGCTGCAGGCTTCTGATATTTGGGCCCGACCATGCAGCCGCTGAGGAAGACCGCGAGCATGCTGCCGGCCAGGATACCCTGCGGCCTGAGGGTTGCGAGATGTTGTCTGTTTTTCAGCACGTTCACTTGCTCTGTCCCGAGGCTTTTGTGGCTTGCGGCTGAATGACCCGTATCTCTTCGTTGTCCGCGAGCGAGTCAGGCGGACTGTCGATCACTTTTTGGTCGAGGGTCAGGCCGGATGCAACTTCAACCTGCGTCCCGTAGTCCCGGCCGATGGTGATGTTGATGAGGTGTGCGTGATTATCGGCTCCCACTGTCGCAACCTGCAGCCCTGCGGTACGGAAGATAAGGGTGCTGACAGGCAGGATGAGGGTCGGCTTACTGGAGTTGAGTTTGAGGTGAACTTCGGCATAGGAGCCAGGGAGCAGTTCGCCGACAGGATTTTTCACGTCGACCTCGACCAGCAGCGTGCGAGTCGCGAGATCGATGGAATTGGCGTTGCGGACCAGTTTGCCGCTGAATCTGCGGCCGGGAAACTGGTCCAGCGTGAGATCGACGACGGAGGACGGTTTGGCGTCGTTCGAGTAGATCTGAGGCACGTTGATGAAGACACGCAGGGTATTGATTGCGGCGATGTGAAAGAGTTCGCGCGAGTTGGCGGAGGTGCTGCCTGCGGCGTTGTTTCCCACCCCCGTAGAGTTGCCGGTGCTGGCGTTGCCGGAGTTGATGAGCTGGCCGTTGTCGGTGTTGCGGGCGGTGAGGACGCCGTCGAAGGGCGCGGTGATGCGTTCGAAGCCCTGCAGTTGTTCGAGGCGGCTGACGTTGGCCTCTGCGGATTTGACCATCGTTTGTTTGGCTTTGGTATCGGAGACTGCGTTGTCGGTGTCCTGCTGTGAGACAGCATCCGACTTGAGCAGATCGGAGAAGCGGGAAGAGGTCGTCTGCGAGAGCTGCAGGTTGGCCTGTGCTGTCGCGAGGTCGGCGCGGGCCTGCATCAACTGCTGATCAACCTCGGGAGACTCGATCTCGGCCAGCAGCTGGCCCTTCTTCACACGACCACCGATATCGACGTACCACTTTTTCAGGTAGCCATCGGTGCGGGAGTAGATAGGAGCGTCGATGTAAGCCTGGATATTGCCGGGCAGAACGATCTCCTGCGTTGGCGAGCCCTCTTTCGGCTGTATGGCAAGCACCTGCGGGATGGCCGCCTCATTCGTATCGACGGCAAGTTTCTTCTCCGCATGGATACGGGGCAGGATGCCGGTGACGGCGAGGATGACGGCAAGCAGAAGCGCGATGAAAAGAAAGCCTGCAACACGCTTCTTCGATATCGCCGGAGGCGCTGGGGCCGCTCCCTCGGGTGAGGAATGGGCTGGTTGAGCTGAGGTATGGTGTTGTTCGCTGCTCATTACTTATTCTCCACTTTGCATTGCAGGCAAAACATGAATGGAACAAGCTCAAACTGTGGCTTATTCATCGGCTTCGGTGACGGGCTGCTGGAATAACCTGTCGTTACGGTGCACCAGGCTGAAGAAGACCGGGACAAAAGTCAGGGTTGCGACAGTTGCCAGCAGGAGACCGCCAATAACAGCACGGCCGAGGGGAGCGTTCTGTTCGCCGCCGTCTCCCAGACCGAGCGCCATCGGTACCATGCCAATAATCATAGCCAATGCCGTCATCAGGACAGGCCGGAAGCGGGTAAAGCCGGCGGATAAAGCGGCCTCCGCAGAGCTCATGCCCGCGGCCATCTGTTCCTGCGCAAAGCTGACGACCAGAATGCTGTTGGCCGTCGCCACGCCCATGCACATAATCGAACCGGTAAGGGCGGGTACGCTGATATGAGTGTGGGTGAGGAACAGGAGCCACACGATTCCGGACAGCGCGGCGGGCAATGCGGCGATGATGATAAAGGGATCGAGCCACGACTGGAAGTTGACGACGATCAGCAGATAGACCAGGACGATCGAGAAGAACAAACCGCCAACCAGTCCGAGGAAGGATTCGCGCATGGTCTGGATCTGGCCGCGGACGATGATGAGCGATCCTCGAGGCAATGTGCTCTTGTTCACCGCCAGGAGGTGGTCAATCTGTTTGGCGACGCTTTGCAGGTCCGTGTTTTCGACCGACCCATAGATGTCGATCACGGGCTGGACGTCATAGTGGCTGACAGTGGCCATCTCGGTTCCGCGCTGGATTGCGGCGAGGTTGCCGAGAATCTGTGAAGGAGCACCCCCGGTACTGGTTACAGGTATATTTCGCAGGTCCTGAAGGTTTTCGACGTTGTACTGTGGCTCCTGGATGGCGACGCTGTAACTGACGCCATTGTGTGGATCCAGCCAGAAGGACGGAGTGGTCTGGAAGCTTCCGCTGAGAGTGACCAGCAGATTGCCTGCGACGTTCTGCTGCGAATAGCCAACCTGTTGTGCTTTGGTTCGGTTCACTGCCACTGTGAATTTCGGTAGATCGAAGGGCTGCTGAATACGCAGGTCCGTGGTGCCGGGGATGTGCCGGATCTGAGAGAGAAGGTTTTCGGCGTAGGCGTGATTGGCGGCAATGTTATTTCCAACGACCTGAATATCGAGCGGTGCGGGCAGGCCGAAGTTGAGAATCTGGCTCACCATGTCGGTTGGAAGGTAATAAAAGATGGTGCCGGGAAACTTCGTCATCAGTCTCCGCCGCAGCTCTTCCATATAAGGTTCAGTGGGATGATGCTTCTCATCGAGAGAGACGAGGATGTCGGCGTCCGCTGTGCCGACAGGAGCGGAGTTGCTGTAGGACAGATTGAGTCCGCTGTATGGGATGCCGATGTTATCGATGATTGTGACGAGTTCGGATTTTGGAATCAGCTCCCGGACCGTCTGATCGATCTGGTCGCAAAGCCTGGCGGTCTCCTCGATACGCAGGCCGGTGCTTGTACGCACATGCAGTTTGAACTGACCGCTGTCGACAGAGGGGAAGAAGTCCTGGCCAAGCCACGGATAGAGAATACCGATCGACAGAAGGCTGAAGCCAAAAAAACAGACGAGAAAGATGGCGCGATTCTCGACGCACAGATTCAAAAAGCCATGATAGACGGAGCGGAGCCGCTCGAAGCCGCGCTCAAACACTCTCTGGAAGACGATGAAGGGATTGCGGCTGGTGTGTTTGGCCTTCTCGGCCTCTTCCGAGTGCGGTTTCAGCAGATACTTCGCCATGGTGGGAACGATGGTTCGCGAGAGGAAGTAGGAGGCGAGCATGGCGAAGACCACCGCTTCCGCCAGCGGCACGAAGAGATAGCGCGCCACACCCGAGAGGAAGAACATCGGCACAAAGACGATGCAGATGGAGAGGGTCGAGACAAAGGCTGGAATGGCGATCTGAGCGGCGCCATCGAGAATCGCCTGTTCGGTTTCCTTCCCCAGCTCGATATTGCGATTGATATTTTCAATCTCGACCGTGGCGTCGTCGACGAGGATTCCGACGGCAAGAGCGAGGCCGCCGAGTGTCATGATATTGATCGTCTCGCCCAGCGCGCTCATGGTGATGATGGAGACCAGGATGGAGAGCGGAATGGAGACTGCAATGATGATGGTACTGCGCCAGCTCCCGAGGAAGACAAGGATCATGATCGCCGTCAGGCAGGCGGCGATCAGAGCCTCGCGAACCACGCCGTTGATGGCGCCGCGGACGAAGACGGATTGATCGGACAATGGCTGGATGCGGAGCTGAGGAGGCAGGGTTGCTGCAATTTGCGGAAGCCTGGCGCGGACACGCGCGATGATGTCCAGCGTGGAAGCGCTTCCGGATTTCTGAATGGTAACGAGAGAAGCGCGCTGGCCATCGACGCGGACGATGTTGGTCTGGGGCGGGAAACCGTCTCTTACATGGCTTACATCATGGACGTAGACGGTGGAGCCGTTGATGGTCCTGATGGGTAGATCGTTCAGCTCCTGAATTGTCGTTGGGCTGCTATTGGTTTCAACCTGATATTCAATGGAGCCAACCTTGGCTGTTCCCGCCGGCAGAATGATGTTCTGGGCACTGAAGGCATTGACGACATCGGTAGGGGAGAGCCCCTTGGCCTGCAGGGCTTTGCTGTCGATGTCCACCTGAACCTGGCGCTGCTTGCCGCCATAAGGATAGGGGATCGAAGCGCCCTGCACGGTAGCCAACTGGGTCCGAATGAAGTTGGTGCCGATATCGTTGAGCGCCTGCTCCGAGAGGCCCTGACCGGAGAGCGAAAGCTGCAACACGGGCACACTGGATGCACTGTACGTAATGACCAATGGAGGCGTGGTGCCAGGCGGAAGTTGCCGGAGGAGTGTCTGCGAAATGGCAGTCACCTCGGCGACTGCCGAAGGAAGATTTGCGTGGGGTTGAAAAAATACTTTGATGACGGCGATGCCGTTAATCGACTGCGACTCCATGTGCTGAATGTCGTTGACCGTGGTAGTCAGAGACCGTTCAATGGGCGTTGTGATCCGGTTCGTCATCTCCTCAGGAGAGAGTCCCGTGTAGTTCCAGACAAGGGAGACGACCGGAATATCAATATTGGGAAAAATATCGGTCGGGGTACGCAGAATGACGATTGGCCCGAGAATCAGCAACAAAAGCGATAACACAACAAACGTATAAGGCCTGCGTAACGCAAGTCGTACAATCCACATGAAACACTCCCTATATCTTTTCCCGAATCATTGACCCGCAAACGCGGCGTAACCACGCGATGCGACTGCCTTTGACAAGCGCATGCTGAACTTGCTTCCTCGAAAGTTAGACGGTGTTGCCTGCAGAAAAGACTCTAAACTAGGCTACATCACGATTTTACCGAAGGTGTGCCGAGAGAATTCGGTCGGGCGCGCCAGTGGCGGCGATCATATCTGAAGCGCATCTCGAAGGACACTCGCGGAGTGGCATACTGGCTATTGTTTAGGTTTGGCCGAAGGAGGCGTGAGGCCGCTCAAGCGTAGGTAGCTCGCCATCTGAGAGTAGTGGTCCTCCAGATCGTCGGTTAACTCGAAGAGCGCTCTGGCGCGCGGTACCTGAGATCCGCGAAAGTAAGTGATTGTGTCGCCGAGTTTGGAGTCCTGCAAATTCGAGAGTGCTTTGTCGCAAAACTCAAAGGAAGCCTTGACCGCGGCCACTATCGTTTCTTTCGAGTCGTCTTCGCTGAGCTTCGGCCCCTGAGGCGCGGGGGTGTCGGAGAGCATGGCACACACGGCATTGCTGGACTGCGCTACGTGCGTGGCAATCTTCCCGAAGGTCCATTGGTCCGGCGTGGGATGGTAGTGATACTTCTCGGGCGGCATCTCCTCCGCGGCAGCCACGATATACTTTGACTGGCGCGTGAAGATTTCCCGTGCGCTTGAGACTACCGGGGTCGCTGTTGCCTGCGCATGCAGGGCCAGTGGCGCGGCCAAACCGATTAATGGCAGCCAGATCAAGCTTCTCCTCAACATATCCTCATTCCCTCATGATGTTTCGTAGCTCTTCTGTTTGCAACTCTTAATCAAACTCTATGGCCGACGTTGGTGTGAGTCAATTCGGAGTGGCCAGAGCCAGCGTGGTTTCATCTGGAAATCTCACAGCATGAGCGGACTCTTATAAGAGCCGCATGCCTGCTCGACCCGCTCGCCGTTGAAGTGCGAATCTTCTCACGGTCGGATGGAATTCTGCCGCCCGCCCCCTTCAAGCATTTTCACGAGCGAGGGCTTCTCATTTCAGGTGGGAAGCTTCCGCTCTTTATATTTGAATTAGATATGTCAATATGATTATTGACATGTCTAATTTGCGGAGGGTGCATAAATCTGGTGACTCGGCGAGCCGTTTGTGCTGCCAGGAAAGGGCGCATCTTTTGAAAAGATCAATTGCAACCTCTGGGCTTTGTCTCGCAGGCATAGGCGAAATCCTGATGGATCGCTTCGACAGCGGGGCCGTAACGCTTGGCGGTGCGCCGTTTAACCTGACCTTTCACCTGCACCAACTGCTGGCTGCGCTTGATCTGGGCGAGACCGCCTTCGTAAGTGCGGTCGGCGAGGACGCTCCGGGCGATGATATCCGCTCGCAGGTAACGCAGGCTGGAATGTCCCCCCGTTACCTGACGGTAGACCAGAGCCACCCGACCGGAGCGGCCCGGGTGTTTGAGACGCCGGGCGAGGCAGGTTTCGAGATACTGCAGGATGTCGCGTGGGACTACCTGCGTGCCTCTCCTGAACTGGACGCGCTTGCAGAACGCAGCCAGGCAGTCGTCTTCGGCAGCCTGGCGCAACGCTCGGCTACCTCTCGCGCAACGATCCGGAACTTCGTCTCGCGCGTCGACGGAACTCGTCTCTACGACGTTAACCTTCGCCGCAACACCACAGACGGCGTCGCCGGTTACTCGGCTGAGATCATCGCTGAAAGCCTCGCCCTCGCGACTGTGGTCAAGATGAACGATGCCGAACTGGAGGAGATCGCGGGGATGCTGGGCTTCCACGCGGAGGATCAGGAGGCAGAGACGCAAAGCTGGAACCTGATGGGGCAGTTTCTCCGCAGGTACGACCTGACGGCGATCACGGTGACACGCGGCTCGCATGGTGCGCTGTTGATGGGCGGAGAGAAGCGGCTGAAGCTGGCAGACTCGACGCTGCCACCAGAGAGCGTCCATCCCGTCGGCGCAGGGGACTCCTTTGCCGCAGGAGTGCTCTTCGGGATGGTCCAGAACTGGCGTTTGGAGGATTGCCTTCGGCTCGCCGAGATTCTTTCGATCTGGGTGGTGAGCCACATCAGCGCTACGCCCCGCATGACCTCCGAGGTGCTGGCCAGCGTCAAGGAGCTTGCAGAACGGGCCACCGCCTCTTGTGCACGGAGGGAGAGCAGGTGACCGCTGAGACGCACTCTCCGAAGTATCGGCAGATCTACGATCAGCTGCGCAGCGCCATCGTCGTCGGCGACTACCGCCCCGGCTCGCGGCTGCCGAGCGAAGCCGATCTCGCCTCGCAATACGACACCTCGCGGATCACCGTGGCGCGCGCGTTTCAGGAGCTCCACATGCAGGGCTTCGTCGAACGCCGCGTCGGTGCGGGCACCTACGTGCGCTCTGTAGAGCCGATGCAGGAGCTGCGCTTCGGTCTGCTGATTCCAGACCCTGGACAGACCGAGATCTTCGAGCCCATCTGCCGGGGCATGGCCGAGGTCAAACAGTCCTCACGCTTCTCCCTGCTCTGGGGCAACAGTCAGGCACCGCAGTCCACCAGCGAACTGCAGGCTGATCGTGTGTTGCAGCACTTCCTCGACATTGGGGTCTCGGGCGTTTTCTTCGCGCCCTTTGAGCACAGGCGACACAAGAATGAAGCCAACCAGCGCATAGTTCAAGCCCTCGACAAGGCCGGCGTGCCCGTCGTGCTGCTCGACCGCGACATTGAATCCTACCCGCAGCGCAGCCACTATGATGTCGTCGGCATCGATAACCGCCGCGCAGGTTACATGCTGGCGCAGCACCTCATCGACCAGGGCTGCCGCCGTATTATCTTCATAGCACGCAAGAGCTCGGCGCCCACCGTCGACGCACGCATCATGGGCTACCGCGATGCTCTGCTGCAGCACGGCATCGCCCCCGATCCGGCGCTCGTCCAGTGGATGGACCCCGACGACGCTGTAGCTGTGGAGGCGCTCATGCGCGAGCTCAAGCCACAAGCCGCGATTTGTGCAAACGACACTACAAGCATGCGCCTGATGCGTACGCTGACCGGTCTTTCTTTCGAGATCCCCGGGGACCTGTTGGTCGCGAGCTTCGACGACGTGAAGCACGCCGAACTGCTGATGGTTCCGCTCACGACTATTCGTCAGCCCTGTTCGGCTATCGGAGCGGAGGCCATCGCAGCTATGCTGGAACGCGTCGCCAACCCGGAGCTTCCGGCGCGCGACATCTTTCTCGATTTCACCCTGATGGTCCGCAATTCCACGAAGAGCTCCAGCGCAGAGGCCGAACTCCGTGTCGCAGCGAACGAACCACGTACGAGTACCTGAGCGCTCCGCTATTGGACTACACAATTCATCTGGGCTATCTGGACTTGTAAGAAAGAGGATTTACGAGGCACACTGCCAGCCTGCCGACGCGAGTCAGCAGGATCGCAAAATATCCCTCATGGATGAAGGCGCCACTCTTTGATCCGGCTATTGCGCTCCATTTCTCACTAGCAAAGGAGCGCGCCATGAGTGAATCGGCTATTTGCCGCCGATCTGGAGGGCAGGCCAGATCGGCGCTTTATTTTGTTCTGAATTCCACTTTGCAGCTAAAGCGAGATACTGTTGAGAAATGCTCTCTCTTCCAGCCTGGTCTGGATCTCCGTTAGAAGAGGGTCGCAGGCAGAAAGGTCCTCCGCGACAAAGTCTGCTCCGGCCCTGAGCATTTCAGACGCGGCTTGCTCGAGGCGGGCCTCTTTTTCTGTCGTCGAAAGTTGGCCCAGGCTGAGAGCGTCGAGTCCGATCATGTTTCCCGTTCGTGTCAATCCGATCGTCCACATGCCAGCATTTCGCCCTTCCTCGATATCGCTGATGGTGTCGCCGATCTTGACGCATGAGATTGGCGGATATACGTTGAGCAACTGCGCATTTCGTGCCAGCATCCATGGTGCGGGCCTGCCTGCTCCGACCTCGTCCGGACACACCGAAGCGTCCGGACGGTATCCACCGTCAGCAGCCTGGGTGAGAACAGGAGCCAGCATTTCACGGGTGTAGCCTGTGGTGCTTCCGATCAGAAGACCACGATTCTGCCAGTTCTTTACAGTGTCGGCCACGCCTTCGATGAGCTGCGAATGGTGTGTGATGATTTCCATTTGAACCGGACCGAACTCGTTGAAGAGCTGTGCGACCTCTTCTGTCCCAGGTTGCCTGCCGAAGAGCGCATGCCACTCGGCACCGATATTTGGTAAGGCGAGAATTGCCTGGATGTGATCGCGCTTGAGCAATCCCATATCTCGCCTGGCATCCTCTGTCGAAAGGACGATTCCATGTCTCGCAAAAAGAGTCTTAAGAGCCAATACGGGGGCGAGAGAACCGTGGTCTACCGTTGTCCCGGCCCAGTCCAGCATGACTGCGCGAATGCGGGGCGCCTGCTTCATGCCGCACCTCGCCCGGATAGGAGACCATGGGGCTGCGCTGTGACGTGGAAGGCAGTTGCGTACCGTCCGAAGATGTCTGTATTTCGTCTGTCCATTTGCGGAGATTACAGTGGGGAACTTGCTGTCTCAAGTGCTGAACGGTTAGGCCGGGGCGTTAGCCGTGCCTCTTTCCGATACCCAAATGCACAAATTGCACCTGCCACCAGGGCAAAAAAGACAAATAAATCGAACAATTTCGTCCAGCCCAGATGAGAAACATACACGGTTATCAGGAGGGGCGACAATGCCTGGCCGATAGACCCTATTGCATTGACAAAGCCCGAGGCACGCCCATGCAACTCATGTGGAACCGCGTCAAGAACTGCCATCCCGGACATGAGAATATCGGCACCGTGAATCAAAATTCCCATAAGCGCAATGGAAAGCACCAGGCCAGTTGCGCTGCTGCCGGCAAACATGGGATGAAGAAGGCAAATAAACGCGAGCGCGAAGAGCAGGCATGCACCAAGTGTCATGCGTCGCCGGCCAAAGTAATGTTGAACGGCATATCCAACGGCAATGGGACCAAGAAAACCGAAAAGTTCAAAATAGGATGCCATGTGCTCCGCAGAGGCAGTGCGATAACCCAGACCTGAGATCAGGTAATTTGGCAGCCAAAAGAGGAGCGTATAGCGCGTCATCTTTAGAAAGAAATACATGCTGGCGATGATCCGGATCTTTGGATTTGAGAGCAGTTGGCGCCACGGGCGATCCTGTGTCGAGGGTTCAGGGGGCGTCGATAGTGGCTCGACTCCGGGAAGCGCGGCAGGCAATCGATCGGTCTTCCTGAAGAAGAAAAATGCTGAGCATAACAGAACCGCGGAAGAGACGAGGTAGGCGGGGTGAAAGCCGGTCCGAGAGGCTACATCGGTATTTAGCAGGAGCCATGCGGTCAGGGAACTCGCGAGCAACCCGCCGAGGATATAGCTGGTGCTCCACCAGCCGAGTACGCGATCCCGTTCACCAGGTTTAAACCAACCTCCGAGTAGTTTGAGCAGAGAGGGCCATCCGAAGCCCTGGCCGAATCCATTGCCTAACTGGAGCAAGAGTGCCATGGTCGGTTGATTGCACCAGACTAACGATACTGTGCAGAGTATCGAAATCCCGGCACCTGCCAAGGCCGTACGTCGTGGGCCGATACGATCGGCTAAAGTGCCGCCCACCAACTGGCCTACGGCATACATCCCTCCGAAGCACGCCAGACTTACGGCAAGGGAAGAAATTGCTCCTCCCTTTGCCGTGCCCATGTCTTTGCGGCATGCATAGTACCCCGCGTATAAAGTCCAGGCTGCGAGGAAGACGCGTCCTCTCCATTGCGCCCAGGAAGTCTCGTCCATGCTCATTGCGTTTTTCCTGTATTGGTGAGTGCCGCTACAGGGGAGTCGCGGAAGATTGTCGGCAGGGAGTCCGGAGCCATCGGAAAGACCACCTGGGTAACCGTGCCTTCCGCGAGGCTATCAGCCAGGCCTTCAGGAAAGGTATCCCGTTCGCACAGCAACCGGATGAGCGAGCTGACGGAAGCATCATCTGTACCATCAATGCGTATGGATCGGCCTGGGCCATTCGAGATTGTAAGGAGTGCTGCGGAGCTTCCAGAGGTGGGAAAGGGCTTCGATGTGGTCCTATCGAAAATTCTTCGGCCGGCGACTGTATCCATTACGGTCAGTCGGTTCGCATCGAGCGGCAACAGGCTGGCCGTTGTAGCTTGCGAATGTCTGATCTCAGATGCAGGTCGGATCGAGATCAGAAACTCGCCCGCACCAGCTACAGCTTCTCCGGTAAGGTTGAGTTGGCTGTGAAATTGACCGGCAAGGTTCAGCAAGGGAACTGAGGCCTGGATCTCTTGCATCGCGACGAGTTGATGGCCGCTGCTGTTATCGGTGGGCGGCAGATAGAGTCTAACGTTGTGACCCTGGAAGACGCTTTGCCAGAACATCATAAAGGGATGTTCCTGGGCTATCTGCCACCTGAGGCAGATGACACATAGAAACAGTGCGGCGAAGGTAGGAGCAGCCAATCGCTGAAAAGTCAGCGGCGTATCAATGTCGTACAGCATCGGCTGATCGCCGATAGCCTTGTCCTGCACACGGAGAGACAGCCTGGCATCTCTCAGGAACCTGGGCACATAAGAGCCAGATGGCAAATCGAAGGTAAATCCGCCAGCTTCAATATTTGCGTTGTTATATGCAGCAAGTCGCTTGCGTACATCGTTTGCGCGTACGCGGACACCCGCATCCGAGCCTGTATCGTAGCTCGCTTCACGGCCTAACAAGCTCATGCCGATCAGTCGTTCTTTCAGTTCATCGGTGTCACCACCGAGAGCGTGATGGACGATGTGCCTCAGAAATTCACAACTCTTAGGGCTGGTTCTAAACGCGGGGCTCTCGCACACCGCATGGAGCGCCTCCCGAAAGTCGGTCGTGTATTGCGTAAGCTCCGAGAGCGGGATCTCCGTATAGCTTTGCATGTCCAGGATCTGTGTCGAACAGATATAGGCAGTCTATTCAGATTTCATTACAAGACCGTGACAACTTGTCGGCCACGATGGCTTTCCTTTTGGATTTGGCCTTTATCTGCAGGCAAACAGCATGCCTAACGGTAAGGAGATGCTCGCTGAACGTGTCGAACGTTCCAGACGGAGCGAATGCATGAGAGGCTTCAACGAACAAAGCCAACCGGAAAGAGTGTTGAAAGCTGATGAGTCTGATTGCCGGTCAACGAAAGATCTTTGCTGTTACCTGGATCACATACTCGGGTTTCTATTTGTGTCGCAAGAATCTCAGCATCGTTCTTCCACTGCTCGCCGGTGCTGCGGGGTTTCGCAGCATTCAACTGGCCAACATTGTCTTCGGATACAGCCTTCTCTATGCAGTCGGGCAGTTCGGCTTCGGATTTCTGTCCGACAGAATTGGTCCGAAGCGAGTCGTCGGCGCGGGCTTGCTGATTATTGTCATCAGCAACGTCATGATGGGTCTTCACGCTTCTGTCATGTGGCTGCTCCTGTTTGCGTGTCTCAATGGGGTGGGCCAGGCGACTGGATGGTCGGGGCTGGTCAAGATGATGGCCAACTGGTTCAGCTCCGAGAATCGCGGGGTCGTCATGGCGTGGTGGGGCACCAACTACGTTCTCGGCGGTTTTCTGGCAACTGCTTTTGCCACCTGGGCAGTGGCTCAGCGTTCGCCACTGCCGCAACTTGGGTGGGCACGAGGCTTCCTTTTCCCCGCACTGCTGCTTGCAATCATTGTTCCGCTATTTTTCTGGCAGGTATCGGATGCACCTGCAATGAGCAACCGTCCTGGCTGGGAAGACGGCCTGCATCCGGTTGTGCGTGAACATACGAGTTGGGCTGACCTGGGGCTGCTCCTGTGTAAGCCCTCGTTATGGACGATCGGCATTTCGTACTTTTTTCTGGAGCTTTGCCGATACGCCCTTATGTTCTGGCTCCCCTACTATATGGTGCAGCAACTGCGCTACGGTGTGCAGACAGCGGGTTACCTCTCTTCTCTATACGAACTGGTTGGCATTGTGGGAGCCTTGCTGGCGGGCTATATCTCTGACCGTTTCAATCAGTCGCGTAGAGCTCCGGTCTCGGTCGTGATGCTGTTCGGCTTAGGCCTTGTCATGCTCTTTCAACCGCTTCTTGCTCGCTCAGGACTCGTAGGAATCGGGTTCGCTATCTCACTCGCCGGACTTCTCTCCTATGGGCCCGATACTTTGCTCTCGGGTGCGGCCGCGCAGGATGTCGGAGAGACGCGGGCCGCAGCCACCGCAACTGGACTGATCGACGGCATTGGACATCTCGGCGCCCTCTTTTCACCCTATGTTGTCGTCTACGTGAGCGAACGTTACGGATGGGATCGACTCTTCCTCGTCTTCGCCGGTACCGCGGTTCTCGCGGGTCTCGCACTGCTTCCCATCTGGAACCTGAAAGGGTCTGGCGAGGTCATCAACCATTTCAATGAGCCAGCCATGCAGGAGACCATCTAGCCGCATGTGTCAAAGACTTCTCTCTTGCACAGCCGAGCTTTCGCGACGAGGGGTTCAACCGCAGTTCATAACCGTTAAAGCCCGTGTAGTACGCGGAGAGAGCTAATGACTTCATCTTGCCGTTATCGAATCAATCCGTGGCAGCGCTACTGTCAGAGCCATCAGGGCAACTTCCAAATCACCATCCGATTTAACTGGAGTTATAAATGCGATATATAGGTTTCGCCGGCTGCTTCTTATCAATCATCTGTCTTGCATCCCCTCTCTTTGCGCAACAGTCCAGTGTCAGCGGTAAGGTGGTCGATCCTCAGAACGCGAGTGTTTCAACTTCCGTTGTAACCCTTGTCAACACGGATACTAAGGTCAAGGTCGAAAGTGCCACAGACGGAAGAGGCGAATTCATCCTGCCGCCGGCCTCTCCTGGGCACTATGAGATCAGGGTTGCCGCGCCAGGCTTTGCGCCGTCGCTGCTGACTGGCATTACGCTTGAGGTCGGTGAATCAAGGGACTTCACTGTGGTATTGAAGCCAGGTTCGGTACAGCAAACGATGGAGGTAACCACTACTCCTCCGGAGCTGCACACGGAAAGTGCCGATCGAGGGCTTGTTATCGAGCCTACCTTTGTCGAAAGTATTCCGCTGAATATTCGGAACCCTCTGCAGCTCATTAACTTCTCTGCGGGAGTGACAAAGGGCGACGACGGACTCTCCGGTCAGGATTCTACCAGTGAAAGCCGAACCAACACGTTTCGCATCAATGGCGCTAAGGCCTCAACCACAGATGTGCTGATCGATGGCGCAGCGAATACAACTGCCTACTATAACCAGGACGCAGGCATTCCCGGGGTTGAGTCGGTACAGGAGTTTCGTGTTTATACCGACGCGTACTCTCCCGAGTTCGGGCGCACGAGTGGCGGACTGGTAAGCTACGCGCTGCATACAGGCACCGATCGGCTGCATGGATCGGTCTTCGAGTTCTACCGCAATGAGGATCTCGATGCCAATGGCTTCAACGCGAACAACACAAACCCTATTACGCCGCGGGGCCACTTCAGTAGAAATCAGTATGGCGCCACGCTTGGCGGTCCTGTCGTAATACCCAAACTGTATGATGGTCGCGGAAAGACGTTCTTCTTTGTCTCGTACGAAGGACTTCGGGATACGAGCGCCGGTTCTTATTTAGGCACTGTACCTACGGCTCTGGAAAGAACCGGTGACTTTTCGCAGACCAAAGATGCCAAAGGAAATCTGATCGTCATCTATGATCCGAGCACCACAAACACCAAAGGGCCTGGCTATTCGCGGACACAGCTAAATGCCGGTACCTCCAACGCAAATAAGATTACAGCTCCACTGAACCCAATTGGGGCCGCTATCGTCAACCTCTACCCGCTTCCCAATCGGACCGGGACAGGTGGAAGCGATCTGGATAACTTTTTCTCCAATGCTCCCGGAACCGATAACAACAATAGCTTCGACGTCAGGATCGATCATCAGCTCACCCCCCATCAAAGCATCTTTGGACACATTACTGACTTTACGAACCATATCAACTACAACGACTACTTCGGCAACGGTCTCTCGCCTGAGGATGCGAATGACCGTATTCCGGGCAAAAATATCATTGTGGATCACACCTGGATCATTAAACAAAACCTGATCTTCGAGCATCATTTTTCGTGGGCGCATAGTGAGTCCAATCGAGCCGAAACGGTCCTGAAGAGTCCAGCTTCTCTTGGATTCAACGCCACCAATGTCGCACCCGGAATCACCGCAAATCTGACTCCTTCGATTAGCATCAGTGGCCCTGGCGCTGTGGGTGGCTATAGCGGACTGGGGAACGCCTATCCGTTCGAGGCAAACTTCTCGTCTGTCTATCAATATGCGGCTGCGATGACATGGGTGAAAGGGAAGCACACAGTCAAGTTTGGCCTCGACTGGAGGCGCTATCCAACTCAGCTATGGGACCCCGAGCAGATGTCAGTGAGTGGTGGCGCAGGCTTCACGGATGGATTCACCAAAGGCACCACTACGGCACTGACCGACTCTGGCAATGGTGTTGCGGAGTTGCTCCTTGGTCTTGGGACGGTAAGCTCCGGGTATGAGCCGAAGACCACGTCGGTACATGATTACCGTGCAGTTTATATTCAGGACGCATTCAAGGTGTCGCCGCGTCTGATGGTTACCTATGGTCTTAGATATGGCTATGAGACCGGAGATGTGGAAACAAACAACCTGCTCAACTACCTGAATACAACTGCAGTCTCACCTCTCCAGCCGCAGGTCTCATCACTGACTCTTACCGGTGGTATCGGTATACCCGGGTTGTACGGCACAAGCAGACAACTGCAGGTTCCGAATAAGACGAACTTCGATCCGCGCATTGGTATTGCCTACAGGCTCAACGACAAGACGATCATTCATTCCGGATTTGGCATCTTCCGCCATCCGGCAGCAGCCTGGCAGCAGTTCCCAAATGCGGATGGGGGAATACGCACCTCCTCGTCGGTCGATACAGAAGCGGATAAAGAGACCCCACTCCCAGGCTTTCAACTCAGCAATCCGTTTCCTTCCGGTCTTCCTGCCCCCGCGGGCAACGCTGCTGGATTGGCTATAGATGTTGGGGATTCCGTCGAAGGCCCTCTCCGGAAACAGAATATTCCCTATCAAATCAACTGGTCGCTGGATATCCAGCGCACCTTGCCAGCCGATTTCGTGGTTACGGCCGCATATGTTGGGAACGAGGGTGTGCATCTTCTGGTGAATGAACAGTTGAACCAACTTCCCGACGCTGATCTTGCGCTCGGTTCAAAGTTGCTGACGACTGTCCCTAACCCATTCTTCGGTGTCATCACGGATCCAACCTCCAACATCTATCCCGCGACAGTCATCAATTCACAGATACTTCGTCCGCATCCGCAATACCAGAACTTTGAAGCGACTGGTGTTGGGGCGGGGCATTCTTCCTACCATGCCGGGCAGTTGACGGTGGAACATCGCCTCAAGCATGGGCTTGCTGTTGTCTTTGCCTACACGTACAGCAAGGCTATCGATAACGTGGGCGAGATGACCAGCGTGGCCGGCACCATGGGCGCTCTCACGGATACGTATTGTCCGAGATGCGATCGATCCCTTTCCGACCAGAACGAGACCCATGTGCTGCGTTGGAGTACACGCTATGAATTGCCCTTCGGCAGAGGAAAGGCTTTCCTGAATCAGGGTTTTGTGAAGGATATAGTTGGCGGCTGGGCTTTGAGTGCAATCTATCAGGTCGATACGGGGCGTCCATTGGCGGTAAGTTACACCGACGTCGCCGATACAGACAGTTCCAGCACTCTCTCTCGCCCTAATGTGGTCCCTGGCATCTCCGATAAGGTGCCAGGCGGTGCGCAGATCAAGTTGAATAGTACAGGGATATACTTCAACAAAGCGGCCTTCGCGGCCACTCCCACTTATTCCTTTGGCACTGCGAACCGGTACCTGCCAGACATCAACAGCCCCACAGCCTGGGACCTCGACTCGATGATCGAGAAGAATACCCGGTTGTCTGAGCGCTACATGCTCGCCTTTCGAGCTGAGATGTTCAACACCCTCAATAATGTAACGTTCTCGGGGCCGACAACGAGTTTTACTTCCTCGACCTTCGGAGAGGAAGCCACCCTGAGTCAGAGCAATACACCGCGCAACATTCAACTTAGCCTTCGGCTATCGTTCTAACCCAAAGCGGCTCCTCCGGATGTATGGAAGAGCCGCCTTAAACATCAATGGAGACAGCTATGGTCAGGTTTTTTTTCTTGTTGCTCGCTCTTACTCCAGTCGGCACCTCTCAGGAGGTTAAGAGCCCGGTTCAGGCGGCCGCATCCGAACACTCGCTGGAAAATCGCTATCAGGAAGCAGCATTGGCTGCCAGCACCATCGTGATCAATGCAAAAGTCATCACGGTTGATCGGGATCATCCTTCCGCTCAGGCTTTCGCGATCGACAACGGACGGTTTACCGCGGTTGGAACCAACGCGGAGATTTTTCGGCTCAGAACGCCATCGACAAAGGTGATCGACCTCCAGGGGGCAACCGTTGTCCCTGGGTTCAATGATGCGCACCTGCATCCGCAGGCGATCTTTCAGGAGGGCACGCCGCATTACAGAGTCTGGCTGGGCGGTGACAAGGTGAAGACGATGGATGAACTTGTCTCTGCTCTCAAGCGGCAGGCGGCGGTGACTCCGGCTGGCGCAAGGATCAGTGGATATGGATATAACGACGAACTGCTGGGACGTCATCCCAACCGGCACGATCTGGATCAAGTATCCACGACGCAGCCCATCGAAATCACTCATGGTTCTGGTCACATCACCGTGGTAAACAGCTATGTCCTGACTGCTTCAGGCATTACAAAAGATACGCCTGATCCAAAGGGTGGCGCTCTCGACCGCGATCCTGACGGGACCCCGAACGGCGTGATCCGCGAAAGTGGCCGGGGACTGCTCGCACGGGGTGATGGCCGCAGCAGGTCGGACGCCCCGAGCCATCAGGAGGAACTGGATGGCTATATGACCTGCTTTCGACAGTACTCCGCCAAAGGCGTTACCAGCGTGGGCATCGCGGGAGGAAGTCCGTCTTCGTTTCGTCTGATGCAGCAGTTGCGCGATCTTGGGAATCCGGTCCGCGTCGGATTCATGTTCAGCGCCGGATCGTTCGACGAACTTCAGGCGGCCGGAATTGAGCGGGGCTTCGGTGATGATCGTCTCCGTATCACGGCTCTCAAGAACTATCAGGGAAACTCGCTGAGCGGTCGTACCGCCTGGCTCAGCGAAGCGTACTCTGACCGCCCCGACTACTTCGGCATCCCGCCAGCTCGCACTCAGGAGAAGCTGGATGCCGACTTCCAGAAGTGGTGGGACGCCGGATGGCAGGTCGCGACTCATTCCAACGGTGACCGCGAGATCGACATGGTTCTCACTGCGATCGAACACGCGGAGGCGAAGAATCCTCGTCCAGACGCCCGCTGGCGGATCGAGCATGCGAGCGTGATGAATCAGGCCCTGCTGGATCGCGCGAAGAAGGATGGCGTGATTCTGGTGTTCCATTCGTATATGTGGGAGTACGGAGACATTCTCCTTTCCTACGGGCCAAAGCGTCTTGCGATGATGCACGCATATCGTACGGCGATTGACATGGGTATTCCTGTGGCTGGTCATTCCGATTCTCCAATCTCTGCAGCCGACCCACTGCTCAGAATTCAGGATATGGTGACCCGTACGAGTTCACGGGGTACCGTCGTCGGAGCAAATCAAAGAGCCAGTGTGGATGAGGCAATCAAAGCCTGGACGCTGGATGGAGCGTATGCCACTTTTGAGGAGAACATCAAAGGCTCGATCGCTCAAGGTAAGCTGGCGGATTTTGTAGTTCTCCAGAAAGATCCGCGAGAAGTTCCGCCAAACAGGATCAAGGACATTGTTCTCGAAGCAACGTACCTTGGTGGGCGAAAAGTCTACACTGCGTCCGACAAGGTAGTTGCAATGGTCCCTCAGCCTCCGATCAACTACGGAGATGGGAATTACGGCGATGGTGATGAAGAGGAGAATCAATATGTACCCAGATAGTCCAGGTAAGCTGCTCTTTACTCCAGGCCCCCTGACGACGAGCGCCACCGTCAAAGAAGCCATGCTCCGCGATCTGGGATCGTTGGATAGCGATTTTCTCGCGAGCGTTCACAGTATCCGGACGCGTCTGCTCGCCCTCGGCTCTTATCCTCCCGAGGACTACGAGTGCATTCTCATGCAGGGA
>Ga0302315_10001016_pt1 | contig 29772 bp, 35 predicted proteins | sample III_Palsa_N3_1_FD_200532 | JGI IMG/M metagenome (GOLD analysis project Ga0302315, IMG submission 200532) | Peat permafrost microbial communities from Stordalen Mire near Abisko, Sweden - III_Palsa_N3_1 | ecosystem: Environmental > Terrestrial > Soil > Palsa > Peat permafrost | place: Sweden...
GGCGGCTGATTGTGGCTCCCGCCGAGCCTGCAGCTGCCGATAAAACCTGTATTGCCCTCTCGTTCAATGGTAGGACTAGCGACTCTGACTCGCTCGATCGGGGTTCGAATCCCTGGGGGGCAACCAAAACGACATCCCAAACAATCCCAGAATGCCCGCAAAGCCAAAGAATCAGCAGGTTTGCGGGCTATTTAGCGTTCGTATACGTCCTAGGGCATACTTTGACATTCAGGGGCAACTGGGGGCAAGATTGGGGATAACTTCGATAATTGAAATGAGTTGCCCCCGCCATGCCTTTGACCGATGTGAAGGTTCGAACCGCGAAGCCGAAGAACAAAGCTGTTCGCATGTTCGATGAACGTGGTTTGTATCTCGAGATTGCGCCCGCAGGCGGCAAGTGGTGGCGGCTCAAGTATCGCTTCGCGGGGAAAGAGAAACGCCTGTCTCTCGGCACGTATCCAGATGCTTCTTTGAAGGAAGCAAGAGCGGCACGAGATGAGGCACGCAAGCTTCTCGCTGCGGGTGTCGACCCTAGCGAGCACCGCAAGGCTTCAAAGGCGGCGAGTGCCGACCGAGCGGCCAACAGCTTTGAGGTGGTATCGCGCGAATGGTATGCGAAGTTTTCAACGACATGGAGCGATACGCACAAGATTCGTACGATTCGAATGCTCGAGCGCGACGCCTTCCCATGGATCGGCGCCCGGCCTATCGCCGAGATCACTGCAGCCGAACTTTTGTCCGTAGCGAGGCGCATTGAAGCGCGGCGGGCGCTTGAGACTGCGCATCGGGCATTGGGTACGTGCGGGCAGATATTTCGCTATGCGGTGACGACCCAGCGGGCGTCTCGCGACATCACCCCGGACCTACGCGGCGCGTTGCCACAAGCACCTACGACCCACTTCGCGGCTACGACTGAGCCTAAGCACCTCGGGGCCATTCTCCGTGCGACATCCGGCTACAAAGGCTCTCCGGTAGTGGTCGCCGCGCTTCGCTTGGCGCCCCTCGTCTTCTGCCGGCCAGGCGAACTCCGCAAGGCGGAGTGGACGCAATTCGATCTTGACGCTGCGGAGTGGTGTTATCTCGTATCGAAAACCAAAATAGACCATATCGTTCCTCTCTCACGGCAAGCGGTGGCGATCCTGCGCGAACTTCACCGCATCACCGGAGATGGTCGCTTTGTCTTTCCCGGAGCTCGCAGCGCAACGCGTCCCATGAGTGATAACGCGATTCTTGGAGCTATGAGGCGCATGGGAATCGAGAAAGACGAGATGACGGGGCATGGCTTCCGAGCGGTAGCGCGAACGATCCTGGATGAAGTGCTGAAGGTACGCGTTGACTACATCGAACACCAGCTTGCGCATGTCGTGAAAGACGCCAATGGGCGTGCTTACAACCGCACCCACCACTTAGCAGAGCGCCGCAAGATGATGCAGCTCTGGGCGAATCACCTAGACACATTAAGAACTGCCAATAGCTATGAACAAGGCCGCGGAGCGAAGCCATGAATAAGCGTGCCCAACCTTGGCAGAAGGAGGTCCCTGCCTATCTTGTCCCAGCGGTGAGTTTCCTGCATGAATCTTTCGACCAGAGTATTTGGGAAACCGAAGTTCCCACAAAAGCGCTGTGCTTCCTTCGCCTCCACGGCGGCGATTCAAAGGAAATCGATCGATATGAGCTCAAGTTGGAAAAGACTAAAGAGATTGTTGGTTCCGACGCCGCGCACCTTTTCGAGGAATCGGTTGCGATTGGGACTTTACCGGCCATATTCCACGGTTTTCACGAGTTATTCCTCAGATCTATGGCAGTGTCCGTGCGTTCAGCATTTCTTCATTTGATCGAAATTGAAGAAGCCAACACAAGGGCTTTGGGCAGCCCGCAATCGTTGAAGTGGGCCGCTGCGCAAGCTACATACATGATCGAAACGACCGCTCAGCGCATGAGGAATTGGGTTAGAGACGTTTGCGATCGCGAGAGTCCCTACGATCCGGATAGAGATGATCTTGATTCGTGGATCAATCGGAAAACCTGGCGAGCCCCATCATTCATAATTCGGAGACGTACATTTGAGGCCGAAAGCAATCCGGATCGGGATTGGTTTCGGCAGAGCGAAGAGAACACGGTTTCCTTACTGACAGACTTTGGTGAGCACTGCGTCTCGCGCAATGAAGCCGTGCTGGGTCTTGCCGCCGGAGAAGCGGCCTTGGTTAAGGCAAAAGCGGCCGGCGCGAACGCGTTAACTTTCGCCGAGCGCACTCCGTCTTCGCCTTCTAACCTCACGAAACCAGCAAAGCGCCTAACGCCAATGTCAAAGGCGGTTGCGAGCCGACATAAAACGATATGCGAGATCGTCGAGGGGGGCGAAGAAGGTGTCGATTATTGCAGGGTAATGGATGAACGTAAAATGCAACCCGCCCGAGGATGGAAGGAGGACGGTTGGCCTGGAAGTTACGTGGCAGCCTATAACTCGTCAAACGTAAAAGCCCGGGCGAAGTGGAAAGCCAAGATCAACCGGGAAAAAAGTCGACATAAGAAAAGGTAGAAACTGCATCTTCTCACTCTCCCTACTCTCTTGGGAGAGTGTTTTTTTTGCGAGTTGCCTAGCCTGTAAACATTGGCGAAATCGAAATTTCCACGCTTCCAAGAGAGTGAAACCACTTCGTAAGTATGATTCCCTCGATTACTCCTAGGGTCAGCGCGGCCACCGCCGCCCCAAGGAGTCCACAAATGGCACACAAGATTCTGAGGCTTCCCGCGGTCAAAGAGATCACCGGGAAGTCGCGCACGGGCATTTACTCCGACATGGCTAAAGGAAAGTTCCCGAAGCCCATCACCATCGGCGATCGTGCTGTCGGGTGGCTCGCGGAATCAATCGAGACGTGGCTGTGCGAGCGCGTCGAACAGAGTCGCCGTGTTGCATAACTTCCGGCCACCGCAAACAGCAATCCCAAGCCTTGACGGGGCCTGGGATTGGCAAAAACAAAAGGAGTTTAGGACTCATGACTACGATAGCACCCACCTGCGAAATCGCGGCAAAACTTTCCACCATCGAACACCGGCTGCGAGAAAAGTCACGCCTAGCGACGAGTGAGTTTGCCGTGATGGGCTATGCGCAAGCTTCTCTTGAGATCGCGCGAGAAGGACTGGAACACTATAGGAACTGCGATGCTTGTCGCAGCTTTGAGGCGCAAAACGCGCCGGATCGGCGGGCGGCATGACCCTTCCATTCGACAAACAGCACGAGATGGTTCCGCCTCCGGACGCCAGGTTTTCGTGGGAGCTGAGCCAAGCCTCAGTTGATGTGCTGGCCCACCTCTTTCTGCGCTTAGAGAACGTCTCTGACGTTATATCCGCGGGCTGCATGACGGCAGAGGCCACAGCAGCGATGCTGACCGACCTGCGCGAGCAGACGGTAAGGGCCGGCGCCGCAGATCCTTGCCCTGACCGTGCTATGTGGCCCCGTCTCGAAGACGTGCGGACGGTAGGTAAAAGTAGTAACTCGGACGAAAGAGAGGTCGCGTGATTATCTACCCTCAAGGAATATTGGGCGGCGAGCGCCTGTCAGCTTGCAGCGATGATGCGCAACTGCATTTCCCGCGGCTTGTGGCACTCGGCAATGGCTTCGGCCGGATGGAATTGAACGCTAGCGTGATCATCGAAGCAGCCTACAACAACTTCGAGTGCAGACCCACTCGCGAGCAACTGACCCGGTGGCTTCAGGAGTACGCGAGACACCACCTCCTCTTCGTCTACCTTGACGCGCAAGGGCACCCGTGGGGCCAGTGGTGCGGCGTTCCTGAACGCATGTTGCCACGCTTCAAGACAGCTTCGGATAAGCGAAGCCCGACACCTCCCACTGAGGCCTTGGTTTCCTATGAGCAAGAGTACGCAAGAGCTAAAAAGTCTTCCGAGGACTTTATCGACATTTCAGAAGATTTCGGAAATATTCCGAAGACTTCTGAAGAGTTAAAAACATTTCGGCTAGGTATTGGTATTGGTATTGGAGTAGGTAAAGGTATTGGTGTAGGAGTAGGTGAAAAACAAATACCTACGTCGCCTTCGGCTCAGAGTGTTCCCGCTTCGCTCGCTGGAGACGAATCTGAGCCTCACGATGCTTCATCGACCGTACCAAAGAAAAAGACCCGCAGTAGAGGCAAAGACGCTCAAGCTTCGGTGACTCTTCCGGCCTTTGTCCCTGAGAAAGAGTGGCGGGAATGGATCCGGGTGAAGAAAGGGGCAAAGACTCCCTATGCGCAACAGCTCGCGCTCGACAAGCTTTCGCAGTTCCATGCTGAAGGGTACGACGTTACTGTGATCCTGAAGAGCGCCATCGAAGGTGCATGGTCCAGCGTCTTTGCGAATGAGAAAACGCCGAAGCGCAGGGTCGTCTACGAGGAAGTGGACGCGGCGACGTTCTGGGCCGGTACGGGCATTCCTGCCGCTGAACCGGAGGCTGCGTAGATATGCCGGAAATGACACCTCAGCAGCGCGAGCAGTATTTCCGGGTGCGCCTGGACCCGTACAGACTACGTCACTCGAAGGCGATGGAGCATCGTTCGCGCTGCCCGTTGCACGACGGCGGTAACCCCTCGCAGTTCTGGGCCGATCTGGGTGAGGGCAACTGGTGTTGCTTCTCATGCGGAGAAAAAGGCGGTTCGCCCTATGCGCTCGAGCAAAAGTTGCTCGCACGCGAGATTGCACGTTCGCCGGCGCATGACGAGGTGATGCGGTCGCTTGAATCCATTCTCGGAACCCCGTTCATCCAGCGAACCTATGCAGAGGTTTTGGACCCCAATGCCAAAAAAGGATGGAATCGCAAGCAAGCACGCGATTGGTATCGCTACGATGACGAGATTGGGCGGGAGGTTTTTACGGTTTGGCGGTTCGTGGATCGCGGCGGCCGGAAATTGACGCCGGCCGACCGTCCCTGTCCCTGCAATCAGAATCCTGACGCAGAATGCCCCAACGGATGCGAGGATGGGCGTATCTGGAGCACCAAGGGCGTGCGCCGGGTGCTGTATCGGCTTCCCAGCGTCATCGCGGCGTCCCTGGTGATCGTCGTCGAAGGCGAGAAGAACGCTAACGACCTGAATCGGGCTCTGAGCGAGTACATCAAAACACACCGCGGGTTCCCTCTCGGTAGCCTCACGCTGGATCACATCGCTGTGACGACAAACGCCGGCGGCGCCCGCGCCTGGAAGCTGGAACACGGCTACGGGAGATTCTTCGCTGGCAAGGTGTGTATCAAATTAGGCGACAACGACGAACCTGGACGCCAGCATGATAGAGATGTGTGCGCGGATGTATCCCAACATGCATTGCAGACCTTCACTTTAGAACTTCCAGTCGAAGAAGGCGAAGATGTGAGTGACTTTCTGGAACGGAATACCATTGACGATTTCCTCAAGCTCTTGCCGAGCCGAAAGGAATGGAAGGTTCCCAAGCGGCCTGTCTCGACTGTGGCAAATGAATTGGCGCCGCGAGCGCTACTTGTGAAGCCTTCGGAGCTGGTGACAACGTCGGGACATCATATGGAGGGCGATTGGCTTGTGGAAGGGCTCATAGAGCGCGGAACGCGAGGCCTAGTCGTCGCTCCACCGAAGACGGGGAAATCTTTACTGTTCCTTGAGCTCGCGCTCTGCTTGGCTACACGGCAAAGCTTCCTCGGTATCCGTCCGTATGGGCGGCACGTTCGCTGCGCGGTCATTAGCCGGGAAGATGGCCCGCGCATGGTCTATCGCCGATTGATGCAGCTTGCCGCTTCCCGCGCGCTCACCCAAGCCGAGGTAGACCGGTTCCTATTCGTCAACACGGAAGAGCAATCGTCTCGATTCAAGATTGACCGCGACGAGGATCTTCGCGAGATGGCGGATTGGTTGAAATCGTCTGGTGTGGAGTTTTGCGTGGTTGACGTTCTCAACCGCCTTCACGACAAACAGGAGAACAACTCCGACGACATGACAAGGGTGATGCAGCGCTTTGACGAACTAGCCGCGCTGTCTGGTGCGCAGGTGTGTGTCATTGGGCATACGAACAAGGGCGGCGGCGTAAAGGGTAGCACTGCGATCGAGGGATGGGCGGATTACGTTGCGCGCCTGGAGCAGCATGAATCGGACGATACCATGAAGACCCTTTATCTGAAAACGAAGTCTCGCGGGAGTGTTATGCCGAGAACCTTGAGGTATTGGCAGTCTGAGGATGAAAGCGCATCGCGCATCTCGCTCGTTCAAGGAAAGACGGCGGCATGAGAAAAGATAGCGAACAAGATCAGCAGGGCTTCGTCGAGGTTCAAAGCGAGAGCGCTTTCACGTCGAAGGATGTTCTCTGCGTTGTTACGACGGGCGGGGCCTTAGAGCTCGTGCAAGCCGGTCTCGCAAAATGGGTGATCGAGGGCAAGAGCATTGAATTGGTGCGGGTAGGACGGGCGGAAGGATAGAGCTCCCAGAGCGATTCCGAATGCAGGTCCCATAAATATTTTCCACAGCCGTGACCCCTTACACACTCCAGTCCCATGAATTTCTAAGCGATCCCACAACTTCCCAGACCTCGCGCGGCTCGCATGTATTCTCCAGTGTTCATGCGGGTTCGCCGCTAGACGCCGTTCTTTGCGCCTGCCATATTCAAAGCAGTGGCACACGCCGACGAGGTTAATTTATGCAGGAATTGCAAAGCACCCTGGGCTCTTGCACGCCCCCTATTCGAACCGTCTCCGAGATTGAGCCGCTGGCCGATTCTGAAACTGCGCAGGCATTCTTCGGGGTCGGTGAGCGCACGCTTCGGAAGCTGGTTGCAGAGGGCGTTGTCCCGGTAGTTAAAATCCCGGGTTCTCGATTGCTCAGGTTTCGACTCAGCACCCTTCGCGAGATCAGCGCCCTATGGGAAGGCATCCGTGTGGGGCGCTCGCCGTTCGACGATGGCCCCGGAAAGGTGGCGGCGTAATGGAAGGCCCGAATCGCGCAGCCTTTGACGAGCATTTGGTGGCGTGTGTGGAAGAATTCCGCGCTTCACTCATTGCAAAGACCCTAGCGCGCGTTGTTGACGGCCGCGAGGTTCACCCTGGCGCGCTGAGCGCAGCGGGCAAGGAAGTCCGCGCCGGCGTCGTAAACCATCTACACGCGGACACGAGATACCAAATCAAACTTGACGGCCTGTATTGGAAGCGCGAAAAGCAAAAGTTTCTCGCGCTAGTGGCCCGCAAAGAGAAGCGGATTATCGAGCGGGTTGCAAAGCAAGTGGGAACGCGCATCTTCGGGGCGCCGATTCATCGGGCGCCTTGGGAGAGCGTTACTGCCTCCGCGCAGCGCTTACTCGGATGGGTTACAGCGAAAGTGCAGGAGAGCAAACTTGGCTAGCGCAACCATTCCGCTGATTCGCGCTCTTGAGTCGAGGGATATTCCTCACCTGAGGAAATTGCACGCCGCAACAGGATACGTGTGGGATTTCCCGGAAGATCTTCTTTCGGCACGCGTATGGGCGGACGAGAACGATCTTCCGTTGATGCTGGTGGCCGCGAAGCTGGTGGTGGAGGGCGTCGTGATTTCTTCTAACGCCGGGACACCTGGCATGAGGCTCGAAATGCTTGGCCGCATGATGCGGGAAGTCCTAAGAGACGCGGACAAGGCCGGGATAGCCGAGGGCTTTGCGTGGATACCTAACGAGATTTGGAAGTCTTTTTCTCGGCGCTTGCGGGCGTGGGGGTGGAAGCCGAGCAACTACAAAACGATGGCGATTCAAGTGAGGGAACAATGCCAAAAGGCGTAGAGGCGAACGCGCTGAACAACTCAGCCAATGCGACGGGGCAAGCAAACGGCGCCTACAACACGGTTAATTCCATCTACACCCAAGAGGCTCTCCACCCGCAGGGCCTCACGCCTCAGCAGATTGCGGATCAGACAACGTCGTCGGATCAGACGCTGGGCGGCTCGAATGCTTCAGCGGCGGGTCAAGGTGCGCTGACGGCTGCCAGAACCAACAACGCCGGCGGCTATCAGGCTGCAATCGCAGAAGCAGCGCGGCAAGCGGGCGCAACGCGGTCGCAGAACAACCTTGGAATTCAAGACCAGAGCGCAATGCTCGCGCGGCAACAGCAGCAGCAGGGATTGGCTGGACTGAACGGAATTTACAACACTGGAAACTCGACGGGTTTGGGATATTTGAATACCGCAGAGAACGCGAGCGCCGCAAATGACCAGATGATTGACGCTGGGATTGGTGCTGTCGGACAGATTGGGGGCGGATGGGCCGGTGGGGGATTCAAAACGCCTTGCTGGGTAGCCGCTGAATTGTATGGAGGATGGGAAGATCCTCGGACGCATTTAGTCCGCAACTGGATTTTCGGAGATTTCTCGAAATCTTACTTTGGCCGGATGATGGCGAAACTGTATCTCCGGTTCGGAGAGCGGTTGGCTGCACGAATCAAGACGGATTGGGTTTCTCGATGGATTATGCAAAAGGTGTTTGGGTGGATGTTGCGCCAAGCACAGAAGGGGCATAAATGAGCACAGCCCCGCTTCCTTACTACATCACGGCACCAGGAACAGAAGAGACTCCGCGAATGGCGTCGACGCCATTCAGGCAGAATGTCATCGATGCAGCGAAAATCCAAGCGCCGTTGGATGCGCTTCCAGCCCCTTCGCTGGCGAACCTGAACTTTGGTAGCTCCGCGCCCGCAGTGTCCGCGCCTGCGCTAATGCCACCGGTGAAGATGAATCGCTCGGTTGCTTCTTCGCCGAATAGTGGAGACTCTCAGATCCTCCGTGATCAAATGAAGCAAAACTACTTGGATACCACTGGATCGGGAGTAGATCAGATCCAAAATCCTCTTTTGCGAGGTGTCGCGAGAGTGGGGGACATCGCGGCATCTATCTTCGCGCCTCGGCTCGCTTCGATAATCCCGGGAACGACCCTACACCATGACATGTTGGTAGCGCAGAACAGGGCGCAGCTCGCCCAGGACCAGGCGCAGCAGCAAGCGCAACTCCAGCAGCAATCATTGCAGGCCAATATCCGCCACACGAATGATGAGTCGGCAGGTTTGGAAGCCCCGCCCGCTCCTGAATATGACTATGTGGATACCGCCAACGGCAAGGTTGGCATTCTGAAGGGGACAACGACTGCGCAGCCTGTGACGGTCAATGGGCAGCCGGTCGCGCCGGCCGTAAAGGAGCCAACCAGCGCCTTCGAGCTCTGGCACCAGCAGAACCCTAACGGGACGATCGACGATTACAACAACGCTGAATCGAAACCGCTATCTCAGGCTGAAGCGGACTCTCTCAACGGCATATTCGATAATTTAGCCTCGAAGCATGGTCTTCCATCGGGGCAGTTCAAAGCGGGCATGCCCCACGCTGACGCGTTGCAGATCCAGGGAGCGCTGAATCAGGCCGTTGGTAAGCAGCAGGGCGACACGCACATCACAATTCAGGAGGGCGCCAATGCGCAGCGGAACGCCAACAGCGGCCCCATGGATACGAGCGACCCATCCACGCAAGCAGCGGTCAATGGCGTAGCCAACGGCTCGGTTCGGCTTCAGGATGTCTTTGGCCGCGGCGCGAGCACCGCCCAAAAGGCAGCTTTTGTAGCAGCGGTCAAGGCGGTAAACCCGAACTTTAATTCCGGCGACAACGAAGTCGAAAACAAGGCTCGCAGCTACATGATTAGCGGTCAGGGCGGCCAGACGCTGAACGCCGGACAAACCTTGACGCATCACCTCGACCTCTATGACAAGGCTGTCGACGCCGTACGCAATGGAGATGTGAAGACCATCAATGCCATCGGCAACGAGCTGGGGGTTCAAATGGGTAACGATGCCCAGACAAACCTCAACCTTATCCGCCAGGGCGTAGCGATGGAAGCTGCCCGCTTCTATACCGGAGGCGTTCCGGGAGAAGCGGAAATCAACCAGTTCAACCAGAGCCTTTCCGGCAATGGCTCGCCAGCGCAGATGCACGGCGGCGCAAACACAATTCGAGGAATGGCCGCCGGCAAGATGGCTGCGCTCCAGGCGCAGGCGAAGGCGGGAGCGCAAGGGAAGCCGAATTTCGACAACGGCGCTTCCCAGCCGGAGACGCGCATCTATCAGGGACACCCCTATGTGAAGGGAGCTAACGGATGGGCACTGCAGCAACAGTAACGCCGCCGAAGACGCTTCCCGCAAACTTCTCGAGCTGGGACGCTCCGGCAGCTCCGCCGAGCACGCTGCCGGCTGATTTTAATGGATGGGACGCTCCGAAATCAGCTCCGGCAAAGGCCGAGCCTGAGGGATTCTTTCATTCGTTTGCGGATGCGACAGGCCTTTCCGCTCTTCGCCACCCGATCGATAACGGGATTGCTGCGGCGAAAGCTGTCGGGCGTTCGATCGTCAACCCGTATGACCCAGAAGGCGCGTACATCAAGACGGTCGCGCCGATGGTTGAAAACGCGGTCGACCAGGGTAAGCAGGCCGTGAGCATGGCAAAGCACGGAAGCTACGGCGCCGCCGTATCCCACGCTCTACTGGCGACACCCGTTCTCGGCCAAGGGATGCAGAGGGCGATGGATCAGACCGAAGGCGACCAAGGAAGCTACGGCAAAAACCTCAAGAGTCTCATGACCAACCCCGGAGCAATGGGAACGTTGGCGGGTACGGCGGCTGTCATGGCTGATCCGGCGGCCCGCGGTTTCTCGCGCATCCCTGGTGGTCCCGCGGCCCTCTCCGCTGCCTCGGATGCCATTCCCACGGCGATTGCTTCGCCGATCAATGCGATCGCGCACCCGGTGGCACCCTTGAAGCGGATGATCTCTGGCGACATAACGGCTCCTAGCTCTGGCGGCATCTCTCCCCTAGACCGCTACAACTCCGCGAAAAATCTCGGGGTTAGTCTCGACGCAGCAGACGCGACTGGTAGCCCTGTGCTCAAAGGAGTGAAGCAGTTCAATCAGAACTCTCTCCTCGGAGGTGGTACGTACGACAAAGCGCGAGTCTCTAACGCGAACGCTCTAAACCAGTTCACCAATCAGTTCTTGACAGACCTATACGACGGCGACCGGGAAAGCGGCGGAGCGCAGATTCAACAGGCTCTCAAGTCCAATCAGCAAGGGCTGCGCTCAAATGCCGAAGATGGTTTTCAGCAGCTAACGGATCAGACAAAGGGGAAGCCGATGGTTGGATCCCCGGCCGTTGGTGCGAAGGCGCAATCGTTGTTGGATTCGATAACGCCTTTGGCTCAAAAATATCCATCCCTCGCTCCCAGCAAGACGATGAGCGTATTGTCCGACCTGAGCGGCGTAGGATCTACACCCGCGCCCAAACCGATGAGCTTCCTTGACGCTCCTGGAAGCGAATTTGCCGTTCCCCGTCCCGTATCTTCCCCGAAGCTGGACACGTTCGCAGATCTTCAACGCCTTCGGTCCGCAACGCACGACCTAACGACAGCGAACCCTGATTTGGTGAAGAGCCAAGCCATTGCCCCTCTCCAGCAAATGACGGGTTCCATCGACGACGCGATGACGAATGCAGCAAATGGGCTTACCCCAGAACAGACTCAGACCTTCCGCGATGCCAACGCCCACTGGGCCGACATGAAGGGGACCTACGATGATCCCAGCAGCTCGCTCTATCATGCGGTGCGAACGGATACACCATCAACCCTCTACGGCGGAAATGGACTTGGGCCGAAAACTCCTGAAGCCGTTCGAGACTTGTTGCCGCGCTTGAATCCGCAAGCCACAGGTGCATTGCGCCGCGGGGTCGTTGAAGGGGCACTGAAGACCACAAATGACGGTTCGCCCAATTTCAAAACATTCGGATCTCAGCTAAACCGAATCCCGGCTGATTATCGCAGTGAGCTCTTCACGACGCCCCAGAACGAATCTCTCCGCGACCTGAATCATGTCACCAATCTTCTGGGAGAGGATGCGAACCCAAGTGGCTCAGCCAAACTCGGGCAGAAAATACTGGAGGGTTCCGCATTAGCAGCCTCGCCGTTTCATCCGGTTGGCGCGATCGCCCCGCTGGCACAGTATCCAATTGCGAAACTTATGAATTCTCCGGGTTTTGTGGACTGGCTCATGCGGGGGAAAGCTTCACCCGTGACGCAACTGCCTCTAGGGGTTGCCGCCCCAGCGCTCGCCGCATCTGGAATCAATCGACAAGTGGGAGGGCCTTATGACTGATCTTCACTTTCGGCCCGGTGCGCATGTTGAGGTCGGCTGCACGAACGCGGGACCGGGATGGTGCATCGTCAGCATCTCCGAACTTCCGCATCGTGACCGCTGCTGGCTACGCTCCTTTCCAACTCACGAGGAGGCCGTGCAGGACCTAGAAAGACGTGGCTTGCTCACGACAGAGACTGCTACCAGACTCCGTCAAGGCGAACCAACGACAGAAGGGCAGGGAATTAGCGTGGTATCGAATTTATGGAACAAATTGGCTATAGCAGGGTACGGATTCCTACCAGCCCAGCGAATGCAGTGAGCTTGAATCTGCGGGAGGGCCTATGACAACGCCAACGCACATTGCCTTCGCCGCCTTACAGGCCTCAGCTCGGAATTTCGCCGGTTTGGACAATGCCCGCGCCCTGATCTTTCAGGTGAGAAATATCCGGCGCCAGCAGTACGCGCAGCTCCTGGAGGATGCAGAAAGGGAGCAGTGTGCAGATGAGCCGCGCCAGATGGTTGTGGTGAATGACGAATTAGAACCATCAACGATGCTGTGCGCAGAGCTCCAACAGGCAGCATGAGCGCTTATAGAAGGGAAATTAATGGCAGACGCCAAAGTAGGAAAGAGCAGGGTCAATCCCAATTCAGAGCCAGGAGAGACTATCTCCAAAGAGAGCGTCCGCATGGCAATGTTCATTGCGGAGTATCCCAAAGATTTGAATGCGACCAAAGCAGCTGAGCGTGCTGGGTACAAATGGCCAGACAAGATGGGTCCGCGCTTGCTGAAGCATCCCGCGGTGAAAGGTGCTATTGGCGCTCAGGTTGCGGAGAAGGCCGACAAGGCGGGGCTCACCGTGGATCGAACCTTGGAAGAGGTACGCCGGCTGGCGTTCTTTGATCCGCTCGACATCTTTGAAAACGATGGAAGCGTGCGGCAGATGAAAGACATTCCTCCTGAAGTTCGGACCTGCATTGCAGGCTTTGAGGTTATCGAACTGTTCGAAGGAGCCGGAGATGAGCGCCACTGCTATGGATTGCTCAAAAAGGTAAAGCTCACCGACCGCAACTCCGCCCTGGACAAATCTATGCGGTACCACTCACTGTACCGAGACAAGCTCCAAGTCGAGGTGAACGATCAGTTTGAACGGATGAGCACGGAAGAGTTAGAGCAGTATGCGGCAACTGGCGTAGTCCCTGCATGGTTCAAGCACAGAACGAATGGACGGGAGGAAGTGGCATGACACTACACCGGAGAGCAAACAATCGGGCCGCCACTTCTGAGAGCTCAGCGCGGCCTGGAATCTTCGCGATCGGCTCTCCACGCTCTCGCGCAGCCGCAAGGGCGCTTTTAAATCGAAAACTGGACGGGGCGAAGAAGCTAGATTTCGTCGTCACCGTCGTTGGGTGTCCGGAAAAGTTAAATCCGCCGACCATTGGTAAGTGGAGGGATGCGGGTGACGGCACGCTGACACGAATCAGCCGGATCCCATGGGGGATGACCATTGCTGAAGCAGAACGGATGGTGGCTTGATGCCTGCGGAACTTCATCCAGGACAATTTCGCGTAGGCTCTCCAGCCAGTAGAGCTGCAGCGCGCATGCTCATTGAGGATCGCCGGTTTGAATCGGAACTCTGGGACACCGTTCTTGTGAGCGAAGAGTGCCAGGAGCCTCGTTTCGGTGAATGGAAGTCACAAACACCTGACTCCTTCATCCGCAGCAGCATCATTCCAGCGAAGGTCACCTTTGATCAGGCGTTGCATGGTTCTTGCGTTGCCCCTGTCGCCCAATACAGCAAATACACTCTGATTCTCGTTCCAGACAGAATTCGCACGATCGCAAGTGAACAGAATCTGAAGCCGGAGTTCTAACACAATATGAGCAATCCACTTCATCCTGGACTATTTCCAATTGGCTCGCCGCAATCGCGGGCCATCGCTCGTGCATTGATCGAATCTCGGTGGTCAACTCTCGACCTGGTCGAACTGTACTCGAGCCGTGAAGGACACGGAAGTCCGGAGTTCGGTGAATGGGAATCGTTTCGACCCGGTTCAATGACCCGCCGATGCAGGATACCCGCCGGGATGACATTCGATGAGGCGTTGCAAGTCGCCGGCCTGCCAGTTACGCGAACAAATGGGAAGCACATACGAATGCGTATTGACGTTTAAGAGATAGAAGCGCGATAGAGAGAGAAAGGAACTAACGAGATGGCAAGGTGCGTTCCCAAAACCCTATTCATTGAGCCGGACATCCACCCTCAAGCGGTAATGGTCGAGTGGCGGCCCGGAACAAAAGACTTGGCTGAAATTCCTGTTTGGGCGCATCTCTCCACCGAACATCAAAATGCGAATAGCAGTGCTCAGCCAAACAGCCCGAACATTTCTCAGTGAAATCTCGGCATTCTGGCAGAAACGGAATTCTGAAGGGGTCTGTTGGCCCTATCTTGTCAAGAAGGATTATGCCGCACTCTGGCGTTTTACACTCAACTGTCCAGTATCGGTAATGTGCCATGCGCGGAATTATATGCGCTCGCCCATCAGTACCCAAGTCTTCACAAAGCTTTAGCAAACAGCTATTTATCCCAACACACCAAGATCCTTCGGGCACATAAGATCGGGGTGTTTTTGCGCCATTTGAGCGACAAAAGTTCTCAGCGATTCTTTGTTCCGTTCGTCGCGATGATCCCTGCCCCACGCCGGCCGTGTGTTCTGCAAAATGGGCGAGCAAAGCTTGGCTCGAGCTGAGTGCGGATCGCGGACTTGTTGCATAAGGGCATACGCCAAAAAGTCGGCTGGCTCGGTTAAAACCGTATCGTCTTTATGGACGAATTCTACGGATGCCCAGCGCTTGCGACCGTCCGGAGTTGTATCCAGCGAACCGAGATGGGTTTGAATGACGCCATTTGCATATTCCAATTGATTTTCCAGCACCAACCTAAAAGTCTCGTCCGGTCGGAGTTCCTGCATCAGGACATTGACAATGCCGAGTATGCAGATGAGGTAACCCTTCATCACCTTCTGCATACGAGTTCCGTCGAGCAGATCCTCGTAGTCAGCAACCTTTACCGCCGAGAAGACCGCGGTTAGTCCGGAGCTATGGGGAATTGGCCCGAGCCTATTGAGCAGTGAGGAATAACGTTTCGCGTTCCGCAACCTCAACTTGTTCATGTGCAGATGTTGACGTTTGCCGAGGCCGATCCTCCATTCGCCATCGCATATCTCCCATTGTTCCGAGTTGCCAACGAATCCGGCCACCACCGCGAAATCCTTCTTATCGTGATCGCATTCGTCTAAGTAAGCGGTAAGCATGAACGCTCTCTGTGGTTGGTGCCGACTGAAGATCTGACCATCACTTTGACGCAATCTTTTCCGGGGCTTTCCTGAATACCCGGTTGAAGATCTCGTAAGCCAAGTCTACTGACTCATCGATTGCATGGCTGGTGGGGATCACCCTAACGTTGACTTGACGCTCCCGTGCCAGACGGATGCCTGCTATGAGGCAAGCGCCCAGGTAGATCATTCCTCGGTTGATTCGCGGCAGGTGTGCGTCGGGATCGAACACAGGATCAGTGTAGGCGAAGAAGAGGCGAATATGGTGTGGAACCAGTTCGTACTGTTGGCCGAGTGACTATGCCTTCTTCTTTTTAGCTCGGATGTTCGCGATGCTTTTCCCGTACGTGTTCACTAAGTCTCGAAGCCCGGCCGCGTCGGTGTTGAAAACACCCTTCCAGTACGCCACCTCGTACCGCTCACTGAGGTTGATGGTTTTCCTGTCTTCGAATGTTTTCTTTGGGTCGTCTGCCATATGGAAACTCCCTTGCGGTTGGGTAAAAAACGCCTGCCACACATAGTGCTTGGCAAATGATCCTACCTCACTATTGAGCAATTGACAGCTGTTTCTTTTTTTGTTACGTTCTCTCTACGGACGTTGAAAGAATGTAACAAGAGGGGTACAGCCCATGGCTGCAGGTAAGTTCGTAAGCTACCTAAGGGTGTCGACGACGCAGCAGGGAATCAGTGGCCTCGGCCTGGAGGCGCAGCGGGAAGCCGTAGCGGCCTACCTCAACGGCGGGAAGTGGACGCTCGTACGGGAGGTCGTCGAGGTTGAGAGCGGCAAACGAAACGATCGTGAAGCCTTGGCGATGGCACTGAAGATTTGCCGTCAACAAAAAGCCACCCTCGTAATTGCCAAGCTGGATCGGCTCGCACGTAACGTCCATTTCATCTCGGGACTCATGGAGTCGGGGGTCGAGTTCGTGGCGGTCGATATGCCTGAGGCGAACAGGTTCGTGGTGCATATAATGGCGGCCGTTGCAGAGCAGGAGGCCGTCGCGATCTCAATGCGCACGAAATCGGCACTTGCTGCGGCAAAGGTGCGGGGGACCAGTTTGGGCGGCAGACGTGTCTCTTCAGAGCGTTTTGCCGAGATTGCCGCCCAAGGCCGCAAGATGTGGAGCGGAATGGCACACAAGAGGCGAGCGGCCATTGTGCCGGTAATCGGCGAACTCCGGGCGGCAGGCGCTGTGAGTCTCCGTCAAATCGCATCAGGGCTCAACGCTAGGGGAGAGGCGTCGCCGCGCGGCGGAGAATGGTCGGCAACGCAAGTGCGTCGCGTCCTTGTGGGTAGTGGCCAATAATTTGGCGCTTCTGCGGCGAGTGAGTTGCACGTTACGGAGGCTGCACCATTGGACGCGTAGCCCCATCTAATAGTTAATCCGGATGGCCGTGCAGCTGCTTTTGCGCATCCATTGTGCTGAAAAGGTTTATTGAAACCGATGCGCCAAGTCTCCCGTACACAATATACTGGTGTTACCGCAGCCCGCCTCTGTATAGTGATCGAACCGTGCCATTTGAGACCGAGTTCAAATTGAAAAGTCATTTTGTGAAGCATGGGCACAAGTTTGGCGCGCGTACCGAGGCCGAATATGAGCAAATGGCAGACGCATTCATGGCAAAGCCGATCACCGCGGATATTTACGAGTGTATGTCCCCGTACGGACGACGTGATCGTAATCGGCTAGAAGGATCGACGCTGTATTTTGGAGTGGCGTATGGGCTCAATACCCTGTATACGTTCCATACCCGTACTATATCCAATGTAGCGAGCAAAGGCGGCCCCTTGGGATTTGTGCTGGCCAAGTGTGCTGAGGTGAAATGATGTTTACGTGCCCTGTCTGCTTCTACGGCAACATGCCGGATGCGGCTGAACCTTACAATATCTGCCCGTGCTGCGGTACTGAGTTTGGTAACGATGATGAAGACCGCACTCATGTCCAATTACGTGAGTACTGGATTTCAAGCGGAGCAAAATGGTTCTTCCAGGAAGCACCCGAAACGTGGAACCCTTGGTTCCAACTAATGAAGGCGGGCGTTTCACTTCCCTACATTAGCGTGGTTTCTTCTGCCGGGCCCACTCCCAGCCCATACTATGAGCTGCGTGGTGCTTCGCCTCGTCAATCCCCAGGGGAACCGATATTCACGTCGGATCGACTACTTGAATATGCGGAGGCGGCATAGCCATGCCTCACCTCAAAACAGTATTAGCTTGCGAAAAAGTAATTTATGACGTGGATGGCCCCGCCACTGTTGTCAGCATCTTTGAATCCATGAAGTTTCGTCTTCAAGATGCGCCGCTTCCGGAGCGCGCAATAGCCCCAAATCAATGGGCTGTTTTCACCATGTGGGAGCCGGAACCGGGCGAGACTGGTGAAACATTTACGCAAGTCGTGCGCGTCTTCGCGCCGGATGGATCATTGTTTTTTGAGAACGAGCATACAGTTTTCATTCCCCCTGAGTTCATTCAAATGCGAGTGAAGATCAACATTCAAACGCTTCCCGTATGGCAACCAGGCAAAGTGCATATCAAGGTTTCTTTGAAGGGAGACGAGGCTGAGCTAGGCTCCGCTTGCTTCAAGATTGTCTACCTTCCAAAAGAAGAACCCGCGCCACCCGTCGAAGCGCCAGCACCTCTCACTTAGCGCGCAATTCATTCAATCACCCGAAGGCGCCGCCTTCGATGCGGCCTCAAACGGCGCAGGCCAGATGCCTCTCTAAGTTCAGCCGGTGGGCGACGTAACCCTACGTCTGAAGCCGAGACCGTGGGATCGACCTAGCGTTGGCCAGTGTTCGTGTCCTGTGCCTGATCTGTCGAGTGCGGTAGCAGCGACGGCCTACTCCCGTTCTAATACCGCGGTTTGTGTTGGGAGAGAGGTTCAGCTAACAAGTTTGCGCAATCCGTAAAAGCACTCTTTTCTTTCTTCCCCAACACCGCGACGCGCTGCGAAACATCTGCATATTCCTCCGCGTTCAGTTTTAGGTACTCGGTAGTTTTAGCCGCGGGGTCGTCTGTGTAGATTGCAAGGGTGACTGCGAACGCTGTAGATTGCATAAGTTCTGTTGCGGCCCGTTTCTGCATTCTAGTTCGACTGGAGATGAACTCAGCTTCATCAAGCGTGCTGGAACTGACTCCACTAGACATCGTGCTTTTGGCCCGGACGATGCTGTCCGAGATGGCTTTTCGTTCCAAATCGAAGCTGGCGATAAACGCGGCTTTGAGCGTTCTATCGTTCTCGTTGTCCGCTGGAAGCATCTTCATAGTGGCGGACGCGCATTTGAGGTTGTCTTGTGCATCCTCCATTGACGTGAGCATCGTGGCTAGTTGAACAGCAATCGATTGCGAATTGTCTGGCTTATCGATGCCATCGAGAGAGGTTATGGAGTCCTGAGCTAATTCCAGCGACTCCAGAACATATCTGAAGCGAACATAGGCATCGGATCCGTGAATCTGCGAAACAAGCGCGGGCATCATCATGCATGGAGTTGGCAGTTCCTCGGAGCTCTTACCAATGTTCTGACCCAACGCTGACAAAGAAGATGCGAGCAGCAAGGACGCAGCAAGTCGCAGTTGAGTTTTCATGATGGCGGAAGTGTAACACCAGGTTCAGGAGTGAGGTGCTTTCAGGTCGCTACACATGTGCTCTATAACCTGCCTCGTGGGGAACGATTCACTGGCACCGTTACCCCGTCGCTTAGTTTGGGGGCTAGGATGCAGCCATCTCTCAAATCGGTTGCGGGCACGCGCCGGAACAGCACCTTCCGACACACATGCATCGCGAAGTGATCCTAAAAGTAGGTTTCAAATGCACTAATGACGGAATGCACACAATTGATCATTTCAACGAGTCGCATGTCGAACGTGTCGCCGGCGTCGATCGGAGCGGGCGGCTCGTTGCATCCGATCTGCATGCGGAGGCCGGGGTTGACCTGGATGTCCATTCCGGCAACGAATCCTTTCAGTTGAAACGTAGCTAGTACGGTGCCATCTTGCAGCAGCCCAGGCTGCATAATTTGTAGATTGTGCACCGTAACCCCGAGCGGGAGCACTGTGAACTTTGGATCGAAATGATACGGCCAACCGCCAACTATATGCAGTTTTCGGTGGCGGTCCTTGCGCGCCAGATCGTTCAATATGCCAAGTGAGCGATTGAGATTTTTCTTTGTCTCCTCAGGGGGCAGAGATAGTGGCATGTTGTAGGGCTGAAGCTTTTCAATTGCGTCTTGCAGATTTTGCGGTAGGTCGGAGAGTCTGTGCCTTGATTGCTTAGCGAAATCTTTAGGCTTGGAGCAGATGGGAAATTCAAGCTTCCCTTCGTCCGAGGGTGGATTTTGGCCGGTCGCATAAATCGCCGCTTGATAAACGCAGGCATCAAGTGCGGACCGAAGCTGATAGAGCTGTTCACCCAAGAGCAGCGAGAATTCGTCCGGAACAGCATCAACATGGGGGATCACAACTTCGCCTTTACCTGTACGGGGATCGGCTCTGAACTTGATTTGGAGCATTCCTTTGGGAAGCGCATTCCAGATTTTTGCTAGGCTCTTGCCGTGCTCCTTGGCTCTGTCTAGGCGCAGCCTGCTTACTTCGAATGGTTTCATAGATATGCATGCTATCGCGATACATGACGCGATGGAAGGGATGCGCTCCTTTGCTAATTTTTGCGCTCACTCCGATCAACAGGCAACCGTTAGCCTGGAATAAAAAAAGGGTGAGGCCGAAGCCCCACCCCAACAGACCTCGGCATGCACTATGCCGTTCGGATGGTTCGCAGCACGCGCCGGCCGCGCGCCAATCGACCGACTTCGGTGCGGGTTTTTGAGCCTGCGGCCTTACTTCCAACGGCGGGATTCATGATGGACGAAAGGGAAGAGATTTTGCTAAGCGCTTCTTCCTGCTGCTTTCTGCGGACATGCGAATAGTGATCGGTCATAGCCGGACTCAAATGCCCTGCAATCTTCCGAATAACTTCGGGCGGGACGTTGTTTTCGTGAAGCTCTGTCAAGCACTGGTGACGCAAGCAGTGCGGTGTCAGCCAAGGGAGGCCCGCTGCTTCCCGGAGTTCTCTCCAGGGCCGCGTGATCCAGGACTGGGCCGCTGGGCGCGTAACGTCGTACACGTTCCGCTGGAGATAAAACGGGAAGATGTAGTGATCATCGCGGAAACTGCCCAGAGACTTCGCACGGGCAATGCAATTCCGGAAGGCATTAACCGCATCGGGCATAAGCTCGATTTCCCGTCCACGGTTTCGGCACTTAGCGGTTTCTGCATTGATGTAGAGAAGCGGCTTTGCGCAATCGAGCGCCACATCCCCGATTCGCAAGCTTCGCAACTCAACTCCCGTCGCGCCTGTGTGATGCGAAACGGTGGCCACCCAGAGCGCTAATTTCCACTCAGGGCGGGACGACGCAAGTACAAAAAATCGGGTTCTCTCTTCATCGCTCATGACCTTAGGCTTTTTGAATCCAGTAGGCGGCAACGGCTTGTAATGATCCGCCAACGGTGCCCATAGTTGGGCTGCGCGCAGCATCTGCTGCAAAGTATTGAGTTCGTGGTTGGTATTGGAGACGCAAGAGAGCTTCGTCCAGGGAGTGGGCGCCGCGGATATTGGCTTATACCATTCGCCGCCTGTATTCCCAGTGCGACATACCTGGTATTCGCTCAAGTGCGCATGGTGTATCTCATATAGCCTCATTCCGCCGAAGTACACCTGCAGCTGTTTGATGTACTGCAGGTATCCCTTGATGGTGGACTGACGAATTCGCGCGCTCTGCATTCTCAGCCATGCATGTGCAGCCATGCTAAATTCCATATTTCCGAGGCCTTTGGGGTCCGGAATCCGCCCTTGGTTGCTAGCGGTAAATGGAAGAGGCGCATGCGGGGAGATTCCCCCTACTGCCGCGGCGGTAGGGTCTGCGCTTATCGGCTGCGCCTCTGGCTCTTGCCTATCGTTTACATGCCCAACGGTTGCTCCGGCGCCCTGCTGGCCGAGACGATACCAGATCTGCGCGAACTGGGCGACGTGGAAGGCGAGCTGTTCAGGAGTCTTTGGACGGCCATTTGGAAGAGCCTGGAGGTTGTCCAGAAGGGCGCGGCATTCTGTCTTGAAGGCGGCGAGGCTCATCAGTTGACCGTCGAAGAGTCCTTGGCGAAGCATGGCCGCATCGGCTTCACGCTTTGCGCGACGCTCTTTCTTTGCGGCGATTAGTGCCTCACCGTATTTTTCCTTAGACCCATATTGTTCGATCAGTTGATCGCGGTTTGGCGCTCTGCCAGAACGAAGTCTAAGAGATTGGGTTGACGAATCGGTGCCGCGGGCAGGAATTAGGGGATGCGCAGATGCGCCCCAGCTATGATTCAAGGTAGCCATTTGGAGTCTCCTCGGGACTTCTGTGGTTAGCCTCGTTCGGGTGTTGATAGCACTCGGACGGGGCGCTTAATTCCGAACACCATGATTCGGTGGCCGGCAGTTCGTGTGGCAAATATAAGCTGCCTTGTGGGGACGCGCAAGAGAGAAATGACCCGCTCGAGATGCGCTGAAGCCGGATGTGAATCCCAACTAGGGAGTGTGTACACCCGATGCGACTGGGGGCAACTATGGGGGCAATATGTTAATCCTACGAAGCTAAACATATGTAGATAAACAACTTATATCCAATGATTGGTTGACTGGGGGGCAACCAAAACCCATGATTTGGCAATAGCCACACGACCGCCCACATTGCAAGCTCCTCGGAGAGCTCTGCGGCAGCTCATTCTGGACATTTCTCAGTCAGCGATTCCAGCTCATGCATCCAGATGAGGAGCGCTATGCAACGGAGATTGAGAAATCGATTTACAACGTAGCGATGGCGAATCAGCAGGGATCGTATGGGCTTCGCTACCACACAATTCTTGTAGGAAACAAAGAAGACGGGACATGCAAGAACACTTGCTGTGGCTTGGCGATGATTCGCAGAGCGACAACCATTCCTAGCGTCGAACTCGTCTCTCCCGGTTTTAAGTGTCCGGGTAGGGCGTTTTCCGTCAAGATCGCTTGAAGGAAATTTCAAAGCACGAATTCTCAGAGACGATTGTTATGAGAGCGCCACTCAGAGTCAAGATGGCGCCACTCAGAAGCTGTGAGGCATTCTGGAAACGGCGCGTCGCGAGTTGTCACGGCCGCCAGGTTATCCGGGTGTGATGAGGGACACAAACACCTGCTACCTATGGATGGATACTTAGAGCTGAAACTGAGATACTACTAATATGCATTGGAGTAGAAAAGTCGCGTTGCTCATGCTGGCTACGGTGGTCTTATGGACCGCAATGCCGGTGTCCGCTTGTGTGCTCACAATGCAATCCAATGCGCGGGCGAACTGCTGCGGTGATATGGCACGAGGCGGCACGATGGACAGCATGAGAATGACTCCTGCCTGCTGCCGAATCCGCGCAACAGATCCCGCTGTCACCCCGGTTCCCCCGTTTTCTCCTGAACACTCGCTGAAGCCGCTATTGGTGGCGTATCCAACCAGTCTGGAGCGGTCCGCCACTTCCGCCGCCGGATGGCGCCATGTTCTCGAAGCTCCTCCGCCGAAGCCTTCCGCAGGCGGCATCTCCATACTCCGAATCTAGAACTCCTTCCTTCGCAGGCTGAATCCTGGCCTTCGTGTGTCGCCGCGCGCCTATGCGCGGAGAGCACGCGCGAATGCCCCGCGAGCTTTGTCTCCGTTGGAGGGAGCAATGAAAGTCTTTGTATGTGCAGTATGTATGGTTGCCTTTGCTGGCAGCGTGTCAAGTGCGCAGGCGCCTGCCGGGGACGGTGGCCTTCAGAGCTATGCCGCATTGTTTCAGGAGTTACCTCCGGCACAGGCCGCCGCCCCGCCGATGTCGCTCGACGATGTGGAACAGGTCGCCCTTGCTCGCAGCCCGGAGATCGCGGTCGCTGTACGTCTCGTGGCCGTCGCTGAGGCCCACGTCCCGGTTGCCGGTTCGCTCGACGACCCGATGGCGATGTATCGCGGGTGGGGAATCCCCCTGCGCCAGCCGTGGAACTTCAACGACGCCCAGAACATGTTCAGCATCAGCCAGACCTTTTCGGGGACAGGGAAACGATCCCTGCGCACAAGCGTCGCCCAGTCGGATGTGGACGTTGCCAAGGCGCAGCTTGACCAGGTCCGCCTCGACGTTCGGGTGCGCGTACACAAAGCCTTCGACGACTTGTTGCTGGCCCAGAACGAGATGGAGATTCACCATCAGCACGTAGAGATCGCGCGTCAGGCGATCGAGGCGGCGCGCATTCAGTACACCGTTGGTAAGGGGCCGCAACAGGACATGTTGAAGGCGCAGGTAGCGCTCACGTCGCTCGCGGAACACATGATTCGTTTCGACCACGACGCCGCCCTGGCGCAGGCACGACTGAACACGCTGCTGGGTCGTGATCCCAACACGCGGGTCCGCGTTACCGGAGAATTTGCAGTAGTGGACGCGCTGCCGGAGGTGCGGACACTCGATACCATGGCCCTCCAGTCGAGGCCGGATCTGATGGCGGCCGAGCAAGCAGCAACGCGAAGTCACACCGAGCAGACGCTGGCCAAGAAAGCTTACCTGCCGGACTTCACCGTCTCCGGCGGATACATGCTGATGCCTGCCGGGTCTCCGACGCGCAACGACTACATGGTGGAAGGCTCGATCAATCTGCCATGGCTGAACCGTCGCAAGCACGATGCGGAGATTGCGGAGGCCACGGCCCGCACCACCGAGCAGGACGCAGAGCTGTCGGCTCTGCGCAATGTCGCCTTCGGGCAGATTCAGGATGCGTTGATCGAGGCACAAGCCGCACAGAAGCTGGCACATGTGTATCACGATCAGTTGCGACCCCAGGCCGAAGCCACGCTGGAGTCGAGCGTGATCGCCTACGAAAACGACAAGACGAGCTTTCTCGATTTGCTCGACAGCCAGATGACCGTGATCAACGTTGATCTCACCTGGCTCGCCGCGGTCGCAGATTTTGACACGCGCCTGGCGGATCTTGAACTGGCGACAGGTACGCCTCTAGAACCATCCACGAAGCCTGCCACGGAGGTAAGACCATGAAGACCCGCACATATCAAATCTCGTTGGCGAGTGCCGTGGTGGTGAGTGTGTTGCTGGCGGGAGCGCTTGCGTTCGCGCTTCTGCGCCGCGGGCCTTCGGCCCCGGCAACGGCATCTTTACAGGATCCCGTGGTTGCCCGCGGACCGGATGCGGGCTCCAAGCCCATCCCGCAAGGCAGCGACGTTGCTGTTGGAGCCGGACCCGCGCTGGCAACCGTGCAGTTGTCGCCACAACGCCTGCAGGAAATCGGTGTGACCACTGCGACGGTGCAGCGCGAGGATGTCAACGACACGCTGACCGTTCCCGGCAACGTGAACATGGACGAGGAGCGGTTGTCGTATGTGCAGGTACGCTTCCCGGGCTGGATCCAACAGGTCTTTGCGAACGCGACCTACCAGTACGTGCGCAAAGGCGAGCGGCTCTTCACCATCTACAGCCCCGACCTTGTGAGTAGCCAGCAGGAGTATCTGCTGGCGCGTCAGAATCAGAACACCTTTGCGCCGAACGCACAGGATATGGCCGCGCAGGAGAGTGGCTGGATGATGCGCGCCGCCCAGGAGCGTTTGCGGCAATTCGATGTTCCCCAGCAGACAATCACAGACCTAGAGCAGAGCGGCAACGTGCAGCGCAATATCGCAATCACTGCGCCGGTGTCCGGCTACATCATTGACCGCACAGCCCTTCCCAACGCCTACGTGCAGCCCGACACGAAGCTGTACACCATCGCGGATCTCTCCACGGTCTGGGTGTACGCCAACGTATTTCAGAACGACGTGGGACGCCTCAAGCCAGGCGACGCGGCACAGGTAACGGTGGATGCCTATCCCGGCCGCCATTTCAACGGCCGCATCGACCAGATCCTTCCCGAGGTGGATCCGACGACCCGCACCGTACGCGTGCGGCTCGTATTTCGCAACCCTGGCGTCGAGCTCAAGCCCGGCATGTACGTCAACGTTGCGATCTTGGTCCCGCTCGGCCAGCAATTAGTCATTCCCGCCTCCGCGGTGCTGCAGTCCGGCTCACAAGCAATCGCGTTTCTCGACCACGGAAACGGCGTTCTGGAGCCGCGCGTCATCGAACTCGGCCTGCAGCTCGACGATTCGGTCATTGTTCTTGGCGGACTCAAGGCGAGAGATCGGGTCGTGAGCTCGGCCAACTTCCTGATTGACTCCGAAGCGCAACTTCAAGCCGCCATGGGAGCGTTTTCGCCCCTGCCGCAAACCGCCGCAGGATCCAGTAACGCCGTGGCCACACAGGTACAGATCGACCTGACTACGCAGCCATCCCCGCCGAGCAAGGGCGCCAATACGGTGCTAGTGAAGTTGACCGGCGCCGATGGCAAGCCGGTGACGGGCGCGCAGGTCAGTGTGACCTTCGCCATACCGGCAATGCCTGCAATGGGGATGGCGGCACAGCACGCCGCCGCCACACTGACCGAAAAGGGTAATGGCGGCTACGAAGGAGTTGTCCAGCTACTGTCCGGCGGCACATGGGCAACCAAAGTAACGGTTCAGCGCGGTGGCAAGACCATCGCTGCAAAACAATTGAGCCTCGACGCTACGGGAGGCATGTGATGATTTCGAAGATCATTGCCTGGTGCGCACGCAATCCTTTCCTCGTCTTTGCCGGGGCGCTTCTCCTGGTCTTCGCGGGGGTCTGGTGCATGCGCCGGGTTCCGCTCGACGCGCTGCCCGACATCAGCGACGTGCAGGTCATCATTCATACCCCATGGGCCGGCGAGCCGCCGAACGTGATCGAAGACCAGGTCACGTATCCCATCGTGACCTCGCTGCTCTCCGCCCCCAACGTCAAAAGTGTGCGCGCCCAAACCATGTTCGGCGACTCCTATGTCTTCGTCGTCTTCGAGGACGGCGCCGACCTCTACTGGGCCCGTTCGCGCGTCACCGAGTATCTGCAGCAGATCGCCGGCCGTCTACCCGCGAACGTGCATCCCGCCATCGGCCCGGACGCCACCGGTGCCGGCTGGGTTTACGAGTACGCCATCGTGGACCGCACGCATACCAGAAGCCTCGCGGACCTGCGCGCGCTGCAGGACTGGTACCTGCGCTATCAGCTCGAGACCGTGCCTGGCGTTGCGGAGGTGGCGAGCATTGGCGGTTTTGTGCGCCAGTACCAAGTGAATCTCGATCCGAAGAAACTCTTCTCCTACGGCATCTCCGCTGCGACCGTCATCGACCGCGTTCGGCAGAGCACCAACGAGGTGGGCGGCGACGTGCTCGATATGAATGGTGCCGAGTACATGATCCGCGGCCTCGGCTACCTGCACAACCTCTCGGACCTCGAAAATGTTCCGGTTGCCACGAAGAACGGCACGCCGGTATTGATCCGTAATCTTGGAACGGTGTCCTTCGGTCCCGACGTGCGGCGCGGCGCGGTGGACTGGCAGGGAGAGGGCGAAACCGTCGGCGGCATCGTGGTCATGCGCTATGGCATGAATGCGCTCAACGTAATCGATGGCGTCAAAGCCAAGTTTAAGGAGATCGCGCCCTCTCTTCCTCCCGGCGTCGAGATCGTAACTTCCTATGACCGCTCCTGGCTGATCGACCAGTCGATTCACACGCTCAAGCGCGACCTCTTCGTAGAGGGGCTGATCGTCTGCTTCGTCAGCATTGCCTTTCTCTTTCACTTTCGTTCGGCGCTCGTGCCTATCCTAACGTTACCCATTGCCGTGCTGGCCGCGTTCATCCCGATGTACTTCCTGCACGTCAGTTCCAACATCATGTCGCTCGGTGGCCTGGCGCTGGCTGTTGGTGTGCTCATCGATGCCGCGATAGTCATGGTCGAGAACGGATACCGCCATCTCGCCGAGCGCACGGATCTGCCTAACAATACAGAGCGACGGAACATCCTCATTCACTCTGCGCAGCAGGTTGGCCCTGCGCTCTTTTATTCGCTCATCATCATCGTCGTTTCGTTTCTTCCGGTGTTTCTGCTGGAGGCGCAGGAGGGCCGCATGTTCCGACCGCTGGCCTGGACAAAGACGCTCGCACTAATCTTCGCTTCGCTGCTCTCGATCACCCTGGTGCCGGCGCTGATGCGGTTCTGCCTGCGGGGAAAGCTGCGCCCGGAATCCGCCAACCCTGCCGCCCGTATCACGCAGGCCATCTACCTTCCCGTGCTGCGCTGGTGCCTGGAGCACTGGAAGATTGTGGTCACGCTCAACGTGATCTTCCTTGCCGTCACCATTCCTCTGTACTTCCGTCTCGGCAGCCAGTTCATGCCCGCGCTCTATGAAGGCTCCGCTCTCTACATGCCGAACGCGTTGCCGGGTATTTCGATCACGCAGGCAGTCTCGCTCATGCAGGAGCAGGACCGCATCATCCGGTCCTTCCCCGAAGTCGCCACCGTCTTCGGCACGGTAGGCCGCTCCGACAGCGCCACCGACAATGCTCCGCTCGACATGTACGACACCACCATCATGCTGAAGCCGCGCAGTCAGTGGCGCGCCGGCATGACCTACGCAAACCTCATCGCCGCCATGGACGCAAAGCTGCAGTTTCCCGGCCTTACCAACAGCTGGACCATGCCCGTCCAGAATCGGCTGGACATGGAGCTTACCGGAATCAAGACCGCGGTTGGCATCAAGATTCAAGGTCCGGACCTCGCCCACATCGAGCAGATCGGCGCGCAGATGCAGCAGATTCTCTCAGGCATGCCGCAGTCCGATTCCGTCTATGCCGAGCGCGTCGCACAGGGCTTCTATCTAAACGTGGAGGTCAACCGGCTTCAGGCCGCCCGCTACGGTCTTACCGTAGCCGACGTGCAGCGCGTCGTTACCTCCGAGATCGGTGGAGCGGACATCGCCGAGAATGTACAAGGGCGCGAGCGCTTTCCTATCGCGGTGCGTTATCAGCGTGACTTTCGCGACCATCCTGAGGCTTTATCTCAGGCGCTGATTCCTACGCCCTCTGGAGAAGAGATCCCCGTCAGCGAGGTCGCCCGCGTTTACTTCTCGCGCGGTCCGTCCATGATCCGCGATGAAGACGGCGCGCTCACCGGTTACGTCTACCTCAATCTCAAGACCAACAACTACGGCGGCTTTGTAAAGAGCGCGCAAGAGTTGTTGCAACAGAAACTAATACTCCCCGCGGGCTATAGCTGGCGCTGGGCCGGAGAATATGAATTCGAGATGCGCGCCAAAGAACGCCTGGAGATGATTCTTCCCGTCGTCTTCCTGGTCATCTTCCTGTTGCTCTACCTGGTCTTCAAATCGGTCATTGAAGCTGCCGTGCTCATTTTTCCGACGCTGTACGCCATGTCCGGCGGGTTGTTATTGCAGTGGGCCCTCGGCTACAACTTCAGCGTCGCCGTGTGGGTTGGCTACATCGCGCTGTTTGGGATTGCGGTCGAGACGGGCGTGGTGATGGTGGTATATCTCCACGAGGCCTATCAGGAGCTCCTCGCGGAAGCCGCGCCGATGACGGAAGCCGCTCTCGTCGAGGCCGTTATCAAGGGAGCGGTTCAACGTCTGCGGCCCAAACTCATGACAGTCACCGCCGTCGTCCTCAGTCTCGCGCCGATCCTGTGGGAGACCGGCATCGGTTCCGATGTAATGAAGCCAATAGCAGCCCCGATCGTGGGAGGGATGGTTACATCGACCATTCACGTCCTGATTCTTGTTCCGGTATTTTTCCTGCTCATCAAGCGCCGGGCCCTGCGGCGAGTCACGCTTCCTGCCGAACAAGACGCGAGCTGCAAGTGACGAAGATGCAATAGGGAGCCGAGACACCCTATGGATTAGTTCTGGCAACGTATGTCCGGAGCGAGATTTAGATGGGTCAAGGGACACGTTCAATTCGGAACCAATTTCCCAACGGCTGAAAAGTCGCGTTTGCGGCAACTACAATTCTTAGTTGTTGAGAACAGGCCAAGTCACTCATCCAGCACTGTTTCAAGGACCAATATCGGATTGGTCCTGAAAAACGCGCCAGGGTCGCGTTACCCTGTCCCTCCTCGATGAGATTCCGGGACACGAGCCGACATATCAGGACCGATCTGCTCTTCGATGAGCGCATTGGCGATTTACCACCAATCGATATTGGATGGAGACAGGCCACAACTATCCCTAGTTGCCGGGAACACCGGCGGTCTCAACGGGTCGACGCAACACTGGCACGCAGTTTACTAGCAGGGGTATCAAAGCCCAAAGTCTGCCTGGGGCGTTGATTGAGTTGCCGAGCCACCTTGTCGAGGTCGGCCTGGGAGTAGAC
>Ga0302315_10001017_pt1 | contig 29766 bp, 21 predicted proteins | sample III_Palsa_N3_1_FD_200532 | JGI IMG/M metagenome (GOLD analysis project Ga0302315, IMG submission 200532) | Peat permafrost microbial communities from Stordalen Mire near Abisko, Sweden - III_Palsa_N3_1 | ecosystem: Environmental > Terrestrial > Soil > Palsa > Peat permafrost | place: Sweden...
AGGTGGTCGATAGCCTGGCATTACCTTCGTTTTCAGTAACGGCTATGCCGCCAATGTCTGCTATAATAAAATTACCCCCTGAAACGCCTATATCGGCGCTTAGGTATTTCTCTCGCAGAATATTGCGTGCTGTTAGTGTTAGCTCCCTGGCATCATCGGTATACGGGATATGCAGCTTTTCTACAAACAGGTCGGATATATCTTTTTTAGACATGTGCATGGCAGGCGTTACTATATGGTAAGGCTTTTGCCCAGCCAGTTGCACTATGTATTCGCCAAGGTCAGTTTCATGAGACTTAATTCCATGTTCAGTTAAAAACTCATTAAAGTGAATTTCTTCCGTTGTCATAGATTTAGCCTTTACTACTGATTCGGCTTTTTTCTCTTTAAAAATTTTAAGCAGGTGACTTTGCGCCTCTTTAACATTATTTGCCCATAACACCTTGCCTCCTCTTTTCGTAAAGTTGGCCTCAAACTCCAGCAGGTACTTATCCAGGTTTTCAATAGCGGTAGATTTGAGGTAAGAAGCCCGTTTACGCCCCAGTTCGTGGTTAACAAACTGGCTGGTTCCGTTTTTTACTGCATCGTTGTATTTGCCAATATTAAAATTGATTTTGCGGCGATGTTCCAGGTCAAAGGCCTTTCGCTCAGACTCCAGAATAAACTCTTCCGCTTTACTTTCTTTCTCTACCTTAGTCTCCATTAACGTCTACTATTATCCGTTTATCCCTATTTGCCAACTCCCAAGCGGTATAAAAAACCAGCCTGGTTATTTTTTCCATCTTAGTAAATAGTATTTTGTCTACAGTGTCTGTTGCCTGATGGTAGTCGGCATGCGTTCCGTTAAAATAAAAAATTACTGGTATTTTATTTTTTGCAAAATTATAATGATCGGATCTATAGTAAAACCGGTTAGGGTCGTCCGGGGCATTGAATTTATAATCCAAATCAATATGGGTATACGTTGTATTAGCTTCTTCGCTTATTTTATGCAACTCTGTAGAAAGTTTATTGCTACCAATCAGGTACACATAGTTCGGGTTCTTCTCATGCGCTTCATCCAGCCTGCCAATCATATCAATATTCAAGTCAACCACTGTACTATCCAAAGGGAAAACAGGATGGTCGGTATAGTACTCTGATCCTAGCAAACCTTTCTCCTCGCCCGTTACCGGCATAATCAGAATGCTCCTGCGTGGGGGATGACCTTCCTGCTTCGCCTTTCCAAAAGCTTGAGCCAATTCCATGAGGGCTGATGTACCTGAACCATCATCGTCAGCGCCATAAAATATTTTATCCCCTTCCTTACCCAAGTGATCGTAATGGGCGGTAATAACTAAAACCTCGCCCTTCTTATCCGTTCCTTCTATATAACCCAATACGTTTTCAGTATATACCGGGGTAGATTTAACTTTTACTTTAGCTTTTAGATGGGCTGATTTAAGCTTAAGGTTTACTGGTTTTACAGTTTGCCCCAGTGTGTCCTTATCGTTTAATAATTCTTTTTCCGTTGTTTTTAGAAGTTCGGCAGCCAGTTGAACCGGGACAAAAAAAGCGCTTCCGGGGCGTTCTTTGTAAGTAAAACCCATAGTGGGTTGCTGTAAATGATGTTTTAGCTGGGTAAGGCGGGCATCAAAATCTTTCTGCTCCTGGCCAATAATTACAAATACGCATTTTGCTCCTTTTTGCTTAGCTGCCCCTGCCTTTCTGCGCCAATCATTTGCCCAATAGGAAAGTGTTTTACTTCCCGTAACCAGAGAATTGCCATCTTTTACTGGTTCTCCCATAAAAATAATAACTGCCTTACCTTTTACATCCAGCCCGGTATAGTCCGAATAAGTGGGGGAATCTATACCATAACCTGCAAATACCACTTTAAGTTTTTCTTCCTTAGGCAAGGAAATATCACCGTAAACATAGAAATCCTGTAAAAAAACCTTCTTCTTTTTATCTACTACCAGGTACACCTCTTCCCATTCTTTTTTTACCAGTTCAAACTTTTGGAAATAACTCATTCCAGAATCAGTCTTTACAGGGGGCTGTAATCCGTATTTTTTAAATTCTGAAGCAAGAAACCGGGCCGCCATCTTTTGTCCTTTTTTCCCGGTCTCGCGCCCTTCAAGGCTATCGGAAGCCAACACATGAAGGTCGTAAGAAAGATCATCAGCAGTAATGGTTTGGGCGTATTTCTCGGCAACCGGGTCTTGGCTATACACGTTAATAGCCGGAATTATAAGCAAAGCCGCAACAAGGCGGGCCACATCAACTCTCATGCTAACAAAAATAGTTAAAAATATACTATTAAAGAAGAATAGAAAAAGATGGGTAGTTTTATTAGAGATTAAAAGGAAGAGAATGCAAAATATTGGCAAATACAGTTAATTTTGAAGCTTATAATGATACGGGTTTTATTTTTTTTGTTGATTTTACCTACTGCTGCTTTAGCTCAGAGTGAATTGCTTACATATTCTATTTATAATTTCAGTTCCAGCCAGTTAGTATATAAACACGATAAGCTTAACCTACCCAGGCAGGCGCTGGATAGTATGCGTTTTACCAATGATTTAGCCGCTATACGCATAGATAATAAAATAGGCTTTGCTAACTCCAAAGGGACAGTTGTGATTACCCCTAAATATGATACCATCATTAACAACTGGCAAAACGAAATGGCGGTAATGGGAATAAAAAAAGGAAGCAGAATAGTGAAAGGGGCCATTAATACAGCTGGAGTAGAAGTTATACCCTTAAAATATAAGAGCATAAAAGAAAAAGCTTCTGGTGAGTTTATAACGACTTCCTACACTACCTGGCTAGTAAAAGATGTTAAAAATACTACCCTCTATGGTTTTGAATACGACAGCGTGTGTCCAGTAGCTAAAGGTTTGTATGGAATTTGGGTAAATAAAAAACTAGAACTACAATCTATGGATGGCAAACAAGTACTCCCACCCTTATACGATAACATAAAAGGCTTAAAATCCTCAAATTTTCTGATGCTGGAAAACAATGAAAAATTAGGGCTTGCCGATTATTCCGGTAAAATTATTCTGCCTGTAAATTATGACTCCATCAACATAGGCAAAGCAGGCTTTATTTATGTAGTAAAAGATAATAAACAAGGGCTTTTCAACGGAAATGGCCAGCAGATTCTTCCGTGTATATATTCATCTATTAAAACACCCTCAGAAAATCTTATTCCAGTATTAGGAGATCGGGGACGTTGGGGTTATGTTTCCTTTTCTAATGATACTGTTCTTCCCTTTCAATATTCTAATGCTGAAAGTTTTAAAAACGATTCTGCTACTGTAGGTATAAATGGAAAACTAGTAGTAATTAATAAAAAAAGAGAGGTTGTAGTGCCTACTCAATACTTCCTACAATACCATTTTGGTTTATATACCAGAGAAGATTCCATAAATTGTTATGTATTCCCCCCCAGGTTTAATTACCGGTATTCCGACGCTGGTAAAGGTTACATATTGGTTAAAAATGGCAAATACAAAGGCGTATTAAATAAAAAAGGTAAATTTATTGTACCCATAGATTACGACAGTGTTTATGCCCCATCATCTGACACTGTTTTTCTGGCTATCAACGATTCTTCCATAGCCGCTTACGATAAATATGGAAACGGACGCCGCGTTCCAAGAGAAAACATCCAAAAGTTATATTCCCTATACGATGACCGGGCATTGATATTAAAGGACGGGCGTTATGGCTATTTGGATAATGTAGGAAATATCAGGATTTCCGCTCAATACACTGATGCAAGGGACTTCTCAGACAAAAGAGCGGCAGTGGTAATTACCGGCAACTGGGCTTTTATTGATGAGCAGGAAAAAATAAAAGCACAGCCTTACTACAGCCAGGTTTTTCCTTTTAAACATGGGGCAGCCAGGGTAAAATTTGAAGGCAAATGGACGTTCTTAAATAAATCGGGTAAAGAGATTAACTCTACCTGGTACGATGTGATAAAGCCAACAATTTATGGAAATTACTACCTCTACTATAGGAAAAAAGTTGGTTTGGCTGACAGTACCGGACAGGAGATTATAGTGCCACGCTACGAACAGATTGAAGATTTAGGGCATGGATTTTACAAGGTAGTAAAAGAGGGTAAAGCAGGAGCAGTTAATAGTAACGCCGATTTTGTTTTACCCTTTGAGTTCGACGATATCTATTTCGATTCCATCAATAACGTTTTCCTTTGCCTTTTAAAAGAAAGGGAAGAACTTATAAAAGTTGGGCCTGGTAAAAGCAAAAAATGATATGAAACCGGGGCTTTTATTTTTATATTTTCTTTTTATTCTTCAACCTTCTTTTTCACAAAAGCCAGGTAATTATAGCGAAGGGCTTGCCCCGCAAAAAAGGAAAGGCGACTACGGCTTTGTTGACAACAAAAGTAATACCATAATTTCTTACCAGTACGATACCATTTACAAAGGTTTCAGAGGAGGCTTTGCTGTAACGGGCAAAGGCTACAAAGCAGGTGTAATAGATAAGAAAGGTAAGGTAATTGTACCATTCGAGTTTTTATCAGTTGGCGAATACAGAAATAACATAATACCTGTTGAAAATGTGAACAACCTGTGGGGGTTTTATTCCTATGAAGGAAAGAAATTAACTAATTGCCTTTACGACAATTTCAGGATTGAAGAGAATGGGGTACTACTAGTTCAACTTCAAGGAAAATGGGGGGCGATTAACCTTACTAATAAAGTATTATTAGATTTTAATTATAAGGAAGTAAGTTACAATGGAAAGGATTTTTGGGCCACTTTGCTTAATAAATGGACGCTAAAGAATTTCAAAAACGAAACGCTGAGTTTTTTTGAATACGATAGCGTTCGTAACGGCGATGGGGCAGCTATATTTATATATTCACTTATAGGCAATTATGGTTTATGCGATAATAATGGCAAGGCAATCACCCAGGCTGTTTATGACCATATTTCTAGGTTTAAGGATGGATTGGCAATAGTTAAGAAAAAGAATGAATATGGTATAATAAATACGGAAGGGAAAATAATACTACCTATACATTATAAACAAGCGCTAATAGACAGCGTTTACCTGCGAGCGCAAGAGTGGAATGGCAAATGGACGCTGCTTGAAAAAAACGGAATGCCTGTGCTTAGAACCGAGTACCTCGCTTTAGGAGAATATTCTGAGGGGCTGCTGGCTGCTATGGAGCAGGACAGCCTTTGGGGATATATTACTATTTATGGCCAGCGTTCAACCCTTTTTAGGTTTACCAAAGCTTCGCCATTTAAAAATGGTATGGCAGAGGTGGAAGTTTATTATCCCTCTATAAAGAAAGGCTATCCCGCAGTAATAAATAAGAAAGGAAACTTTATTATTACCCCGGAAGACTATAAATTCTATAAAACAGGGCTTATACAAATCTCCCGCGACCAGAAACCGATATACGTTGTTCCAAAAGAAAGCTTTTCTGCCTACGAGAAGCTTAGTAATGGAATGGTACTGGTAAAAAAGGGCGGGAATTACGGAGTAATTACTACTTCAGGTAAGGAAATAATCTCTCCTATATACGATTACATTTCTCATCCCTCTGAAGGGGGTTATTTTATAGTAGAACGGAATAAAAAAACAGGAGTGATAAACTCGAAAGGGGAAATATTAATTAAACCAACAAACAAGTACGAAAAGATTCTGGGTTTTCATGAGGGCCTTTCAAAATTTATAGTAAAGGGCAGATACGGTCTTTTAGATACTTTAAACAATGTTTATATCTCTCCTCAGTACCCAAAAACCGGAGAATTTTCTAACGGGTTGGTAGCTGTAGTAATACGAAACAAATGGGGGTTTATGGACAAAAACGAGCGGCTAAAGGTACAGCCCTATTACGATGAGGTTTGGCTATTTAAAAACGGGGCTGCAAAAGTAAGAGCCGGAACTAAATATACGATAGTAAATAACGAAGGAAGAGAGCTGCACCCTTTGTTTGAAGAAGTGCAAGAGACCTTTACAGGCCGTTACCTTTTAAGGGATAGCAGCAAATATGGGCTGGCAGATAGAAACGGCAGAGAAATACTTGCCCCTAAATACGACCAGATTATAGAGCTTGGAAATGGCTATGTGAAAGTAGAGCGAAATGGCTTATGGGGGATACTAAACTATAATGCAGATATTATTATCCCGCTGGAGAATGAAGCGCTATTTTATGATGCAGTTACTAATACTGTTTTTACTGTAGTAGTAGGAAAGAGAGAAAAAATAAAGGCTAAGTAGATTATTGATTACAGCTATGGCCTGTAAAAAGTATCATCAGTTGACTACCGAAAACAATAAGGGATACGACTGCCATAAGACCAATAATCAGAAATGCAATTCCTTTGCCTTTTAACTCTTTACCAGGGTTAGCCATCAAGTCAAAAATAGCAAACAAGGTTTTTGTACATCTCCAGGAAAAGACAATAAACAGGGCAAGCGAAACAATTATCCCCGCAACAAGGGCGGCCTGGTATTGGTAGCAAGAGAAGTAAGCTATCCCTATACAAACGCCCCCGGAAGTTCCTCCTGATATTAAGGCTGTTTTAGCTTTAAGGCCAATAAATGCAACAGCTGCAATGCCGCAGCAGATCAGGAACAGTCCGTATAATAGCATTAAATTATGTACAATATGCATATTGGTAAGCAATGATAAGATTACAGCAGGCAATTTAGATATTAGCCCCAAAATTGCCTTACTTTTTCAATCTAACTTCCTTTAAAAATTCTCTTTCTTCTTTATATTTGTTTTCTATCCTACTAAACTTTTTAAAACTATGTCACAAATCAGTCCTTATTTAACCTTTAATGGCAATTGCGAAGAAGCCTTCAACTACTACAAATCTGTTTTTGGCGGGGAGTTTTCAGGCATTATGAGATTTAATGATGCGCCGCCTATGCCCGGGCATGAAATTGACCCCAAGTATGGAAATTTAATTATGAATATGACTTTGCCGATCAGCAAAGAAGTATTTTTAAGAGGAAGCGATGGCCACCCTAATTACGGTAAAGTTCCTTTTGGAAAAAATGTTACTTTGTCTGTTGAAGTTGAATCCAAGGAAAAGGCAGACAAAATTTTTACTGCTTTGGCAAAGGATGGTATAGTAGCCATGCCTATTGCAGATGTCTTTTGGGGCTCTTACTTTGGTATGACGGAAGACCAGTTTGGTATAAACTGGATGGTAAGTTTTGAGTATCCTAAGAAATAGTAAAGTTTAGTCCGCCCAAATTCTGTCACAATTCTGAGCGCCTTTTTATTTCTTTATATTTTTACTATTGCGGCACGGCAATTGTAATACACTATACAAGAAACAAAAAAACTTAAACTTTTAAAGTTATGAAAACGAAAGTAATTTGTGCCGCTCTATTAGCAATGTTTGCATTTGGAATGACCGCTCAGGCTAACACTTTAGCTGCTGGTAAAAAAGCAGTAGTAGTTGCAAAACATAAAGTGGTAACTAAGAAGAAAGCCGCTAAACCCGGCAAAAAAGCTAAAAAAGCAAAAGCCGGAAAAAAAGTCGCTGCCGCTAATACAGCCAAGCCGACTAAGTAATAATTAAAAAAATAACGCAAGAAAAAAGGAGCATGTAAGCTCCTTTTTTTATTTGCTTTTATTCTTATAGTAATTCTCAATCCGTGCATACGCTTCGTTAATCTTTTCAATTGGCACGCACAGCGAAGCCCTAAGATAGGGTTTACCATTGGAACCAAATATCTCCCCAGGAGTAAAAAACACATAAGTCTTGTAAAGTATCTCATCTGCAAAGACGGCGATATCTGGTATTTTTTTAGGGTCTTTGGGTTTTGCCCATACAAACAAGCCTACCTGCTCCCTACTGCATTCAAAACCCATCAGGTCAAGTATTTTAAAGATAGCCTCTCTTCTCTGGTTATAGATATCGTTCCGTTTCCTGTGCCATTCGTCCGAGTTGTCAAAGGCTTTTATGGCGGCCTTCTGCAAACCCAGAAACATACCAGAGTCTATATTGCTTTTTACTGTTAACGCGCTGGAAAGGTAATCTGCCGCCCCCAACATCATCCCTATTCTCCAGCCAGCCATATTGTGAGACTTACTTAGGGAGTTAAACTCAACCGCTACTTCCTTTGCCCCATCAATAGCTAAAATGCTTAACGGCTTTTGTTTGTTAAGCACCAGGCTGTAGGGATTATCGTAACATAATAGTATTTTATTTCGCTTTGCAAAAGCTACCAGTTGTTCCAACACTTCCCTTTTCACTTCTGTCCCAGTAGGCATATGCGGATAGTTCAACCACATCATTTTTACTTTAGACAGTCCTTCTTTTTCCAGTTCCTTCAAATCGGGATACCATCCATTGGCTTCAGTAAGATTATAGTAACGGATTTTAGCGCCGATTAGGTTTGCATTGGAGGAATAAGTAGGATAACCAGGATTTGGAACCAGAACCTCATCTCCCGGATTTAGGAAAGCCATTGATATATGCAGTATGCCCTCCTTAGAACCCATTAGCGGCAATACTTCCGTAGTTGGGTCAATAGTAACGTCATAAGTTCTTTTATACCATTCTGCAATCTTTTCTCGCAGTTCGGGAATGCCTCTATAAGGCTGGTAGCCATGCGTATCTGTCCTGCGGGAAGTTTCCGCCAACGCAGCAATACTTTCTTCCGATGGAGCTAAGTCCGGGCTGCCAATGCCAAAATTGATCACATTTTTACCTTCTTTGTTAAGTTTGGCTATTTCTTCCAACTTCTTTACAAAGTAATATTCTTTAACCCCGCCCAGCCTATTTGCTACTGGTATAATCATAAATCAGTTCTCCTTTTTTATATTCTCCTAATATCTGTAAATCGATAACTATAGAATTAATAACAATGCTTTTCTTAAAATCCTCGTAGTTCTGCCATTCGCAATCCACATAAAACGTATATTCGCTGGGTTTCCCTAGTATAGGTATGGACTGTATTTTTGTAAGGTTGATTTTATTATCCACTATTACCTTAAGCACATCCGCCAAAGCCCCCACCCTATCGGGCAATTGAAAGCTTAATGTAGCTTTAGTAGTTCCCTCAACTTTATGTTTTTTATCATTTGTAAGTACCATAAAACGTGTAAAGTTTTGCTTTACTGTTTCAATGCTTGCTGCTACAATATCCAGTCCATATAATTCCGCAGCATACCCGCTGGCAATTGCGGCTGTATCTTTTATCTGATGTTCTTTTATATACTTTGCGCTGTCTGCGGTATCGTAGTATTCCTCTCGTTCTAACATCTGGGGCTGGCTAAGCAAAAACTCTTCGCACTGCATCAACGCCATATAATGAGACATAACGCGCTTAATATCTTTTAGCTTAACCCCAGGTAAGGCCATCAGGTTTTGTTCTATACGCAGTTGTATCTCCCCAATAATATTAAAATGATATTCTTTCATTAATGTATAATTGGCAAGTATGCTGCCGGCAATAGAGTTCTCTATGGCCATTACTGCGTAATCCACCTGCTGATTTTTAAGCTGCTCGCACAACTGGCGAAATGTTGCGCATTCCACTGTCTCAATTTCAGCTCCAAAAAATTTTCTGGCCGCTATGTCATGAAAAGAGGCCAAGCCCCCTTGTATCGCTATTCTCATAGTTATAAAATAAAAAATCCCGCTTGTGCGGGACCTTTAGGATTATGTTCACAAATATGCCTCCTATAAGATCCCGGTAAGGGAGCTAAAATAAAAGTAGAAGCCATATCTTAGTATATTCATTGCGGCAGCAAATAAACCTTATTCTTTCTAAAAATGCAAATCTGCAAACTCAGAAAAATACTATTTGTTTAATATTTTCTGAATTACAAAATTTAGAAATACCACCGAAGAAGAAATAATTATTATAAACAGGAAAAGAAAGATCAAGAAAGATGTATATGTTGGTTCTCCGTTATTAAACAGAGTATTTAAAATTTCCATAGCAGTATAATTATTAAAAGATCGTATATAAATATATACAGCAACTACCAAAAAGGTAACTGATTTTTGCTTTTAATGATTATAAACTTAAAATACTTGCCTTATTTCGTTTTTTATAAATCTGAGGGCCTTAGCAGTCGGGTCTTCGGTTCTCTGAAGCAAATTCTCAAAAATCATTTTTGCAAGTTCAAGGCTTTTAGCGTCTGGGGGTACAACAGAAGCCGATTTATTAACTATAGAAATAGTCTCTTCCATAGCTTGTTTTATCAAAGCCCAGGACTGATCGCTCATATACACCTGCTGCGATAGGTTATGATTAAACTCCTCCCTGATCTCATTAAGTAGCACTTGCTGGAAAGCGGAAGAGTTATAAGCCGGATTATTTATTCGTATAACAAGATTATGCGGAGAAATACGTTCCAGGAAAAGACTCATACGTTCATATGCCTGTAAACGCAAGGGTAAAACAATTGCCGTATTCTGGCTTTTAAGCTCCAATACCTTTTTCTCAAACTCTTTAGTTGTCAATGTTCTTACAGTAAGATACATGGCATACAACACCACTGCTGCCGGTAAAAGTATTTTGATAAAATCTCCTAAAATTTCCATATTCATGATTAGTAAGAAACAAAATTATACTATGAATTTAAATTTCATACCTTATGTTCCCTAAAATATTACTTTTTTATGGTAAAAGAATTTCCTGTAAAAATTTCTGAGAGGGCGCTAACAGAAATAGCAATTATAATAAAAGAAAAAAACATTCCTAAAGACTATTTTCTGAGGATTGGTATAAAGGGCGGGGCAGGATGCAGCGGAGTTTCTTTTGTAATCGGTTTTGACAAAATGAAGTCAGGTGATAATCTTTTTAACTATAAAGGTATTAATATACTTATTGAGAAACCCCATACCATGTTCCTAATTGGCGTTGAAATTGATTTTGAGGACAGCGCTGAGGAAAGAGGCTTCGTATTTAATAAGATTTAGCCATATCTGTAGGGATAGCAATAATATAATCAGCTATTTCTTTGTTTTCCTTTTCTAAAGATTCCAATTGCTCTTGTTCAACACAACTTATACTCAAAATTTTAAGTCCCGGATTAAATTTTTTAAAATAATTAATAATAGCCTCGTTATGGTATGATCCATTAAAATGGATGAAAAGGCCGTCTTTTATATAATTTTTATTTATAAAATATGCCATGGTAGCGTCTTTTAGGGCCTGGGCAGCTACCAGATTAGTTCCTGTATGGCCCGATGCTTCTGCCATTTCTTTGTATGAAGTCAATGTTGTATCTATATAAATAGGTAATGGAGCCAGCCAATTTTTGGCTTCCGGGGCTATAGTACCGAGTGAATCTATTCCATAATTATATACAATTCCTGAGTACCTTCTAGGAGCATTGGTAGCTATAAACAGAAGACTATTTTCGCGGGCAAAATCCAATAGTGGTTTGTAGTCGGTTCCAAAATTATTCCAAAGCTTTACCTCATTTTTAAAGGTACTATATTCGAAAGATTTATGAAGATACTCATTCACCGCTAACTGATCATCCGCTTCCAGCATTTCTGCCCCAAGCATTAAGTTATTACCTTTTATTGTATATAATTTTTTAACCAGTTGCAGTTCCAGCCAATGCGCTATAGATACGTTATGAATTTCTCCAAATACTACCACATCTGCTTTGGAAGCCTCTTTTACAAGTTCTGCAAAATCTGTTTTTTTACCTGTTGAAGAGAATATAGTATATGCAAGCTTATCTGAATAAGAGCACAACACAATAAGTCCAATAAACAACCGCATAACAGTTTTTATCGTAGAGCTTAAACTAACTTTCGTTAAACAAAAAAACAGACCTATAAATCTCATTTTCATATTATTAAATTTATAAATTCAAAATACAATTATACCATATAGTAAATATGGCGGTTGGCCTTTCTGGTTCAATAGAACACCTAATTTATTAACTAAACTTCTATAACCAGTAAGTTTGTGCTACTTAAGAAACTACTAGTTGAACGGAAATATTACATGGCCTTGGAATAACCCTTGATATTCGCTTGATAGTTGCATTGATATTTGTTGATATTGCGCTTGATAATTTTTTGGACATGTATTATTTGTAGCGTTTTTAAAGAATTGTATTGTGCCAACTGGCACAAGCCCTCATGACCTCACCTCTGAAAAAGAGATTATTTTTGCCAGAACAAAAAAGTTGTTGTATTAGTTTAAAGCCCTACGCAACTAAAAGTAGTATAGAGGAGTTGCAGAGTTAAAAAAACATATAGTCTTAGAACAAAAGAATTGCTTTTTGTTAAAATATAAAAAGGGGGCTTAAGCCCCCTTTTTCATTAGTTATATTTATTATTAATTACTACCAGATTATTCTGATTTAATAATCTTAAGCGTTTGCAATTGTCCGTTATAGATTGCCTGTACCAAATACATACCTGACTCGAGGTTGGCCCCAAGATTGATATTCTGATTTGTGCTATAAGCATCAGAGGTGTACACTGTTATTCCGGTCATATTACATACTATAATAGTAAGCTGAGTTGTAGAGGAGCTTGCTATATTTAATGTAGTTGTATTGTTGAACGGGTTAGGTGAAACCGTTGCGCCGGTGGAACCATAAGCAGTTGTAATACCTGTGGCCGAGCTAACTGTTATAGCTAGCGACGATGTAGTAGAAGCTGAACCATTGGTTTCTGTTACTGATACATTTTGACTTCCGGTTACACTTACATTTGTAAAGTCAACTACAATACTATCCTTTGTAGCAGAACTTCCTTGCGTATAGGTTGCTCCTGTTGGAACGCTCCATGTGTAGGTAGACCCGGCATCAGGATTAAATATATAGTAAATAATTCCACTTTGAGAAGCATTTACATCTGTAGGCCCATTAATAGTAGTTGTAGCAGCGTCAACTGTTATAGGCAATGAAGATGGCGTAGAATAACCGAAGCTATTAGTTTCTGTTACTCCTATTGACTGAGTTCCTATTCCTGATCCTGTAACGCCTGCAAGGCTTATTGTTATCGAAGAGCTATCAGGCCCCAGACTTACAATGGTAGCCCCCGCTGGGATAGTCCATACATAGGTTGAAGTGGGATTTGGGCTACTGATTGAATAAGTAACTGTGCCTCCCTGCCCCTGTGAAACTGTAGCTGGCCCTGTAATAGTTACCGGAGCAGGATTAGTGCAAGGAGAGGTTCCAACTGGCGTAACATTGGCTATGGCTACGTTAGAAGTTGCTGTTTTAACCGTAGCGCAACCCAGACTTGAGGTCATAGTACAAGTTACCTGATCTCCCTGATTCAATGTTGTTGAACCAAAGCTAGTATCAGTAGCTGAGGCAACACTATTTCCATTTACATTCCACTGGTACGTTGCCCCAGGACCGCCAAAGGTAGAACCTGTTATACTAAAGTTTATAGGCGTGCCAGAACATACTGTTGAGGTAGCTTCATCAGATTTTATGTTTATAGTTGGGATGCCTGATGAGGAAATTGTTTCTGTAATTGTATTTGATGTAGCTGGAGAACCAACTGTACAAGCATTGCTTGAAGTTACTGTACAGGATACTATATCCCCGTTACTTAAGCTGGATGTATTGAATGAAGAACTATTGGTTCCTACATTACTGTTATTTACCATCCACTGATAGCTTAAGCCTGCCCCTGATGCATTGGCTGTAAATGTTATAGGAGTACCGCTACAGGTAGCGCTACTTCCGGTAATAGTTACGCTTACGTTATTTAAAGGCGTAACCGCTACTGTTGTATTCGAAGAAGCTCCGCTAGAACATGTTCCGGAAGTTGCTATAACTGTATATGTTCCGGTAGAATCTGCTATATAGCTGGAATTTGTAGCTCCAATTATTGCGGTTCCGCCCATGTACCACTGGTAAGCAGGGGCTGCGCCATTAGTACTAAGCGTTACGCTGTTGCCAGCGCAAAAGCTGGTAGCGCCGCTAGTGTTAACGGTTGGTATAGCAGGGGTCGCATTTACAGTAACAGATGTGGCATTAGTTGAAGTTGCAGAACAATTTCCAAGTGTTGCTGTTACTGTATAGCTGCCTGATGTATTAGCGCTATAGGCCGCATTGGTAGCTCCGCTGATGGCTGTACCGCCGTTTAACCACTGATAGGCTATACCTGATGTAGCAGAGCTGCCAGTTAAGGTTACACTGCCGCCTGAACAGAAAGTTAAAGCGCTGCCAGCATTAATTATTGGGGTTGCAGGAGTAGTATTAACGGTTACAGTTGTTCCTGTAGATATAGCAGAACAACTTCCAAGCGACGCAGTTACTGTATAATCTCCAGAAGTTGTAGCGCTATAAGTTGAGTTTGTCGCTCCTGCTATAGTAGTTCCACCGCTTAACCACTGATAGGTCACTCCTGATGTTGGAGAGTTTCCTGTTAAAGTTACATTACCGCCTGAGCAGAATGTAAGAGGGCTACCACTAATAGTAGGAGTAACCGGTGTAAGATTTACAGTTACTGTTGTAGGGGCCGAAGCCACAGAAGAACAATTATTAGTAGTTGTTGCTATTACAGTATAAGTTCCTGAAGCAGAGGCAGAATAAGTGGTAGCTGTTGCCCCTGTTATAGCTGTTCCGCCATTATACCATTTGTAAGTAACCCCTGAACTTAGATCGCTAGCTGTTAACGTTACGCTACTACCTGAACAAAATGAAGTATTACCTCCTGCTGCAATAGTAGGCGTAGAAGGAGTTACATATACTGTTACACTTGTAGCAGTTGATGCAGCTGAAGGGCAACTTGCCGGAGATGCGCTAGTAGCAATGACTGTATAATTAGCTGTACCAGTTGCGCTGTAAGTTGTGGCAGTGGCGCCAGTTATAGCAGTACCGCCGCTGTACCACTGATAAGTAACTCCGGAAGTTGCATCGCTAGCTGTTAAAGTTACGTTTCCGCCTGTACAGAAAGTAGTAACGCCGCCAGCTGCAATAGTTGGGGTAGCCGGTGTTGGGTTAACAGTAACTGTTGTCGCCGTTGAAGCGGCAGAGTTTACAGAATTATTAGTTACTACAACCGTATAGTTTCCTGAGGTTGTTGCTGTGTAAGTGGCGCTAGTTGCGCCTGCTATTGACGTACCGCCTAAACTCCATTGATAGGTAACGGGAGTAGTAGTTGAATTTGCCGTTAAAACTACGCTACCGCCTGTACAGAAAGTAGTTGGGGTAGTTGTAGTTATTGTTGGTATTGCCGGAACTGCGCTTCCTGACAGATTAATAACATAAGGAGATGCAGGATCGTTACTTGCTATAGTTAACGTAGCCGTTCTTGTACCCGCAGCGCTTGGTTTAAATGTTACAGTAAAGGTTTCATTACCACTTGCTGCTATACTTGCAGAAGTTGGTTGAACCACTGTAAAGTCAGCCGCATTGGTTCCTGATATTGCAACTAATGAAGTTCCTGAAAGAGTAAGAGCCAGATTACCACTATTGCTGATTGTAAAGGTAGTGACGCTACTACTGGAACCTACCGCAACTGATGGGGCAAAGGTGTAGGTACCTGCGGTGGCAATATTAGTTGTTCCCTGAGTCACTGCCATTTTAGCTCCTGATCCTGTACCGTTTAGATATATGATATAAGAGCCATATCCCGGACGAGTATCGTTAGTAGGAATAGTAAGCGTAGCTGCAAGAGCTCCTGCAGCTTGCGGCTTAAATGTAATAATAAAACTTGTACTACTGTTACTGCCAGGGCTCACCGTTTTAATTGTATTGTCGGTGGTTGTATCTATTGTAAAGCTGGTAGCATTAGTTCCTGTTACGGAAACTATAGGCTCGCCTAATATCAAATTCTGACTTCCATCGTTATGAACAGTAAATGTATAAGCCAAAGTTGACCCTAAATTTACAGCGCCAAAGTTGACATTGTTGGTGGGTTGTACAGGCGTTCCATTAGCCACTACGTAAGCATATGGCGCAGCTGCTGCATATTCAATATTATCTATATAATAGGTTCTGGTAGCTGCGCTGGTTACAAAAGCAGCCCCCGTATCTATCATAATATTCATGTACGCAGCCGTAGTGGTACCTGCAATAGCAGACTGGTCAAATACTAAGGTCTGCCATGCATTAGCCACAGTTGTTACTGCAGTTACAGAATTTAAAACAGTCTGGGCTGAATTCAGCATTTGCATGGTTACCGGCACGCCTACGCTAGGAGAGTATATTTGCATTGATAACACTGCCTTTCCCTGAGCAAGGTTGTAACTACTCTTACATGCCTGATATTGCAAATAAGCATATTTACCAGTAGCAGGTCTAATCCATTCTGCTGCATAAGGGTCGCTATTGCCAGTTGTAGATGGGTTAGCTATTGGAGCGGTGTAAGTTGCCCCTGCCGAAGTACTTGTTTCGTTAATCCATTGGTTATTGTCAAAGTCGTCCAGTATACCTGTAGTTGTAATACCAGAAATACATGGCGCCACACTATACTCTATATTATCAAAAAAATAGGTATTTGCTGTTGTCGCTGTTGTATAGGTCAGTGTCGGATCAACGAAAAGAACAATATATTTTGCCTTAGTATTGCCTGCAAAAGCTGAGAAATCAAAATATAATTCTTCCCATTGGTTAGCAACTGTTGTATTTACAATAACATTGGCAGTAGCAGTTCCACTAATAATAGCAGAGTCTCCTACATCCTGCAGCGACATTTCTATAGGAATACCTGCTGCCGGCGCATAAACCAGCATACTAATTCCCGTATAAACGGTGCCCGTTGTTGGGTTTGTTGGGAAAAGAATAATAGGATTTGAAGCACAGTTGGTATAGCTAATTGTTTGATAAGTGGTTTGGTCTGGCCTTATGTATTGCGCCACCAAATTACTGGTATTTAAACCAGTCTTGCTGGGGTTTGTGTATGCTCCATTATAAGCCCCACCATTAGCAGTACTTGGATTATAAGTTAATGATACGTTAATATTCGTTTCAAAGTCATCAAATATACCTGTTGTTGAAAGACTTGATTTACAAGGATTTGAGCTATATTCGATATTATCAATATAGTAAGTAACAGCTTTTCCCTGAGTAGCGTTAGGATCTATAAAGAAATCCAGGTAGGCCACTGTTGTCTTTCCGGCAATAGCAGAAAGGTCAAAAAATAATTGATTCCATCCACTTTGTGTAGTTGAAGCCGATAAGGTTGCGCCAACGGCCACAGCGCCAGAGGTCTTTGGAGCTAACTGTACTGTTATACCTGCAGAAGGAGCATATATAAGCATACTTATTACAGGATCTGTACCAGTTAATGAAAAAGTACCTCCCGCTACCGTACAAGGCTGATATCTTATATCATCATAAGTTCCTGTAGCGCCTCTTATATAACTCATTACTGTCTGGCTACTATCCAGAGGGCCTGGGACAGGGTTAGTAATATTTTTTACAGCCCCTGTAGGAAGGAAGTTAAGGCTGACATTGTTGTTTGCATCATAATCTATCAACACCTTAGTATCACTGGTATCTCCAGCACATGTTGCAACAATGGCTGACAAGTTAATTTTATAGCTTGGATTTACAGGATCGTTACTGGCTATTGTTATTGATCCTGTATTAGTACCTGTAGCCGTTGGCGCAGTATAGGAAAGCTCAAATGTTCCTGTTGCCCCTGCAGCAACGGAAAGCGGGAAACTTGTAGGGGCAAAAACAGCATACCCTGTGCCAGTTGCAGTAATGCCTGTTATATTTAATGGCCCTGTACCATAATTTTTTACATTGAAGCTGGTGTAGGATACATAAGAAGATGGGTTGTTAGCTGGTAATGTAGTAGGTTTTTCTGTTACATAGCCCCAGTTGTAAGCGGGGGTATTATTATTTGCTACTGGGGTTCCAGACTTATTTACACCCATTAACGGAGCGGTAGCAGTAGCTGTACCAGTTCCGTTTAATACAATGGTATAGCTAGGGGTAACTGGGTCGTTACTTGTTATGGTTAACGAACCTGTATAAGCCCCGGAAGCAGTAGGTGCAAATTTTACAGTAAATGTCTCTGAGCCATTAGGAGCTATGGTAGCAGAAGAAGGCTGGGTAATGGTAAATCCTGCGCCTGAAAGCGTTACCAATGGAGTCCCACTTATAGTTAGCGTTTTGGAACCCGGGTTAGAGATAGTAAAAGTTGCAGTATTTGTGCTATTGTTTGTAAACTCAACATCTTCGAAGTTAAAGGTTGTAGTTGTAGGAACTGGTGTATTACTAGCGCCAGTACCGGCATCAGTAACTGTAACAGCAATTTTCTGGTTAGAGGTTGTACCAGGTTTCCAGAAATTACCTGACATTACAAATAGAGAAAGCACTCTTAATGTATTACCAAAATAACCAGATGGGTAGCTTCCCGATACTTGGTCCTGTGTATTTAGAACCTGAGTGTACATTTGATTCATAAGGCTTTGGTAAGTAGCAGATGTACCTACTAAATCCATTGCAAAGGTAGAGGTAAACGTTGCATTATGCGTGCCAGTACCCCCGCTTTGTTGAATTGGCCCGCCCACATTACCTGCTCCTGTACTATTAATAAAAGCCGCTATTTTATTACACTGAGTATACCCTGTAGCCGCTGTGGTTGTTCCATGCCAGATTACGTCTGTTGCCATTCTCCATGGGTTACGACAAGCATCAAAACCATAAGTGCCAGCCGAGCTACCGTTACAAGCATTAGAAACCCCTGTATTGTCTGACCAGTCTGTAACAAGACCTGTAGTGGCATTTGCATTAGCGGTAATCAAACCGTAAGCTCCTGTAACAACAGGATTCCAAGTACCTGTGTTTCCTACAAAAGTACCATATTCTCTATAGTAACCAGGAGCTTGGTAACTAATATCGCGGCAGCTGGAGCTATTTCCCCAACCATCACCATTAACAGCTTGATTGCCAAATATTTCATAACTACTAATTTTATTAACCATGTTTGTAGCTTCTGTTTTGTAATTGTATGGGCTGGTAACGTTTGGCCACTGGTTATAGGCAATAATAAGCGCCATTGCAACGTCTTCATCAGCATCTGTTGCTCCATTAGCCCCAATCACTCCGGAACATCCGTTAATCTCCCAGTTCATAAAGCCATTACCGTTAGAGTTTGCCTTATAGTAAGCGTACAAACTATTAAACAATGCCTGGTCGGCAGCATAGGCAGATAATAACATGCCGTAACCTATACCTTCCGACACAGTTTCAGAAGGAGTATCGAAGTTTACACGAGATTGCCCACCACCGCAAGAGGTTATATAATTGGTTTTCCAAGAATTGTAAGCGGCGGCGGCATCGTTAGACTGTCCATAAGTACCCCCGGTTGGCAGGTTAGTTGGCAAAATACCGTTGCCGTAAGAGGTGTTAAAACCGAATGGCACTATTGCGCCGGAGGGGGTATTTATCTGCCCCTTAGAAACAAAAGATAATGTTAGTAGCAGCATCAGCAGCCAGTGTGCATTAATCCTGTAAATCTTTCCCATAAAATGTGTGTATTTTGGTTGGTGAATTAAAAATTTCAGTTTTTCAATATTAAATAGGCTTAAAGCTAGTTAAAAAAAATAAGTCGAACAAAATAAAACAACTGATTCTTTATAAAATACAAACGCTTGAATTGATTCATAAGAATATATACACAATTACTTAAAAAAATTATATTTTATAAAATAAAAATTAATTGGCAGGTTTTAAAGTTATTATAAATGCTTATAGAGGGTTAAATTGGTGATTTAATACAATAATTATGAACATATTACATAAAATAAATTGGTCATTAGGCATAAAAAAAGCCCCATTACATAGGGCTTTTTTTATTAAATAAATTATTAGAGTTATTACTCGGTGCCTTCGGCTTTTTCTACTTTTTTCTTTTTGACCTTCAGAGAAAGGTTTTCGCCTTCCCCATCGTAGTCAGCCATAATGGTATCTCCGGCATGTACCTCGCCTTTCAGTATTTCTTCGGCTACAGGGTCTTCAAGGTATTTTTGTATCGCCCTGTTGAGAGGCCTTGCTCCGTACTGAGGATCGTACCCTTTCTCAGCAAGGAAGTCTTTAGCCTTTTCAGTAAGCTCTATATTATATCCTAAAGCAAGTATACGATTAAATACATGTCTTAGAGTAATGTCTATCACTTTGTGTATATCCTCCCTTAATAGGCTATTGAATACTATTACATCATCCAATCGGTTCATAAACTCGGGGGAGAAGGCTTTTCTAAGAGCGCTTTGTATAGTTCCCTTCATCAAGTCATCTGCATTATCCCTCTTAGCTCTGGTTGCAAACCCTATGCCTGCACCAAAATCTTTCAGGTCTCTTACGCCAATGTTAGAGGTCATAATAATAATGGTATTTCTGAAATCGACCCTTCTACCTAATCCGTCTGTTAATATACCATCATCCAATACCTGTAGAAGCAAGTTAAATACATCGGGATGAGCTTTCTCTATTTCATCCAACAATACTACGCTATAAGGCTTCCTACGAATCTTTTCGGTAAGCTGCCCGCCTTCTTCGTAACCCACATATCCCGGAGGAGCTCCAACAAGCCTTGATACAGAGAATTTCTCCATATACTCGCTCATATCTATCCTTACCAAGGCGTCTTCTTTATCGAATAGGTAATTGGCAAGCACTTTTGCAAGCTCCGTTTTACCTACTCCTGTAGGGCCAAGGAATATAAATGAACCTATCGGTTTTCGAGGGTCTTTTAACCCAACTCTTGTCCGCTGTATCGCTTTTACAAGTTTGTCAATTGCCTCGTTCTGCCCTATTACCCTGGACTTCAGTTCAGCCCCCATACCAAGGAGTTTAGCGCCTTCGTTTTGAGCCACACGGCTAACAGGTATCCCCGTCATCATGGCTATAACTTCGGCTACATTTTCTTCCTTTACGTTGTAGCGCTTCTTCTTAGTCTCTTCTTCCCAGCGCGCTTTAGCAGTATCCAGTTGCTCCAAAAGTTTCTTTTCCTTATCTCTCAACTGGGCAGCCTCTTCGTACTTCTGGCTCTTAACTACCTTGTTCTTTTCTTTCTTTATATTCTCTATCTGCTCTTCCAACTTCACGATGTCGGCAGGCACATGTATATTATTAATATGCACCCTTGCTCCTGCCTCATCAAGCACATCTATAGCCTTATCTGGTAAGAACCTGTCGCTAATATAACGGTCAGATAATTTTACACAAGCTTCAATAGCCTCTTCGCTGTAGTTTACATGGTGATGATCTTCATACTTCTCTTTGATATTGTTCAATATTTCTATCGTTTCATCAGGAGTAGTAGCGTCTATCATCACTATCTGGAACCTTCTGGCCAAAGCGCCGTCTTTCTCAATATACTGTCTGTATTCATCAAGAGTGGTAGCTCCTATACATTGTATGTCTCCCCTTGCCAATGCAGGTTTAAACATATTAGATGCATCAAGGGAACCGCTAGCCCCACCGGCGCCAACAATTGTATGTATCTCATCAATAAACAGAATCACTTCGGGAGATTTCTCCAACTCGTTCATTACGGCTTTCATCCGCTCCTCAAACTGCCCGCGGTATTTCGTACCTGCTACCAGCGATGCAAGGTCAAGAGTAACAACTCGTTTGCCAAACAGTACCCTTGATACTTTCTTCTGAATTATCCTAAGGGCTAGTCCTTCAGCTATTGCTGTTTTACCTACCCCGGGTTCGCCAATAAGTATCGGGTTGTTCTTCTTACGGCGACTAAGCACTTGCGCCACTCGTTCAATTTCTTTTTCTCTACCTACTATAGGGTCAAGCTTGTTGTCTTCAGCCAACTTTGTTAAATCTCTTCCGAAATTGTCAAGCACGGGAGTACGAGATTTTTCCATTGTGCTTTTTGAAGAGGCTGATTCCTTGCCTCCTGAACCTGCCCCACTACTGCCAAATATTCTGGAGCTGTCTTCATCGCCATCGTCAGTGTCTGAAGAGCCAAGTGGATTATGAGAATGGTATTCTAATAATTCTTTGATCACTTCGTAGTTCACCTCAAACTTTTCAAGAATCTGAGTGGCTATGTTGTCTTCATCCCTAAGGATTGATAAGAGCAAATGTTCTGTACCAATTAATTCGCTCTTAAAAATTTTAGCCTCCAGGTAAGTTATTTTTAAAACTTTTTCAGATTGACGGGTTAAGGGGATATTAGCAAGATTTTTAACGTTGCCCGTTGCAGTGCCTTTTATAGCCTGCTCTATAGACGTCCTTAGTTCGTCAAGAGAGATGCCCAGTTTTTTCAATAACCCGATCGCAACTCCTTCACCTTCTCTGATCATTCCCAGCAATAGATGTTCAGCTCCGATATAATCATGGCCAAGACGAAGCGCCTCTTCCCTGCTTAGGGAGATCACTTCTTTTACTCTGTTCGAAAATTTAGCTTCCATATTATAAAGGAGTAATAAAATAATTAATTAATAATAAATTTAACCTTTGTCCCGGAAATTTATCTGAAATAAAAACATGCGACTGTTAATATTTGTTCAAACTTAAACTATTTTACATAATTTCAAAATTTCCAGGGCATTTTTGCCTTCGTTGAATAATAAATCAACAATACTAAGGTTAGGTTCAAAAGTCGAGCCAAAATTCTGATAATATTTTACGGAAGCAACTTTGTCATAGTTTTCGGAATTAAACTTCGGACTAATCCTCCCTCTTCTGTCAATTAGGCTTGTTTCTTTCTCATAACGATCCGTTAGTAACATTTGTTTTGATTTGCCCGTTAATTGCAGGCACATTTCCAACATGTCCATGTCCAGATCAAAGAGAAATTTGTGCTTCCTGCTCCACACCTCCTCAAAATACACCGAATAATATTCGTAAAACGGCGCATTACCATAAGCAGACCTTATCGCTCTCCTATGCTGATTCACCCAATTGCGGGTATAATCAATCTCAACATCTCTTATCAAAACTTTGGTATGGGCATTTACTATAGGTACGGATAAAGCATCTACTTGGTTTGCACCTCGTATGCGGCATCTGTTCCTGTAGCTTTGTTTTACATAATTTTCCTTTGCCTCAATATAAATACTTTCGGCATGGTATAGGTAAGCAAAATATTCTACGCAAGGCAGGTAATGTAGTTCAATAAGCAAAGGAATCATTCCTTAATGTTAATAATTAAATTTAATTTTGGCAGATGATTTTTATAAAGCTTCTGTCTTTTTTGCCCCTTTCTATTCTGTATAGGCTCTCGGATGTGCTTTACTATCTGTTCTCAAAAATAATGCGTTACCGTAAGAAAGTAATTATAACTAACCTTAAAAATAGTTTTTCGGATAAAACACCAAAGGAAATTGAGGCCATAGCCAATGACTTTTATAGCAACCTGGCAGATATAATAGTAGAGGTTGTTAAAATAAGAACGCTATCCACAAAGGTTTTGCAAAAAAGGGTAAAGCTTAATGCAGAACTTCCAAATAAGTATTTCCGGGAAGGAAAATCCATTATAGTACTTACCGGCCATTTAAGCAATTGGGAATGGCTTTTGCTGGCATGCTGCTCTGTTACAAAGGCCAATAACTGCGCTTTGCTAGCCGTATACCGCCCCTTACACAACAAGGCTTTTGACAAACTAATGCTGGAACTGCGCACAAAGTTTGGGGCCGTGGCTGTACCCGAAAGAAAAGTGCTGCGCGAACTTACGGCTCGAAAAAATGAAATGAAGGGTTTGGCAATGGTAGCTGACCAGACACCAGGCGGGGATATACGTTACTGGACAAACTTCCTTAACCAGGAGACCGGTTTTTTTACCGGAGCAGAAAAACTGGCCAGGCTTACCGAAATACCCGTATTATTTGCCACTATGAAGCGGGTAAAAAGAGGCTACTACGAAGTAGATTTTGAACTGCTAGAGGAACCTCCTTTTAACGATGAAAATGAGAATTCCATCATTGAAAAGTTCAGTAAACGGCTGGAGGCAGCCATTCTACAGAATCCCTCGCAATGGCTATGGTCGCATAGAAGATGGAAACATAAACGGAAAAGGGATTGACTTTTATGCTAAAAAAAATGCAACTTTGCCACTATCACACAACAACGATTTTATGACATTAATGAAAGTAAAATACCTTGGGGAACTAAGGACTGAAGCCGAGCATGTAAAATCTGGCACAATTATGTTGACGGATGCACCTACCGACAATAATGGTAAAGGAGAGTCATTTTCCCCCACAGACCTGGTGGCTACCGCCCTCGCCACCTGCATGATTACTACTATGGGAATTGTCGCCAGAAGGGACGATATAGACCTTACCGGCTTGCATGCGGAAGTTGAGAAAATTATGGCCGCCGCTCCACGCAAAGTTGCTGAAATAAGGGTAGCATTAACCCTGCCTGATAGTTCTAAACTTAGCGATAAAGAAAAAGAGTTGATGAAGAAAACGGCCCACAACTGCCCTGTAGCATTGTCTTTGGACCCAAGCGTAAAGCAAACTGTTTCGTTTAACTTTTAACCAAGGCAAGCTGGCCCTTTATATCCTTATAATTAATAGCGATGTGCGAGGCGTGATACACGCAAACTCCATTATTTATCACTAATACCTGAGGAGACTCATGTCGAACGCTAAAGAGTTGTTCAACTTTTTGTGAAACAGGCCTGTAAGCGATCAAATCAAGGTAGTATGGAAAACCTGCTTCATTATTATTCCATGAGGTTTCCAGCCTGTTTTTTACCATTGCACTAATAGAACAATTAGTACTGTGCTTAAATATTACTACCGGCTCGTGTTTAGATTTCTCAATAATCTCGCTTAACTGAGCTTCATCTTTTAGTTGTAACCATTCCATAATTATCTCCAGATTTCACTTTCTCTCTTATCGTATTTCGGCTTGGCCTCCTTCTTCTTCATATAGTTAGGAGTTTCAATACCATCATTCTTGCCATATTTCTTAAGCATGCGTTTTCTGTACCTTTCCTTAGCTGCATAAGAATTCTTTACGTTGCCACCACGGTATACGGCGCTTGGGTGCATACCTTTCCTAACTCTTTTAACTATAATATCTCCCTCAAAGTTCGCCATCTCCTTGCTCTTCTTTCTTATCTTTCTTGCGCGTGCCTCCAATGTACTTACCAAAATATCCCCTTCATAGCTTGCAATCTTTCTTTCCTTTTCGCGCCTCATATGGTCGCGCTTCTGTAAGTAATTAACCGGTATATCGCCGGAGTAACTCCCTATAACCTTATCGGTTTTTCTGGTTTTGCTTTGGTCAAATACCATATCTCCAGAGTAATTGCCTATCTGCTTATCGGTTTTCCTGGTTTTACTATCGTTCAGTACTACATCGCCGGTGTAATGACTTATTTGTTTATCGGTTTTTCGTTCTTTACTGTTGTCTACTATTATATCGCTGGCATGCCTGGGGGCTCTCTGCTTCGACTCACGAACAATCTCATCGCCCTTGTTTTGAGCTACTTGCTTGGCCTGCATTTTTAACTTTCGTGAATTGTCGTTATATTTTATCAGATTGTCAGGAACAGGCTTTTTGCTCGCAGGCTGAGCAAAAGTCTTAAAAGAGGAAAACAAGATAAAAAAGAAAATAAAGAGATTAATGATATTTTTCATCAGGGGTTGCCGCCGTTTGCGCTTTTACTATAAATGAGTTTTACGGGGAGCTTTAAGTTTCTTAGGACTTTTTTTGCTCACCAGCCCTGTCCCTCTGTCTATTCTTCCTTTGTTTTTAGAGTCTTTTAACTTACCGTTTTCGTCAAACATACTCAGGTCTGCTTCGCTGGATTTCCCTAAGCCGGGGCATGGATAATCCCTCTTATGGCAGGAAGACATACTAATAACCGCAAAGCCAACCACAATAAGGTAGGGCAGGAAAATGATTTTTGCGCGCTTAATTGTTCCCATAATCAAATTTACTAAAAATTGTACGTCTAATCAATTTAAAAGTTTAAAAGCTCCTCTATCTTGCCCCTAAGTCTTTTAACAGGAAGGAAATTTTCCTCTAATGGGGGGGAAAATGGAACTGGAGTGTCCAGGCTTCCCAACCTCATTACAGGGGCGTCCAATGAGTCAAAACAATTTTCTCCAATCCATGCAGCCAGTTCGGCGCTAATGCTTCCCGTTATGGTATCCTCGTTTAATATCAATACTTTACCTGTCTTCTTAGCTGTTTGTGCCACCGCTTCTTTATCCCAGGGAAGCAGGGTACGCAAATCCAATACATCGGCTTTAATAGTAGGCATCTCTTTTAAAGCCTGCATGGCCCATTGAACGCCCATGCCATAGGTAATTATAGAAAGGTCATTCCCCTCTTCTGCCAGTTTTGCTTTGCCAATGGCAGTAGTATAATAACTATCCGGCACATCTTCGCTTATTGCCCTGTATAACGCTTTGTGTTCGAAATATAGCACAGGATTGGGGTCTTCTATGGCTGCATTTAATAATCCTTTAGCATCAGTGGGGTTAGACGGAAAGACAATTTTTAAACCAGGGGTATGAAAAAACCAGGCTTCGTTGGATTGGGAATGAAAAGGCCCTGCGGCTACTCCCGCTCCCGTAGGCATACGAATGACTATGTCGGCATTTTGACCCCAACGGTAATGCGCTTTTGCCAGATTATTCACCACCTGGTTAAACCCGGAAGTAACGAAATCTGCAAACTGCATTTCTATAACCGACTTAAATTTCTTTATGGATAGGCCTAAACCTGCACCCATAATTGCAGATTCGCATAAAGGGGTATTCCTTACCCTGGCCTTGCCAAACTTCTCTACAAAACCTTCCGTTATCTTGAATACACCCCCATATTCCGCTATATCTTGCCCCATAAGTATCAATTCAGGATATTTTTCCATACTTTCTCTTAATGCGTCAGAGATCGCATCTACATACCTTTTCTTAGTCTTTGCGGGGCTTGTTGGAGGTACTACCTGCTGTTGGAATGGAGCGTAAACATCTGCAAGCTCTTTAGCGGTATCTGCTACTGGCATTTTTTCAGAGGCCGATATTTTCCAGCCCTCGTCTATTTCTGCCTTAATGTCTTTTTTTATATCCTGCATCTGCTTTATGCTCAATATCCCAGCATCCAGCAAATACTTTTCGTAATTCTCTACCGGGTCTTTCTTGGCCCATTGCTCAAACAATTCCTGGGGAACATACTTTGTTCCCGAAGCCTCCTCGTGTCCCCGCATCCTAAATGTTAAAGCTTCTATGAGTATAGGCCTTGGATTTTCCCTGACGCTTGCTGCCGCTTGTTTTATGGAGTCGTACATTTCCAGCACATTATTGCCATCTACCTGTAAGGTATCTATGCCATAAGCAGGCCCTTTATCTAAAAAACTACGAAACTTAAACTGTTCATTGCTGGGGGTAGATAAACCGTAACCGTTGTTCTCTATAATGAATAATACCGGCAAACTCCATACCGCTGCCACGTTAAGGGCTTCGTGGAAATCTCCCTCGCTGGCTCCCCCATCTCCGCTGAAGACTAAAGTTACTTTTTTCTCTCCTTTAAGCAGGTTAGCCAAAGCAATCCCATCCGCCACAGCCAATTGAGGGCCTAAATGGGAGATCATACCTACGATATGATGTTCGTTAGTCCCAAAGTGGAACGACCTGTCCCTGCCCTTGGTGTATCCTGAAAGTTTTCCCTGGAACTGGGCAAACAACTTATGCAGTGGTAATTTGCGTGCCGTAAATATTCCCAGGTTTCTATGTAAGGGCAAAATATATTCGTCGTTTTCCAAAGCGCATGCCGCCCCAATGGATATAGCCTCCTGCCCAATGCCAGAGAACCATTTACTTATCTCATTCTGCCTTAGCAGGATAAGCATTTTCTCCTCAATCATCCTGGGTTTAAGTAGCTCTTTGTATAACTCTAAAAGCGTCTCGTCCGAATATAACTTCCTGTTGAATTTCATTCCAATATGTTCTCCCCTAAACCATCAAAATTAAAGTAATGTGATATTCTTAAAAAACAATAAGTTCTATTTTTTACTTTTGCACCCAAGTATAAGTAAAAATGATAAATTATAAATGGTTTACCCTGGATAACGGGTTAAAGGTTTTTGTTCACGAAGACCATTCCGTATCCATAGCAGTTCTAAATATATTATATAACGTAGGTTCTAAAGACGAAAGCGAGGACAAAACAGGCTTTGCCCATTTGTTTGAACACTTAATGTTTGGTGGCTCTAAAAATATCCCATCGTACGATGGCCCTCTTGAACTGGTCGGCGGAGAAAACAACGCCTTTACCTCGCCGGACATTACCAACTACTACATAACCCTGCCTGCGGTAAATATAGAAACCGCTTTCTGGCTTGAGTCAGACCGTATGCTGTCCCTATCCTTTGACCCCAAGGTACTGGAAGTGCAGCGCAGCGTGGTGATAGAGGAGTTTAAACAACGCTACCTTAACCAGCCTTACGGGGATGTATGGTTAAAGCTGAGGCCGCTAACCTACCTGGTACACCCGTACAAGTGGGCCACTATTGGCAAAGAGATTTCGCACATAGAGAATGCTACTATGGAGGATGTGAAAGCATTTTTCTACAAGTACTACCTGCCTAACAATGCCATTATGGTTGTTGGAGGCAATGTGACGCTGGAACAGGTAAAGGCCCTTTCAGAGAAATGGTTTGCGCCTATTCCCGCAGGGAAACCCTACAACAGAAACCTGCCACAGGAGCCTGTGCAACAGAAAGCCCGTTTTGAAGAAGTCGAAGCCGATGTACCATTAGACGCCTTATATAAGGTGTACCACATGGGCGGCAAACTGGCGGACGACTACTATGCCACCGACTTGCTAAGCGACTTGTTGGGCAGAGGCAAATCATCCCGCCTGCATACCATACTGGTAAATGAGAAACAACTGTTCAACTCCGTTGGCTCGCACGTGTCAGGCTCTATGGAGCCAGGCTTGTTTGTTATAGAAGGCAAACTACACGAGGGCGTAAGTATAGAAGAAGGCGAGAAAGCTGTACAGGAAATATTGGATGACCTTAGGCAAAACTCCTGCAAAGAGAGCGAACTGCAAAAGGTGAAGAACCAGGCAGAATCATCCATAGCCTTTGGAGAAGTGGAACTGCTTAACCGTGCCATGAACCTGGCCTTTGCCGCTTTGCTTGGCGACCCTGAATTGGTAAACACCGAAGCAGAAAAAATAAATGCAGTAACAAATGCTGATATTAAAAACGCCGCTTTAAAGGTGTTAACAGAAAACAATTGTTCAACCCTTTATTATAGGAAGCAAAAAAAATAGCTTTGATTTTTTATTAAAAAAGTAAAAAAAGCTACATTAACAGACAAAATTATTTGAACAACTAATTTAAAAACTATGGCTATGACACCAAAACCAGAAACGCCACCCTCTCCTGTAAAGCCAGGCCAAAATGTTCCAAAGCCGCCAAGAAAGTAATTAGGAAATAAAGTACAGCAGGAAATAACTGTTTTACACTTTATTGCCAGAAGTGAAATTAATATGAAGATAAGAGTAGGAATGGGTTACGACGTACACCAACTGCGTGAAGGCATAGACTTCTGGCTGGGGGGGATAAAGATACCGCATACACACGGCGCCTACGGACACTCCGACGCCGATGTGCTAATACACGTAATTTGCGACGCCTTGTTGGGCGCAGCCAACCTTAGGGATATTGGCTTCCACTTCTCTGACAAAGACCCCAAGTACAAGGGTATAGATAGTAAACTACTATTAAAAAACGTGGTTGACCTTTTAGCCGAAAAAGGCTACCGCATTGGCAATATAGACACTACTATTTGTTTGCAGGAACCTAAGATAAACCCGCACGTACCGGAAATGAAAAAGGTACTGGCAAAGGTTATGGGTATTGACGAAGACGATAT
>Ga0302315_10001018_pt1 | contig 29758 bp, 26 predicted proteins | sample III_Palsa_N3_1_FD_200532 | JGI IMG/M metagenome (GOLD analysis project Ga0302315, IMG submission 200532) | Peat permafrost microbial communities from Stordalen Mire near Abisko, Sweden - III_Palsa_N3_1 | ecosystem: Environmental > Terrestrial > Soil > Palsa > Peat permafrost | place: Sweden...
TATGTAATCGGTTGTATCAATGCCGAGCAGAAAGAAGCGGATTGTGGCAATAACGATAAGCATATATGCATAAGCGAGGAACAGGAGTGGGGAACACCTGAACCGTTGGAAGGGAAGCTACAATCGCCAGAGAAGGGAGAGAACACCGACGTCGGTAAGCTGGCCTGATGAAAACTGATCACCAGACCAGGATAAATCATACTTTTATCCTACTTTTCTACGCATTGCGGTAAAACCCAGCAAGCCAAGGCCAACAAACAGCATTGCCCAAGTATTCGGTTCCGGAACCGCGCTAACCGCGAATGTTCCGCCAAATTTACCGCCATTCGAACCGGAGCCAATACCTGTGATCACCGCAAAATAGCTGCCGGCAGGCAAGGTGCTTGAAACGGCAATATCAGTACCGCTTCCCAACACGGTGCTGGACGAATTGTACAAAACCATGTTCAACGAGTTAATCCCGGTCCGTACCGATCCACCAAGCAGCACTTCAAGCGAGCCAATCCCCACCTCCAGATTACTTGCGCTTCCAAGCGAAAAATCGATGGTATCCGAGAAAGAGCCTCGACCAACACTGTAGGTACCAAAATCAGTATAGCCAGTTGTCAAGGTCCCCAAATCATACGTCGACGCAGCAGCATTCAACGACACCGCCAAGCCAACGGCAAGCAATAAACGACCAACCAGTTTAGACATACGTAGATCCCTCCAAACTATGTGAGCAACACGAAAAAGCAGCAACCAGAGCACTGTCGGGCCGAGAAGCACCAGCGTACGGCGATACGACTAGCGTCCCTGGTCAAGATTGGACCGTGCGGTAGATTTTTGAGACTATGAAAGTACCCAAAACTATATGCATCTATCGTTTTTCATAGAGTCATATAATTGTTGTTCATTATATACTAAAAGTTATTTAAAATTTAATATATACAAAAACAATCTCAAAATTTAACAACTGTGATTGAAAAGCTGTATGAGGCCGCATCAAACCGCTTCCTGAGGTCAAATTTTATTTACCAAGAGCAATGTTGAGCATCAAATTTGTCCACCAATTTCCTTAAGAGCCTGCTAACAGGCTTTCATACTCACCCAAAATCTTTTCCCAGGTGAACGCTTCTGCATGACGCCACAGACTTGCGGTGCGCATGGTGGCGAGGCGTGCCTCGTCGTGCAAAATACGGTCGAACACGTAGCTGCACGTGTCTTCGCATTCGAAATAGGCCGCTTCATTGCCTGCGACCCAAAGATTGAACGGATTGTCATGCGCCAGCACCGGGTTGGCGGCACCGAGCGCCTCCACCAGCGAGGGATTGGTGCCGCCGACCTGATGGCCGTGGATGTACAGGCGCGCGAAATAACGCAAGGCGCCGACCTTATCGGCTTCGTAGATTGCGCCAGGAAAGATCACTTCATCGGATGCTGCTTGCAGCACCTTGTTTTGATACACGTGATCCTGGTCGTACTTTCCCAGCACCAGCAATTTCAGGCCGCGCGGTTTGCGCGACCAGGCGCGCACGATTTCGAGCACTGAATTTTCCGGCTCGGCACGCGCGATGACAATCGCATAGCCGTTAGCGGTCAAGCCATAGGGCGCCAATAAATCGGCGTTAGCCGTATCGATGCGCCGGGCTCCATATGCGATGGTCGTGATCTTCTGGGCACTGACACGTGTCGTCAAATGGCGCTTGATGGCTGGATGATCCGCCACCAAATGATTGCCCAGCCAGGCCCCGGCGCGTTCATTCAGATAAAACCAAGTCTTCGCGAGCATCCCCCACTTTTGCCGACGCCATTCGATGCCATCCATATTGATGAAATTGCGCAAGCCCTTGATCCGATACCACAGGCAAAACACGGCGGTGTTATAACCGAGCGTCAAAACCGCACCGGGTTCACGCGCTGCATGCAAGGTAGAGCGCCAATCGAAAATGATCGTGCCTAACACGCCTTGCTGACTGGTGGGAATATGCACGCGCCGTATTCCCTTCCAATCATCTTCATGAATGGAGCCGTTGCCGTCTTCTTGGCAATACACGGTCACCTGCCAGCCGCGTGCCTGCAGATAGAGCGCCAAGTGCTCGGCGAATGTCTCAAATCCGCCGTGATTGGCAGGAATTCCGCGGGTTCCCAATATTTTCAATTGCTTCGACATGAATGTTTATTAAACCTTATTACGATAGATCGCGGCATTGCATCTTCATGAAATCCATCGCTCGGATGCAAATAAATAATTTCTTCGTGACTCTACTATTACGCTTTGCCCTACACGCCTATTGGATTGGATTTTTGGCAAATGCCTGCTTCAATATTTGCCAACGCGGTGTGTTCTCGCCTAAGTAATGCTGCTTGAGTTCGCTCGGTTGATCGGAACTCGGTTGGTCGTCATAGGACGGATTCCACGCGTGATATCCACCCAGCGAATAGTAAGTCCAGCCGAACCCATCGGAATCGAGCAGATCGATCAAATCGGTCAGGTATTGATTTGCGCCGTTGGCCCAGCGCACCGCGCTGAACTCACCGACATAAATATAGGCATTGTTCTTGCGCTTGAAATCGACCACAGCTTGCATGGCATGCGCCAGGCCGACCTTGCTCAACTCGGGATTTGCGGGGTCTGGATAGCTGGCGCCCATCGCATAGCTCGCCACTCCTTGATGCGTGAAAATATGCGGGTCATACATGTGAAAGGAATAAACAACGCGGGGATCGTTGACCGGCTTGAAGTCCTTGTAGCCGCTCGGTTCTCCACCCGGCCCCGGTGTCACGACAATATAGTGGGTCTTATCCGACTTACGGATTTCCTTGATCATCGCATCGCGTAACGCCGGCCATTGGGGCGGCACGCCGACACCAGTTTCCAATGGTTCGTTCAGCATATCGTAGCCGCCTAACTCATTGCCGCGGCCATTGAAATGCTGTGCCAGCAAACCTGCCCGATACACCGCTTCCTGCAGCAATTTCGGATTATTCCAGAATTGCGGTGAATCCTGCGTTATACCTAACGCGGGGTCACTCGGCATTTGGTTGAAGGTGAGAATGGCGACCATCCCATGCTTCTTGCATTCATCCAGCATCTGGTCGGCCCAGGCGATATATTTGTTCCACGCTTGATCGGGCGTCATATTCTGGAATTTCGCCACAGTGCGCACAGCGAAAGTCAAAGAAACGGCGTTAACCTTGAGAGTGGCCAGATTATCGATATTGGCCGGGGTACCGTACACCATCGACTCAATGTTGGCGCCGCGCCACGGCCAGTTGGGTGGCGCAGTCTGCGCGGCCTGGGCAGATGCAAGCCCTGCAATCGAATAAAGGCCGACTCCAACTACGGCAAACATATTTTTCAAGCTGTTCATTAATTTCATCCTCTAAGAGTTGTTTAGTTCGCGCCGGAATCAGCTTCACTACCCGGTGGCGCCCAGCATATTGCGTATCCTCTGCGGCATGGGAATCGTCATGATTCCGAACTTGCGCCACACCAGCACCACCATGGTCAGGTTTTCAAAAGTAACCGTCGCGGAATTAGCAATCGCTGCACCCACTGCGCCCATGCGCGGAATCAGTATCAGATTAGCGATCAGGCAGATCGTGGCCGATGCCAGCAATACGTTGCGCACCAGCCGTTCATATCCGCACATCATCAATACGTTGCCTGCCGGGCCGGTGATCACATTGACCGCTTGACCGATTGCCAGGATAGACAACACGCTGGCGCCGATGACAAATTCAGCGCCGAAGATGCGCATGACGATTTCGGGAAACTGCCAGAAAATAATGAGGAACGGACTAGCAGCCAAAGTCAACAAGGCGCTGGAATTCCTGGCCAGGTTGCCTAAGGCCGACATACTTCCCTGGTTGTACAGCACAGAAAATTTCGGCGAGGCGATGCTGGTTACGGCCTGCACCACGAAGGTAATCAACAAGGCACCGCGGCCCGCGGCCCCGTAGAGACCGACATCGACACTGGTGCTCCACATGCCGAGCATGATGGTGGCGGATAAGGTAATGACGATTTGCGAAATCGAGGCCCAGAACAGAGGCATGCTGCTCTTAAGCAAAGTGGGCACTGCAAAGTGACCATGCACACCACTCAAATGCGGCATCGCACGCCGCCAGTTCCACCAGCCGATCAACAGGGTGAGGAAGGAAGCAGCGGTAAACGCCTCCGCCGCACCTTGTACGCCGAAGCCGGGAATCAACAGGATAGAGCCGATCAAGCCCAATGCCGACGGCCACAGGTTCAATACTGCTATGCTACGCTTGGTGCGATTGACCCCCTGCAACAATTGTGCGAGTACGGTGTAAATGGCGATCGGCACTATCGCAGGAGCGACGATACTGAGCAGCACGCCAACGCCGGGGTCGGTAAACACGGCGGAGCCAAGCCATGGCGCGAGCAGGAATATTGTCGCCGCCAGCAATCCCGAGGCAACAGTGGTGATGCCGATTGCACGCGAATACAGCCCGCGCAAGGCCACCCAATCCTGGGCGTCTTTGCTGGCAGCCGCGAAACGCAGCAAGGCATTGTCCAAACCGACCCGTCCCAGGATAGTGGCAATGCTCACTACCGATAGCGCCAGGAAATATGCCCCAACTCCACCAACTCCCAGCATGCGGGTCAACACAATGCTGAGCACGAACGACAGCACCGCCGCCGACACCCGCAGAATGAATGCGGATGAGGCTCCGTGAATCACGTCTTTCGTATGATTGTCCTGCGCATGGTACAGCCCGGAAATGCGGCTCCCCAGTGCTTTGCAAAATGCGTTAAGCGATCTTTTAATAGTAAAAGGCATTACGCGGTCCCAATTTGCCGGCGATCCACACTATTCCCGGCCTTGCTTCAAAATCTTTTGCTCACTGACGCGCTCATAAGCGAACAAGGCGCCGATCAGCAATAATGCCGACAGGATGGCCGACTTGTTGAACATTCCCGATACCACGAGCGTGCTGGCGACAATAGCGAGAGTGAGGCCGAGAATCAGACGGCCACTATATTTTCTATCGATGTGCTCGGAGCGGCTCAGCAATACGCCGGCCCTGCCCATTCGAAACAACAGGAACAAATAAATAAATACGCCGACGATGCCGGTCTTCACCAGCAAGTACATATAGCCGTTGTGCAAAATCGGGGCGAAACGGATCGGCTCATCGCCCAGCTTCATATATAAGCCCAGGTCGATCGTCGACCCTAGCCCCTGCCCCACCAGGTACTCGGGAAATGTGCCGCGTTCATAGGTGATGAATGCCCTGGAAGTTTCAAACCCGCGCCAATTGGTATTGATCTCCTGCATGTTGTAGGTCTCTTTAATCTTCAGCTCTTGAAACGAGTTCAATACTTTATCTGGCAATGACGGATGGGATTCAACCGTCTGTCGGGGCGGCAAGGCCATGCCAACCCCAATCACCGTAACCACAAGCGCAATAAACAACAACACGCGTTTGCGATTATCAAAATTGATCCACCCCATCACGCACATGCAGATAATGATCAATGACGCCTCCATGAAACGAGAGAAAGTCATAATGGTGGACACGCTGCATATGCATAGCGCGAGATAGGCAAACCAGGTGTGTTGCTTGAATAGGCGGACTTTCATTTTCCTGGCCACCAGAAATAACGCCACAGCCAGAACCGGTGCGAGAAACCCTGTGCCGACGCCGGAACGGATATCGGTCGCGGTTTTACTCAACAATTCAGGATGCATGGCGATGCGCAACAGGTGGAACAACGCTATCAAGGTTGCCGTGATGATGAAAACCCGAAACAATCGATCCAGTTCCTTCAGGTTCAACATCAACACGTAGCCTGTCACCAATGCCAGCGCCGGATTAAGGATGTACCAGACATCCTTGACCACGTCATAGGCCTTGTGCCCGGTGAAACTGAACATCCCGACCAAGGCGATCAAAAACAGCGGACCGGTGAAACGCACAATCTCAGCCGGCATCTTTTGCTTCGAGGAAGCCCAGACCGTCATCGGAAAAAAGAGGAAGGCCAGCGCCAGTACCGTTTCTACCGGAGAAGGCAAAGCGGCAGTCAGGAACACGAACAGGCCGAACAGAAACGCCGGCCACAGCAATTGCTGCTCTTTACGCGCAACAATTGTCTGCAAAGGCAGGACGCCTCTATATACGGCTTTCACCGACGGCCTCATAGAGTTGCTCGAAACCATGTACATAATTCCTCAAGCTGAATTGTTCATCAAGCCGCCGCAAACCTGCGCGCCCCATTCGTTCTCTGGCCGCTTTGTCGCGTGCCAGGGCGACGATCGCGTCGGCCAGAGCAAGCGCATCGTTTGGCGCAACCAAGGTGCCGGTCTTGCCGTCGATCACGATATCGAGCGGGCCGCCATGCGCTGCCGCCACCACCGGCTTGCCGGCCGCCATCGCTTCCAGCGCAACCATGCCGAATGATTCCGGTTCGGTCGACGGCAGCACCGCGATATCGGCAGCGCCCCAAATACGCCAGATGTCACTCTGAAAATCCATCACCGTGAATAAATTTTCAACGCCTGATGTGGCAAGCGCCTGTTGCAAATCCTGCAGAAAATGTTCCTGCCCGGATGGCGCGCTGCCGACGATCAAATAATGCACCTGCGTCAATCCCTGGCGCTGAGCATGCATCGCCGCTTCCACCAGCAGTTTCTGCCCCTTCAAGCGATTGATGCGCCCCATCAATACCACCAGCACGCACTCGGCAGGCAAACCCATCGCATGCCGAAAGTCTGCGATCTCAGACCGCTGCATCGGATGTTCCCTGTCCATGCCGTTCCAGATGGTGATCGACCTCTGGTCCAGCAGCGGCTGCGACTCAAGCAACAGCGCACGCGTCGGATTGGAATTGCAGGCAACCCGGTCGGCAAACATCCGCAACAGCCAGGGGAAGCCTTCCTTCACCAACTTTGGATGCACGATCATTTCATGCACATGCCAGACGTGCGGCAAACGACGCAGCTTCGCCCATAAGGCTCCGGACAACACCGCCAGCGTGTTCGAATGAACAATCGCAATGTTGCCGCCAGCCAGGAGGCGATTCATCGTGCGCATCGAACGCCATACGTCCAGCGGCAACCGCAGCAAGCCGCGCAAGCTCAGTGTCGCCCGGCTGACCTTGACGACCGGCGCAACATGCGCCTCCACTCCGATGAAACGCAACGCGACCATCAGCGGTCCTTCGGAAGGCAGCACCACGACCGGGCGAAAACGTTTGCGGTCCAATCCGCCGACCAGCGCCAGTAGCACTTTGTCGGAACCGTACATTTCCGCAGATTGATGGACGAACAAGATATTCAGCATGGCTCATTCACCGTTTCAGCAAGTTTATCGATGCCAACAAATAAGCCTGCCGCTTTTCCTTCCAGATTGTCATGGCCGACATGATCGACATCAAACCGTACACGGCGGCGCGACAAAACATCACTGCCGCCAGCACGCTTCTTACGAACAACACGCTCATGCGGCCATGAAATTTGGCTGTATACCAGAGATAGGAACGCATCGAATTGTTGAGCGCCTTGCCACCGATCCATGCCTTGCCGCCGCCCTCGTAATGAATCACATCCACTTCCGGCGTATAGGCGATGCGGCAACCAATGTCGCGCGCACGCCGGCAATAATCGACGTCTTCCAGATACATGAAATACCCTTCATCCAAACCGCCCAGCTTTTCCCATACGGCCCGGGGAGTCATCAGGAATGCACCGGAGACCCAGCTGACTTCGCGTTGTGCGCGCCTATAAACAGCGTCGTCGGCCTGATTGCGGGAAAACCACTTCGACGCACCAAACAATTTGCTCAGCCCCAACCACGACAACACCAGACGCAAGGGGGTGTGATCGTAGCCGATCGAATACTGTTGCCTGCCGTCGCCGTATACCAATCGGCATCCCAAGGCGCCCAGGGATGGATCGGAAAATTCACGCAACAGGAGAGCAATATCCGCCAGCAACTTGGTATCGTTGTTGAGCAACAAGAGAATGCGGCCGCGCGCATTTCTCGCGCCAAGATTATTACCGCCGGTAAAACCGGTATTGACTGCGCTTTCGAGCAACTGGATCGCCGGATAATGTTCGCGCAAAAATTCACAGCTGCCGTCGATAGAGGCATTGTCAACCACGATGACTTCGCAAGCGCAGGAAACCTGCGCGGCGATCGAGTCCAGGCAATCGGCCAGGAAGCGCTTGCCGTTGTAGTTGACGATCACAATCGAGAGTGGCAATTCTTCCGTAATCATTTTACTGTTCCGGGAAAACGATTGATCCAATTGAACAGGTTGAGCCCGGTCAGCGTTTCCAGCATGCGGATATCATCCGTCAGGGCTTCGACGAAGCCCGAGGGAAAGTGATGCTCGCTGATATCGAAACGACCGCTCGCCGGTTTCTGATTGACTTTGTCGAGAAACATTGCCAGCCGCAGTTTCGCGTCTTCCGAGCGGATCAGTTTTCCCAGAAGTTTTTTCAGCACTGATTTTCCGTACAGGAAATTGCGCAGGAACAGCGATTTCGGCATGCTTGATTGATTGCTCTTTTTATCGCGATTGGCCAGTGAAGGCGCCGAACGCACGCCGACGAATTTGCAGATGCTTTCGTAGGTCTCCCCGCCTTTGGCGCTGCCAACCAGATCTTCAAACGTGACATATAAAAACCCCGCATCCGGAAATACCGTGTGATAGCGCTCGATTTGTTCGCAATAGCGTCCGCGTTTCATGTAGCTGAAATGATCCATCGCAAACTCGTTATTCGGCACCGCGAGCCGGGACGGTTCGGCCAACAGCGCATCGACAAACGGCAGATTTTCATACCCGCGCCGCACCGACATCAGGTAATGCGAGTAAGCCCGTTCCAGCGGATGACGCAGGATAAACACAATTTTCGGCGCACTGACCAGCGCCCGCAGACGCAACGGTGCGCTCTCGACGAACATGTATTCAGGGTCGATTTCACCCATCACCACTTCGCCCGCCTTGCGTGGAAATTGTTTCTGATACCAATGCAAGCCGCGATCGAAGCGTTCGGCATGGCTGAAGAAATGCGTTTCCTTGATGGTCGGCAAGCAGACATCCGGCTGCTGCACCAACCAGTCGTGCAGCGCCGTCGTCGCCGCCTTTTGGGTGCCGACGACGAAAAAGGATGGATTATTCATTCTTATCAACCTCTTGTCTCTCAACCATTTCCCCCCCGGGAAGTCGCATGCGAAGAATTCTTGCCGGCACCCCGCCGACAACGGCAAATTCGGGTACGTCCGTCGATACCACTGCGCCGGCGGCGATTATCGCGCCACGCCCGATATGGACTCCCTTCAAGATCGTTGCACCGTGCCCGATCCACACATCGTCACCAACGTGAACCGGTGCGCTAACCATGCCTTGACGATTCATCGGCTTCGTCACGTCGAGAATGACGTGGTCGGTATCGCGGATCGTGACTGCATCGGCAATCATTACATCGCGTCCTATTTCAATTAGTTCGTTCGCGCCAAACACGCAAAATTGCCCGCAGTAGGAATTTTTTCCAAACACGATACTGGCGGAGCCTTGAATCAGCGTGTAGCGGCCGATTGCGTTATTCCCCTTTAGAATCAGTTCCAGTGCTTCATTCTTGAGCTGCAATGCGCGAACCAGCACTCCGCGATGTATCAGGCATCGAGGCCCTACGCTCAGATACGGCCAGAATTTCAAACGCGCAGCCAGCGTATGCCAACGCGTCCACAATTTATCGATAGTCCTGACCATTGTCCGACCTAACTGTTGCCTGGGACGCGCCGCGCCGCCGGAAGAATGGGGCGCGGCAAAGATGTTGACGCTAAAACCAAGGCGCGTCTTGACGTAATACGATGTGGCGACTTTGGTGTACACACTCGCCAAGGCTGAAGCTACTGCGGCACCTGCCGGACCCCAGCGCTGGACCAGCGTTATCGTCAGCGCAATATTCAATAACGTCGAACCGAAAATCACGTTGCGCAATAGTTTGCCGTTGCCTGTCATCACCAACAACTGACCGACCGACCCCGATGCCACATTCATCAATTGCCCCAGCACCAGAATCAGCAAGATCAATTCGCCGCCTTGAAAATCCTTGCCGAACATGCCGAGTATTTGCGTCGGCATCAAGGCAAATGCGAGCAGGATCGGCGCTGCCGCCAGCAAGGTGAGACGTGCCGATTGCACTGCAAGACGAGCCAGCCCGTTCGTGTCGCCGCGACCGTGCAAAGCGGCAAATTTCGGGCCGATCACGTTATTCACCGCGATCAGAACGAAGCCAGTCAGCATTGCCGTACGCGCCGCCACGCTATACACGCCGACTTCCGCCGCCGGACGGAACAATCCCAAGACGAAGGTGTCGGTCCAGGCGTTGACGGCAATCAATGCATTGACCCACATCAGCGGCATACTTTCGTCCAGCAGATTTTGCGTCGATACTACAACCCGCTCTGCTGCGCGCGGTACCAATATCTGCCAGATGACGAAAGCCGCCAGGGCCGCGCCGATGGAAGCGGCCAGATACGACCAGATTGCAGCCATCACTTCATGCTGGCCTGAAGCCAGCAGGCACCGAAATCGCCGGCGTCAGCACGACCTGCACCAGCTGCGAATAGAAAATGCGTTTCAGGCCCTTCAACATTTCCGCGTACAAGGTCATCAACGTCAACGGCACAATCGAAAGCGCCATCCAGCGCAGTGGCCAACTCAACTCTGGCTTTGAAAAGACGAAATCAGCGAGCAGCGGCGCCAATCCAAACACCAGAATGGACGCGATCAACGAGGCGAGCATGCCGAGTTTGACGACGCGGGTGGCAATGCCGGCTGGGTTGCCGCTGGCATCATGGTGAATTGCAATGCGCCGCAAGGCGACGCTGTCGAGCCCAAGCCGTCCGAATATCGAGACCACACTGACGACGGACAAACCGATGAAATAAATCCCCGTTCCCTCGGCACCGACCATGCGCGCCAACACCACATTGAAACCGAATCCAAGACCGGCGCCGAGCACGCGCAACGCTAGCGAAATGCCTGCGCCCAGCAGGATTTCACGCGCATGATGATCAAGCTTGGCGGAAACAGTCGATGCGAATGACATGGCGCGAACTTGCATGCTCCCGGCGGCGCCGCGCATTATCAAAATTCGTTGAGCAGCGTACCGACCACCTGGGCCCCCGACTGCATCATTAACATCGTGTGTTCCCGAACCAGCTCAACCCGTGTTTTATGCTTGCGCGCCACCATCACGGTGGCGCCGGTGCGTGCCGCAATATTCTGCGCATCCGCATATTCGGAGCATGGCGGCGTGTCGATCAAGACCACGTCGTAATCGGCCTCAAACTCGTCCAACATTTTCGTGAACGCGGGGCGCCCGATCAATTCTTGCGGATTGGGCGGCAACGCGCCGGAAACCAGCACCGACAAATCAAGCAAATCGGGAACCCGCTGCACCGCGTCACCCCGATTGCGATCCGATAGAATCGACGACAAACCCACTTTATTGTTGAGATTGAACAGCTTGCCCAGGCGCGGATTGTGCATGTCCGCATCAATCAGCAAGGTGCGCTCGCCAAGTTGGGAAAACACGACGGCCAGGTTGGCAGCGATATAGCTGCGCCCTTCCCCGCGCTCGGGACTGACAATCGCCAGCGACTTGCGATTGCCGTTGCCGGTAAAGCAGCGCAACATCAGCTGGCTTCGGAGTGCTCGCAGCGGCTCGACCCGTGGGCTGAACGGCTGGTACGCGGCGATCAATTCCTCGCCTATGCTGCTTTCACCTTTGCGCAGATAGGGGTAATCGAATTGCCGCGCCAATGCGAATTGCAGATCACCGGAATTCAGCAGCCCAAGCTTGATCCCGGCCTCGCCGAAGCGCATATTCTCGCCTTTCTGCAAGCGCAGGATGCGGTCGGCGTCGTCGATCGTCAGTTTGCCGGAGTCGACCAGTATTCCACCGATCATGCGGTCATCCGATTTCTGGGGAAATACCCCAATTTTCAATGCGTCGTTCATCGATATCTTCCTCTTAACTATTTCTGGCAAACATCAAAAAGCGGCGCTTGGGCGGTGGCGACCTGAATTGCGCCAGCACTGGCAAACCCATCCCGATATCCAGATCTTCCAGCGTACGCACCCGTCTATCACTGGATTCGCGGATGAACGCTGCAGCGACGCCAAACACCGTGCCCAGGAACATGGCAATGATCACATTCAAGGGTAGATTCGGAAACCAGGGCTTGAGCGGCGGTGCAGCCTCGCTCAACAGCGAGACGTTGGTCTGGTTGGCATAGCTTTGCACGTTCACGTCCGAGACGCGCTGGGCCATCACTTCATAGGCTTTCTCGGCCGCCATCACTTCGTTTTGCAGAATCCGCATTTCGTCACGGCGCTTGTTGATTTCCAGCGCCTTGGCATTCTGTTTTTCGATCGATCCCTTGAGTTCGGTCTCGCGCTGCTTATTGACCTGGTTGGTCGTGGTGATGCTGGTCACGATCAAATTCGTCTCATAGTCGAGCTTTTGCTTCAAGGTATCGATTTCCACTTGCAATGCCTTGAATTGCGGATGATTCTGGCCGACATTGAGGTCTTGCTGCTTCGCTTGCAGCTGGATGATTTGTGCCTTGATACTCTGAATCATCGGATTCAACAGCACGTCCTGCATCGTGTCCTTGGCGCCCTCATGCTTCTCGCGACTTTGCGTATCGGCGGTTTGCCCCTGCGCGATCGCCAGTTGACCGGTCAATTGACCGAGTTGCGCATTCGTGAAATCGAGGTTCTGGTCGGCCATCACGATACCGGACTTTTGCTGATAGTCCGATAAGCGGGCCTGGGCCTGTTCCATGTTGGCACGCACTGCTTTCAAGCGCTCGTCGAACCATAGCGAATATTGCTTGGCGGGCTGGATTTGCAGTTCAATATTGGTTTCGATGAAAGCCTGGGCAAAGGCATTGCTGATCGCCGCTGCCAGATTCGGGTCATCTGCCGAAAAAATGATGTTGAGGACGTTGCTGTCGGGCGAACTTTTGACATCAAGTTTTTTCTGCAGCCAGCCGACCAGCCATTGGTCGAGATTATCCTTGCCGTCCGTGGCGCTGAGCCAGCGCGCCTTGACTGCGGCATTCTCATCGAGCTTGAGCATCTTGATCGCTTTCAATGCGACCCGATCGCTGGCCACGATATCCGATTGCGTCGACATATAACCCGGCATGGCAAGGGCCGGTGAATACATGCCGCCGACCGGATCGGGGGATTTCACGTCGACCACGATCGATGAAGTCGACTTGTAGATTGGCGGCAGTACAAAGCTCACCAAAACAACAAAGACCACCGTGCTGAAAAATACCGTGAGCACGGTTTTGTAGCGCGACATGATCAGGTGAATAAGCTGCTGGAAATTCATGGTGTGCCTCTTGTACCTAAAGTTAAATCCATTGTTAAATCCGCTGATACGATATTGATGTGCCGGGATAAACCTCGCCCGCATGGTTGCCGGCAAACGACGAAAGTTGAATGAGGGCGCATATCAGATCGCCAGCTCACCAATTAAATGCCTGCTGCCGCTAGCCGGCAACGCTTGCATCAGGGCATTCACATAGGCTTGCTCGATCACATAGGCATCGTCGGCGTCACCAGCGATGGTCGATACGCGAAACAGCAAGCCATCCGGAATCACGCCGCTTAAGCCGTAACTGAGCCGGGCAAATCCTTGTTCCAGATTACCGCGCACGACCTTGTTACCGATCAGCACCCAGTAGGTGATCGGCTCCACGCGCGCGCCCTGCTGCGCCACCATGTGCATGATCGGAATCGTCGCATTGTCGAGCTTCAATACTTGCCTGGACATGGCGCTGATGTTGTAGCCTTGCGCGGCATAACAGACTTCCGGGCGATGCACTTGCAATTTGCGATTCTGATTATCGCCATAGGCAATCGACAGCATGATGCGCTTGCCCTGGCTGTTGGTATAGGTGCGCATCAATGTCTGACTGTAAATCTCATTCAGCTCCGCCGACATTTGTGGATCGACAATGCCTAACGATGCTGCCTGATCCATGCGCCAATCGCCAAATTGCTTGGGTATCAAGGTTTCAAAATCGATTTTCGCACCGACGACCGCCAGACTGCGAGTCGGCTTCAGGGCGGCGCCTGCATAGGCAGCCGCCAGCATGGCAACTGCCATCAATAGATAATGGAGGCGGAAAAATATCATGCGGCTTGCCTCGGATTACGCGGACGAAACCAGCCGAGAAGCCAACCGAACACACCGTCTAGCAGGAACAGAGAACAAAGCGCTGCGACAAACATCACCATTCCGGCAAAACCGTGCAGGAAACCCTGCCCAGCCGCATCGCCCAGATGATAGGTCACCAACACCAGCAACATCACGCGCACCACATTGGCCGCAAATGCAATCGGTAGAATGCTGGCGGCAATCAAGCCGTTGCGCAGCCAATTGCGATGTTGCTTCAGATGCAGATAAAACAGTCCCAACGCCGACAATGAAAACATCGAATGCAAGCCGGAGCAGGCGTCCGCCACCAGCAGTTGATAAGCGCCGATAACGATCGTCGCACCGCTGCGGGCAATCGGATAACCAAGGCGATATAGCACCGCCTCGGCAATAATCGATATTTGCGTTTTCAGCGGCCCGGTCACGGCATCGATAATCGCACCCGGCAACGGCACCAGGAATAGCATGAAGACGATCGCGAACCATAGTTTGCGCAATCCATTTTCGCCACGGGCGATCAACAAGACCCCCATCATGACCGGCACTAATGAGCCGATTTCCAGAATCTGCACATCTTGCGAGCGGCCCAACGCATAACACAGCAGTCCGAAAACCAGTACGATCGAACCGGGCAGCGGGCGCGAACCGGCAGCTGGTTGCAGCAATACAGGGCGCGCCTGCCACCATAAGAATAAAACCAGGGTCAGAATGATCGGACCGTGCGCCTGGTCCGGCGTGCTCCACGGACCGTTTGCAAGATCGGTGAAACTAGGGAGATACAGGACCAGCAAGCCGATCAGGACCGGCCACCATTCGGCGCCGAAACTTTTCCAATCGGTCCGCTTTTGTAAGGCGGCATTGATGTTCAAAGCCGTCATCACAAGCCCGCCACGCACAGACAAGCCACGCTTGAAGACAGGCGAAACTTCGTCGAAAAGAACTGCGTAGCGCCCATGGGGACTTTCAATCAGCGGGTGAATTAGAGCTTTTAGAACAGGCTTTCCTGGATATAGACCACATCATCGGACTTGACCAGATCATCATGCTTGGCTTCGAGAATCTCTTGTTTGCCGCTAGCATCGCGCCGTTTGATACGCACGCCGCGTTCCGTGCCGCGCGGCGTCAGGCCGCCACCGACTGACAGCGCTTGCAGCACCGTCATGTCGCGTTCCAGCCGATAAACGCCGGGGCGCTGCACTTCACCGTAGATATAGAAGCGCGGGGCGCGATCAACGAAAATGATGTCGTTGCTTTGCAATTCGATGTTTTTCCCCAGGTCGCCGCTGTAGGCCATGTCAACCAGATCGACCACGGTTTTGGTGGTCTTGCCATCCTGGTTGCGCATCAAGATGGCCTTATCGCCGCCATCGGGACTAATTCCGCCTGCCAGGGCCAGCACGTCTGCCAGGCTGCGTGTCACATCGATCGGAAAGCGGCCCGGGTGGTTGACTTGGCCCAATACCGATACCTGAAGACTTTGCAGCAAGGTCACGAGTATATTGACTTGCGGTTTTGCGATAAAACCGCCTTTTTCCAGCAAGCCGGCAATTTTCTTTTCTGCTTGCGTGGTGGACAACCCACTTACCTGAACATCGCCCACCAAGGGAAAGGTAACGCTACCGGCTTCGCTGACCTTGGTCTCGGTCAACAGGTCCGCGTTTCCGTACACCGAAATCTTCACGACGTCACCAGGGCCGAGCGGCACGCCGGCGCCGCTAGCAAGGCTGCAAAACAGGCATAGGGACAAGGCGGTAAAACAGGATAAGAGTTTCTTCATTTTTTGCATCTAGTTACGTTAAGTCGAACCACTATTTAAGTGCGGGGGCACCGGCATCGGTCTTGATTTGCGCATTGCCGTTAGTTGCAACGCCGGCATTGGCCGCGACCTTTTCGCTAGGTGCGCCGGGGCTTTCTTGATTCAGGTATTCAAGTTTCGCAATTGCGCGCAGGCGTTTCAATTCCGCTTCCGCTGCTTCTTGAGTTTTCTTGTTGGTCAGATATTGCGCAATTTCCGGGGACGCTGCGTCCAGGCCGATCGGACTGTCTTTCAGGAATGTCAGCGACATCAGCAATGACTTGTTGGCTTCCCGCACAATGAATAACTGGGTCGGGTCTGCTCCCTGCATTTTGCTCAATATTTGCTGCGGCAATTCTGATGAAGTTCGCGTCGATTGGCTTTTTGTATAATCAATCTTGTGCGCATCAAGCCATGCCGCGACTTCGTCAAGCGACTTCGCTTTATCCATCATCGCGCTCAGGTCCTTGCTGAAATCCGACGCCGCGATCACCAGTTGCCGCATATCGTAAGTCTTGCGCTGAGCAAAAAACTCCGGGTGGGCCTGGAAATAGGCGTCGATATCCGCATTGAACGGCTTGGTCACGGTCGCCATCCTGGATTGCAAATAGGCCTGCGCCAGAATCTGCGACTTTGCGCGTTCGATTGCCAGCAATATGCTGGGATCGCGATCCAGTTTGTCGTGCATCGCCTCTCCGACCAGCAACTGACGGTCGACCAAGGCTTCCAGCACTAGTTTGCGCTCGTCAGCCGCCGGCTTGCCGGATTTGTCAGGGGCACTGACATGGCTCAACTCATCATTGAGTTGATGCACCGTTATTTCATCGCCATTGACTCTTACCAAAGCCTGTCCGGGCTTTTTGTCCTTGTCGTCACATGCCGCAAGACTGGCCAAACCTGCCGCCAACAAAACAAGGCCTAAACCGCGCATGCACGACGCAAAATTTACCGTCATCTTCATTTTCCCCGCTCGATTGCAATGCATGAAAATTCAACTCCTTTTGTATTCAAGCGTTCTTGCCCACTGCGCTCGATATACCAAGCCCACCCAAGCTGTAAGACGTTTTTGAGACTGTTGCGTGATTGAACCCGAACGCCGATTCATATGGCAATTACCGCAAATCCGGAACGTTCAACATTACCGGCCAAATCATTTCCGAATCAAACACGAATTCAGTAGCGCAATTTGAATTTGCTTCGGAAATAAGGGGGAATTGAATAAATTGGAAAATGGCGAGCAAGCTCGCCATTGACAAGCAACTTCATTACCGTCAAATCACGCCAAGCTCGGAATACTCATCGAACCCTGCATTTTCCGTGGACGCACTTGATACACAACGAGGCCGATGCCTAGCAACATGATGGCCCAGGTTTCTGGCTCAGGTACCGGTGGCGTGGTGCCGCCGGATGGGCCCGACGATCCCAGAGCACTGATATTGATATTGAAATTCAGTTTATTGGCGGCCAGGTTGATATCCCCCACCACCGCCTTGTATTGCGTGTTGTCGTTGGCGGTAAAGTCAAACGACCCGGAACCGACCGTTCCATTGACTGGAACCCAAGTGCTGCCAACCTTGTCAAAAACACCAAATAAAACCAACGCGAGGTTGCTGCTGGCTGCGCTGAAGCTGGCGTCATACACACCATTTTGTGACACATCAAACGAATAGGTCTTGCTATCAAGCAAACCGGACAACTTGCCGCTAACGTCCAAAACTGTCGACGAAGCTGCAGCCAAACCGGAAATGCTTAATAACAAAGCTCCAAGCAAAACACTGACTCTTTTCATAGTTCCCCCAAAAAATATTCAAAACAAACAAGTACAATTAATACATTAACAAGAAATTTACCAACTCCGTCGGCAATTTATAGTCCAATACACAGCATGCTCTGCCTATTTTTTGAGCATTTAATCAATAATTTCCACAAAAACACAAATATTTATATTTTGACATTAATAAATATTAAATAATTAACTATATGGAAAGCGCATAACTTAACACATAAAAATCAATGTTGTCAAATATGTATGTTCAGCAACTTTAATAGGCATTATTTCTGCGCAGCACCTCGCGCACCGTGCGAACGATGATCCAGAGATCGAGCGGCAGAGACCAATTGCGCAGATAATCAAGGTCGAATTCGATTCGCGATTGCATCTTTTCCAGCGTATCGGTTTCGCCGCGCAAGCCGTTTACCTGGGCCCAGCCGGTGATTCCCGGCTTTACCTTGTGCCGCAACATGTAGCCTTTGATCAATTTTCGGTACAGCTCGTTATGCGCAACCGCATGCGGCCGCGGGCCGACAATGCTCATGCGTCCTTGCAAAACGTTGAAAAATTGCGGCAATTCATCGAGTGAGCTACGGCGCAGAAAAGCGCCGAACTTGGTAACGCGCACATCGTTACGCTGCGCCTGCACGATCATTCCGCCGTCTTCACAGACCGCCATCGACCGAAATTTGTAGACGATGATCTCCTCGCCATTCAAGCCATAGCGGCGTTGCTTGAAGATGATCGGGCCTGGGGAGCTGAGCCTGACGCCAATCGAAATCACCATCAGCACCGGCAACAGGAGGATTTGAATCACGAGCGCCAGGACGATATCGCTGGCCCGCTTGATGACACCATTGATCCCGATGAAGGGTGTTTCACAAATGCCGACCACCGGCACGCCGCCGACATGATCGAGCCGGGCCTGCATCAAGTCGAACGTATAGATATCCGGCACAAAATAAATCGACGCGGTGGTGTCCTGCAAATCCTCCAGCAAGTTCAGAATGCGCGGCTGAGCCGAAATCGGCAGGCTGATGAACAGCATCTTGATATTATGCTGGCGCACATACGGCACCACCTCGGCCAGCGTGCCCAGATGCGGGCTGCTCAACGATGCCGGCTGGCGGATCTGGTTGCGGTCGTCGAAAAAGCCGTGCACTTCTATATAGAGGTAGGGGTTGGAGCTGATGCTTTCGGAAATTTTGAACCCCGGCTCATTGGCGCCGATGATCAGCGCGGTGCGCAACTCGCCACCCTGGCTGCGCCTGACGGCTATCCAGTGGGCCGCCAGATGGCTCAATAACAACGCAATGGGCGCAATGCCAAACCAGGTCAAGAGGGCGATCTTGGAATATCGGTACTCAAGCCCGGTCGCCCGTCCGATAATTAGCAGGACGGCGACGACGATGGCCCAGCCGATAAAGATATCCCTTGCATACGCCAGCAGGCGCCCGCTGCGCAGGGTTCGGTAGAGGTCGATTTGTTCATATACGTAGGTGGCGACGAAGAAAACAATGATCATCAAGACCAGGTAATGACCGTCAAAACGCTCCTCCTGAACCAGTAAAATCAAGTAAAGCGAGCCAAGCATGATGAATGGATCAACCATGCGCTTGAAAAAAGATACCAAGGGGAGTTCGTTGACAGTCATCTCTCAGCCTCAGAATTGATATTTGGAGCTGCACATGATGCCGCTCCCGTTAAAGTTACTGATATCGGCATTAGTCGCCTGCGCAATGTAATAGGCAGAAGCTTGAATCTGCCAATGAAGGGTCGGCGCATACGTCAACATGATGGAGGCGTTGCGCTCCAACTCGGTCAGACCGGGAGTGGGCGAATCGGTCAATGTCAGCGATTGCGCATAATCACGCTTTTCCACCTTGAACATCAGGTCCCAGCGCAGCTTGCTCGACATCACCCAAGCTGGCGACACGCTGATGCCGTGATTGATCGAATAGACTGTCGTCAAGTTGTCGACCGCGCCGATTTCGTGCCATGCGGTGAGATTGAACGATGTTTTTCCAGTAGTCGCCCAGTCGACAACCAGTCGTTCATTTAATCCGCGATAGTCGCGTGAGCTCAAGACATCGTATGTCCGGTCGACCCATCCGCCGAGGAATTGCAGACGCGTCTTGCCGGAGAATTGCCAATCCAGCTTGGCTTTGACTTCATCCTGGTTATAGTTATTGATAATCGATTCGCGCTCGAATATCTCGGGGAACGGGAAGTAGCCACGCGTATACGCAAGCTCGATTCCGGTCGTGCTGCCGTTGGTGTCCAGATAATCGATTCCGGTGGCAGTGCGATACTCGTTGCGATCGTCGGGCAGTTCGGAATCGAGGGAATAGGTAAGCTGATAGCCGGTGCTATTGACCCAAGCCTGCCAGCTTGGATGAAATTGCCAGGTGGCGTCGAAGCTTTCCTGGCGCTGCTGGCGCAAATTCAACTGCAGCAAATGGAAATCGATAAACGGCGTCAGGCTTTGTGCGTAACTGGCGCCGATGTCGCCAAACAAATGAGGGCCCAGATGCCAATTCAAATTACCTTGCAGATTTGCGTCCTGGTGATCCAGCTCGCCAAAGCGATCAAAATCAGTTTTCGCCTCGCTGATATCGCCGGTAAGGTGTTGCTGGCCGATCAAATCATCAATACTGAAGCCGACCTGCTCAATATGAGAAAAATCGCCGAGATTTGGCGACCCGGTCGTCGCTACGCCAGCTGCGGAATTTGGCAGCCCCAATAAATTTGCATCGTAGGATTCGCTCAGGGCAAAATACGGATGCACCGAGTCGAACGGCCCTGCAACAGCAGAAACGCAAACGCAGACGCCAACCATAAGAGCAATTTGATGCTTGCCAACTATCGATACCAACCCAAGACTCAACCGCATAACATTTTTGCACCTAATTGGCGCACTTATCCTGCGCCAAAATAAAGTTAAACACTCGCCACTCATCACGACAGGCATTGCCAACAACAGCGCCGCTCTTCGATCAAGAGTTCGCAAGGCAATCTCATTTATTCTATAAAAGTGCCGCAAATACTTTTTAAACCAACACCTATCGCTGTATTAGTGTATTAAATAACATTTTTAATAGTTTTATAAGCAACTTTTAGCCAACCTAAAAATGAAGCTTCATAAATTTAGCAAAGATATATCCATGAACCACGATTTAAATCATGGAAAATAAACAAAAACGTGGGGAGTTGCGCATCCGTAAGCTGCGCTAATGATGCCTTATACGTTTAGTGCATATATAACAACAATAATTAATATTGTACCAATCATTGGCATATGATTCAATTATTAACGTTGTCGATTTAATTATTTAACGATTTATCCAGGACATATCGAATGATTTGGCTTTAAATTTCACGATGCATTGCGATAGTTATTAAAATAACAATTATCGCAATGCAAGCTCCTTGATACTTGCAAATCGGACTGTTCAGGCTAGCTTGAGAGTTGGTGAAGCTTGACGCGATCAAAGGGCTCTGTATGACCGGAAAGAAAAAGTGCTGCGGAAGTAATCCATTGTTGTGCCGGAGCAGGTTTCGCGAGCGGCGCGGCCATTAGAAAAACCAGGCTAGGCACCAATAGCCAGCGTCGCGGCAACATGATGGTGCAGTTGCGCGCACGCCAAAGGAACATCAAGCTGACCAACGTTCCCAGCAGCCAGCCGCTTAGCGCCTCGGAGATTGAATGCGCGTGCACAACGACACGGGAGACAGCGATGATCGCCGCCACTAACATGCCCGATAAGGCGGCCAATGAACGTTCCGTACGCGAGGGGGTTTGCAGAAGCAGATAAAACAACACGGGGAAAACCGCAGCAGCGCGCGTTGCATGGCCGCTGAAACCCGTAAAATCAAAGGAGGCACTGCCGATTCCCCAGCCGATAAAAGCCAATTTGGTGGCGATCACAGCCAGCATCGCCAAACCAAATAACACACACCACGAAAATACCATTTTCCAGGTTCGCCCAGCAGCCAGCCAAGCGGCAATTGCCAAAGCTGCAGGCATCAGGATGACGCTGTCGCCAACGCGGGTAATGACGGGCCAGAAAATCGTAGTGCCGCTGGAATCAAGTAAACATTAAAGAGGAAAGCGGCGCGGCAAGAAAAGCATATTAGTACCGCCGTTGCTCTTGCTCTTCCTGACGCGCCAGCTGCATTTCGCGGATCACGGCCCCAACATCGGCCGGACGCTTGTCGACTACAACACGCCCCGTCAATACAGTTTCCGGCGTCAGTAAACCAGCTTGATAGAGTTTCCAGATTTCCGGCCCGTAGCGTGTGGTTAGCAACTGTGGTGCAAAGGTGCCGAAATAGTTGGCCAGATTAGCGACATCGCGCTCAAGCATCGGTCCGGCGCTGCTATTGCCGGCGGCGTCGATGGCTTGCGGTAAATCGATAATCACAGGCCCCTGCGCATCGATCAGGATATTGTATTCGGATAAATCACCATGAATCACGCCGGCACAAAGCATCAATACGACTTGGTGCAGCAGTTGCGCGTGATAGGTCAATGCCAGCGTTTCCGTCAGCACAACGTCATTCAGGCGCGGCGCGGCGTTGCCATTGGCATCCGTTACCAGATCCATCAATAACACGCCTTCAAAACAAATATATGGTTGCGGCACGCGCACACCAGCGGCAGCCAAGCGATAAAGCGCATCGACTTCGGCGTTTTGCCATACTTCTTCCTGCATTTTGCGGCCGTAACGGGTGCCCTTCTCCATCGCGCGAGCCTGCCGGCTATTTTTCACCCTGCGGCCTTCCTGATATGAGGCGTTTTGGCGAAAACTGCGCTGATTGGCTTCCTTATAGACCTTCGCACAACGAATCTCGGCACCACAGCGCACCACGTACACGGTGGCTTCCTTGCCGCTCATCAGCTGGCGCATTACTTCATCCACCAGACCCTCATCAACGAGTGGCTGGATTCTTTTCGGTGTTTTCATTGATTATTGCGGACGAGTAAGTAGAACTACATGCGGACAAAATCCGACAGACACCGGATAGTATCAATATCTACCGCGCAGCGGGGAATAAGCAGTCAAATCAAGGCCTGCACTGAATTCCGGCCCCGGGGTGAGCCGATGATGGGTAAGGAGATTAATGCGCGCGCTGGCTAAGGACTGGCTTATAGTCGAGCCGCAAACGAAGGGCGAACTGACTCGACGCCAGCAAGCCGACCAAGCCGGATAGCGCCAACCCCGCACTGAACCAGAAAAACAATGCCGTCGCGCCGCCCTGCGCGTCAACAATGCTTTGCAGCGGATCGGAAAAAGCCAATCCCAGGAAATCCTCGGGGCTCATCGGATGCACAAACAAGGCGACATTCATCAATGCGAACCCGGTCATCAGTCCGAAGAACCACACGCGCCGCCTCACTTGGGAACGATTCATCCTGCCTCCACAACTTATAGTTACCGAAACGACTACCACTTGAAGTGGTGTCTGCAGCAGCGAGGTTAAGCGCGTTTCATGACGACATCATGACATCCATGCAGTCGACAAAAGACAGCTGATTGCACTCAATAAGCACGATCGTTCGATTTTACTTATAATGAACCGCAATCTTTGCTCATCGGCAAAACTCGACACTCCTTTGCCGATGAGCGAAAAGATTAGGAGAACGCACGAAATCAATCTCGCGCAACCCATATTGGAGAACGACGTGACTGAACGAGAACGAACGATTGCCCTGTGGCAAGAGAAAGAAGCGGCGGTTCGGGCAAAATTAGCTGAGCCCGGCGTTGCTACGCTGGAGCAATTGAAGGCTGGCAGCGGCATGGAATTCCTGCAGAAAATATGGGATGGGGAACTGCCATCGGTACCGATCGGCCAATTGATGGGCTTCGTGCCGATAGAAGGCGAACCCGGACGCATTGTGTTTCAGGGCACGCCGGGTCCGCAACATTACAATCCGCTCGGCAGTGTGCACGGCGGCTATTTTTGCACCCTGCTCGACTCTGCGGTAGGTTGCGCGGTGCAAAGCATGCTGCCCAAAGGCACTGGTTATACGACGCTTGAATTGAAGGTCAATCTGATTCGTGCGCTGACCGATAAAACCGGGCCGGTGCGCGCGGAAGGCAAGGTGATTCAGGTCGGCGGTCGGGTTGGCATTGCCGAAGGACGCATTACCGATGCCGAAGGAAAATTATATGCGCACGCCACGACAACCTGCCTGATTTTCCCGCTGCCTTGAATCAGTCACGCATCAGTCAGTACGTAAGTCACCTTACTTAAGCTCTGCGTTCGACACCAGGATGCCATCGGCATCAACGTAGATCCAATTCCCGGTATCGATCGCCACATCTGCGATCGATACCGGGACATTGCGTTCACCAGCCCCCTTCTTTGCTGCACGCCGTGGATTGAGCGCCAATGCGCGTACGCCGATATTGCAGTCATTAATCTCCAGTGAATCGCGTATGCAACCGTTGACAATGATGCCAGCCCAACCGTTTTTTTCGGCCATTAAACCAAGCTGACCGCCAACCAAAGCACAGCGCAAGCTGGCGCCGCCGTCGACCACCAATACCTGTCCGCCGCCTGCGGTTTCAAGGGTGGAGCGCACCAAGGCATTGTCTTCGAATACCTTGAGCGTTGCAGCTGGGCCATGAAAGCTGGCCTGCTTGCCGAAGTGCTTGAACAATGGCGGCAATATGCGCAGGCTGCCGTCGGCCAGCCGGTCTTCATAGGCATCGCACAAGTCAGTCGTGACGGGTGAGTGATTTGGCATAGTAAATCCAGGTCGATAGATTAACGTTGACGATTCAGTTGACAATTCAGCTGACAATTCAGTTTATGATTTAAATTCAGGCCTTCAGGTTCACGCTGCGCGGATAGCTTGGCACCTGGCGCAAATGCGTGGCTTGTTCATACGCGTAGGCGAGGCGAATCAAGGTCGGCTCGGCATACGCACCGCCAACAAACGACAAGCCGATCGGCAAGCCACGCAGCATGCCGGCTGGCACCGTAATGTGCGGATAACCAGCCACCGCGGCCGGTGTCGAAAAACCGTTGCCGCTATGGTCGCCATTGATAAAGTCGGTCAGCCATGCCGGCCCGCCGGTAGGCGCGACCAGGGCATCAAGCTGATGTTCCTTCATCACCTGATCGATGCCCTCGGCCCGCGCATAGCGATGGTTGTTAGCCAGCGCATCGAGATATTCCTTGCTGTCCAGACCGCCTTTTGTCTCCGCTTTTTGCAAAAACTCCTGGCCGAAAAACTGCAATTCGCGATCGTGATTCTTCGCGTTGAATGCGATCACATCGGCCATCGTCGCAATCGCAGAGCCGGGAGCGAATTCAGCCAGATAGGATTGCAGATCGGCCTTGAATTCGTACAGCAACACGTCCATTTCACTGTCCGGGTATTTCGCTATATTCGGCACTTCAAGCGGGTCGATCAAGATCGCGCCCTGCGCCTTTAGCACTAGCAAAGCGCGCTCGATCACCGCATCGACTTCATCATTGTTGCCAAAGAAGTTCCGGGCCACGCCGATACGTGCGCCTTTCAAACCGTCTTTATCGAGATATTTAAGATAGTCCGGAACCTTGCCCGCGCTTTCCTTGGTAATCGCGTCGCGCTCGTCGATACCCGCCAAGGCATTCAACAAGATGGCGGCATCGGTCACCGTGCGCGCCATCGGCCCGGCGGTATCCTGGGAATGTGCAATCGGAATAATGCCGTTGCGGCTGACGACGCCCAGGGTCGGCTTGATACCGACCAAACTGCAAATGGAAGCAGGCGACACGATCGAACCATCGGTCTCGCTGCCAACTGCGAGTGTCGCCAAGTTGGCGGCGACTGCAGCAGCCGAACCCGAACTGGAGCCGCTGCAGTTGCGGTCTAGCGCATAGGGGTTAAGGGTCAAACCGCCGCGTCCGCTCCAGCCGCTGGTGGAGCGCGGCGAACGCATGTTGGCCCACTCGCTCAGATTGGTTTTGCCGAGAATCAATGCACCGGCAGCGCGCAATTGCGCGGCGACATGCGAATCATGTGGTGGGCGTATGCCTGATAGCGCCAACGATCCCGCCGTCGTATTCATGCGATCGGCGGTCGCGATATTATCCTTGATCAAAACCGGAATGCCGTGCAAAGGCCCACGCGGACCTTTTTCGCGACGCTCGCGGTCGAGCTCGTCGGCGATCTTCAATGCGTCAGGATTGATTTCGATGATCGCATTCAAGCGCGGGCCGGCCTTGTCGATTTCCGCGATGCGTTTCAGGTAATGGGCAGCGAGCGAATGGGCGCTCAATTTGCCGGCCGCCATCGCTGCCTGCAATTGCGCGACGGTCGCTTCACTGAGCTCCATGCTAAAGGCCCCAGCCGCCTCACCGCTCTTGGCCGGAAGCACTGCGCTGCCATTGCCGGCAACAGCGGCCACGCTTGTGGCCAGGCCGATGCGAACGAAATCTCTGCGTTTCATATAATTGACCCTCACCTGTGGATTTACGCGCCACAAACTGTAGCGCAAATCCACGTTTCTGTCATGAAGGCCAATTCATAAAATCACATCGTGTTATTTTTCTCCGCTTTGACAAAGGCCAACTCACTGCCGTTTGTCCCAACTGAGATCACATCCTTAGGCCCGAATTTGCCCTCCAGTATCATCTTCGATAATGGATTTTCCAGTTGCTGTTGAATCGCTCGCTTCAAAGGCCGCGCGCCGTACACCGGATCAAACCCGGCTTCCGCAATTTGCTGCAATGCTTCCGGCGACACCACCATCGCCATATCCATCTTGGCAAGCCGCTGCTCCAGCACCTTCAACTGCACCAGAGCAATCGCGCCGATATTCTTCTGGTCGAGTGCATGGAACACCACGATCTCGTCAATGCGATTGATAAACTCGGGACGGAAATGCCCGCGCACTTCAGCCATCACCGCCATTTTCACCACAGCCGGATCGCTGTCTTCCATCGACTGGATTTTGTGTGAGCCGAGATTCGAGGTCATGACGATCACGGTGTTCTTGAAATCGACCGTGCGCCCCTGTCCATCGGTCATGCGGCCGTCGTCCAGCACTTGCAGCAATACATTGAACACATCAGGGTGCGCTTTCTCTATTTCATCGAGCAGGATCACCGAATACGGTTTGCGCCGCACCGCTTCCGTCAGATAACCACCCTCGTCGTAACCGACATAGCCTGGCGGTGCGCCGATCAAACGCGCGACCGAATGCTTCTCCATGAACTCGCTCATGTCGAGGCGGATGATCGACTCCTCGGTATCGAACAAGAAAGTGGCCAAAGCCTTGCACAGCTCAGTCTTGCCGACGCCGGTGGGGCCGAGAAACATGAATGAGCCATAAGGACGACCGGGGTCGCCAAGACCTGCGCGTGAACGACGAATTGCGTCAGACACGACACCGATCGCCTCATTTTGCCCAACCACGCGCTTATGTAACTCGGTTTCCATATGCAGCAATTTATCGCGCTCGCCCTGCATCATTTTCGACACCGGAATACCGGTCGCGCGCGACACCACTTCGGCGATTTCTTCGGCGCCGACTTGGGTCCGTACCAGGCGTGGCTTACCGGCCTTGGCTTCGCTGGTATCGGCGCTCTTCAATTGCGCTTCCAGTTCCGGCAACCGGCCGTACTGGAGTTGCGACACCGTTTGCCAATCGCTGGCGCGTGTCGCCTCTTCCATTTGCAAGCGCACTTTTTCGATTTCTTCCTTGATGTGCTGGCTGCCTTGGACTGCTGCCTTTTCCGCTTTCCAGATTTCCTCCAGATCGCCGTATTCGCGCTCCAGGCGCACGATTTCCTGTTCAATCAAACCCATGCGGCGTTGCGACGCTTCATCTTTCTCTTTGCGCACTGCCTCGCGTTCGATTTTCAATTGGATCAGGCGGCGGTCCAGCTTATCCATCACCTCTGGCTTGGAATCGATTTCGATCTTGATTTTGGAGGCTGCTTCATCGATCAAGTCGATGGCCTTGTCCGGCAGGAAACGGTCAGTGATATAGCGATGCGACAACTCGGCGGCGGCGACAATCGCCGGATCGGTAATATCAACGCCGTGATGCACTTCGTATTTTTCCTGCAAGCCGCGCAAGATGGCGATGGTCGCTTCGACGCTCGGTTCGTCGACCATGATCTTTTGGAAGCGCCGTTCCAGCGCCGCGTCTTTCTCGATGTATTTGCGATATTCATCCAGGGTGGTCGCGCCGACGCAGTGCAATTCGCCGCGCGCCAAGGCCGGTTTCAGCATGTTGCCGGCATCCATCGCGCCTTCGGCCTTGCCTGCGCCCACCATGGTATGCATTTCATCGATGAACACGATGGTTTGGCCTTCGTCCTGCGCCAGCTCCTTCAGCACCGCTTTCAAGCGTTCTTCGAATTCGCCGCGATATTTTGCGCCGGCCAGCAAGGCCGCCATGTCGAGCGACAATACGCGCTTGCCTTTCAGGCTTTCAGGCACTTCGCCGTTGACGATCCGTTGCGCCAAGCCTTCGACGATCGCGGTTTTACCGACGCCAGGCTCACCGATCAAAACCGGATTATTCTTGGTACGCCGTTGCAGCACTTGAATGGCGCGGCGAATTTCATCGTCACGGCCAATGACCGGGTCAAGCTTGCCCAGGCGCGCGCGTTCGGTCAGGTCGAGCGTATACTTTTTCAAGGCTTCGCGCTGCCCTTCGGCTTCCGCCGAGTTGACATTGCCGCCACCGCGCACCGCCAGAATTGCGGCTTCCAGCGCCTTGCGCGTCAAGCCATTTTCCTTAGCAAGTTTACCGGCATCGGATTTATCTTCGGTCAGCGCTAACAACACCATTTCGCTGGCGATGAATTGATCGCCGCGCTTTTGCGCTTCCTTGTCCGCCAGATTCAACAGCGACGACAATTCGCGACCGCCTTGCACTTCGCCGCCATTACCCGACACCTTGGCCAGACGTTCCAGCGAGGCCTTCAGCGCTGCCGACAGGCCGCCAATATTGACGCCCGCGCGTTGCAACAGGGAACGACTGCTGCCGTCCTCCTGATTCAACAGCGCAGTCAATAGGTGCACCGGCTCGATGTATTGATTATCGTTGCCCACAGCGTGGCTTTGCGCATCGGCAAGCGCTTCCTGCAGCTTGGTTGTTAATTTATCTAAACGCATGATTAAGTCTCCGCAAAGCGTGATTTCATAATGCTCTAGAAATTGGGCCGCTCGCTCGCTTTTCAAGAAGGTTTTCGGTTCCTTCTTGATTTACATCAAATTTGTGAAAGCATCGATAGCGAGAAACCGGCTCCTGCATTCTCGTACAGGCAGAATCGAAAGACAGTTAGCTGAACGCACGGGCCATAGATACTCTTGCACCCTTTAGGATATGCCTCACGCTAAGCTGTTACCGCCTTATAAAGAGCAAATCCGGCAAAGCAAAATCCAATCGAACCGATCACATGTAGTGCAGTATGTCCCAGCGCCCATGCATACTCGCCATTTTGCAATAGCAACATCGATTCGGCCGAAAATGTGGAGAAAGTTGTCAGTCCGCCCAGAAACCCGGTAATTACAAACAGCCTCCAGACAGGTGACAGTGCAGGGTTATTGCCGAAGAAGGCGATAGCGAGGCCGATCATAAAACCGCCGCCCAGATTTGCTACCAAGGTGCCCAGCGGCAATTCGCTGTGGATCGCATTCATGACCAGGTGCAGTCCATAGCGCAGCCAAGCGCCCAGTGTTGCTCCCACTGCAATCGCCAACCAGTTCATGGCTTCTCCGGTAAGGTACTATCCCATTTCTTCAATGCGATATCGTCGACCGCACGCGCATCAACCCAGCGGGCTCCTGCCGGAGTTTGTTCCTTCTTCCAGAACGGCGCCTGCATCTTCAGATAGTCGATAATGAATTCACAGGCAGCGAATGCCTCACCGCGATGGGCTGAGGCCACCGCTACCAGCACGATTTGCTCCAGTGGTTTCAACGGGCCGATGCGATGGATCACCAGGGCCTCGACGATATTCCAACGCTGC
>Ga0302315_10001020_pt1 | contig 29701 bp, 20 predicted proteins | sample III_Palsa_N3_1_FD_200532 | JGI IMG/M metagenome (GOLD analysis project Ga0302315, IMG submission 200532) | Peat permafrost microbial communities from Stordalen Mire near Abisko, Sweden - III_Palsa_N3_1 | ecosystem: Environmental > Terrestrial > Soil > Palsa > Peat permafrost | place: Sweden...
GGGTGATCCGTGAGGGCTTTTATCGTCAGGCCTTGATTTCTACGTCAACACCGGACGGAAGGTCCAGCTTGGACAACGCATCTACCGTGCGCGAAGAAGAAGTGTAAATGTCCAACAGGCGCTTGTGAGTAGCCAACTGGAACTGTTCACGGCTCTTTTTGTTCACGTGCGGTGAGCGAAGTACGGTAAAGATCTTCTTCTTAGTAGGCAGGGGTATTGGCCCTGTCACCACTGCACCGGTGCTGCGCACCGTCTTAACGATCTTTTCAGCGGACTTGTCCACCAAGTTGTGATCGTAGGATTGCAATTTGATTCTGATTCTCTGAGACATATCCGTTCTTTCCCAATTTATTTAGCGAAGTTTCACCGGATCCAGCCTCGGGCGGACCCACAAAAACCCCACAGTTTTGGGAGTGCAAAGGTAGGGGGAGTTTTTTAATATCACAAAGAAATCCGCTGCTTTTTCAAAAAAAAAAGAGTTTCCTTTCAAATCTCATGAAAGGAAACTCCCCTGGTATGCGAAATAAGCCCTTTCGGCTATCCTTTAACGCCTCCAATGACCTGATATCCAGTATGATCCTCTTGGCTCCCTAGCCCAATAACCCGGAACCCAAGCGTGGTAATGACGGGGAGGCAGGGTCCAGTAACCCGGATGGTGTACGTAAGCCCCACCCGTGTATACAAATTCGCTTTCCACCCAAACATGGCGGGGGGACGGGGCGACCGGATGTACATACACCGGGATCTCAGGATGAACACTTACATAAAAGCGCTGGGCTTCGGCTGTGTGGGCGAACAAAATCATACCCACGGAGAACAAAGATAATAGTAGTACTTTTTTCATAACGGTGGAATTTAATATTAATCAGACGTTTATGCGTTCTGTAGGTTTAGCGGGGCATTACCATTTAACATATTCCCAACGCCCTCATAAGGCGCAAACAAAAACCCTCCCGAGGGAGGGCATACCTATAACTGCATACTTATACTATCTCCAGCGACCCGGAACCCAGTACTGGCCGCGACGTTCCCTGGCCCAATGACCAGCGATCCAGGCCCTGTGTCCGCGGGGAGGGACAACCCAGTAACCCGGCGTTTCCACATAACGGCCACCACTCCAGCCCCATTCTGATGCTACCCATACGTGACGGGGGGAGGGGGCGGGGGGACGGACGATGACTGCCGGAGCGGGCGCTACACTAACATAGAAGTGCTGCGCTTCTACCCTGGAAGCGACCCCTAAGCACAGGCCGGCGCCAATCAGGGCCATAAGTAATACTTTTTTCATAATGGTTATTTTATAATCTAAGATATACCAAATTCATGCCGGAACCATGGGGTAAAAACGATAACCTATTGACCAGCAGTAAAAACAAAAGCGGGCCCTGCCCGCTGCCCGAAGGGCCGACATAAGATGGGTTTGGCGGGGTGGGCCAACTTTCACCAGAGCTCGCCCCGCCAAAACAAAAGCGCCCCGTTCCGGGGGCGCTTTTTATAATAGAATCCCGTTTTTGGGAATTCTTAATCTGCTTTCACTTTTCCTTTCACCTTGGTAATCACTTCTTCGGCAATATTGTTCGGAGCCGGAGCATAGTGATCGAACTCCATCGTAGAGGAAGCACGACCGGAGGATAGGGAACGAAGCTGGGTTACATAACCAAACATCTCCTTTAGGGGCACTTTAGCCTTGATCACCTGAAGGTTACCACGACTATCCATGCCTTCCAGCATACCCCTTCTGCGGTTCAGGTCACCTGTTACATCTCCCATATACTGGTCGGGTGTAACCACCTCTACCTTCATGATGGGTTCCAGCAACACAGGCTTTGCCTTGCGACCGGCTTCGCGGTAACCACCCTTGGCGCACAACTCAAACGACATGGCGTCAGAGTCAACCGCGTGGAAGCTACCGTCATATACGCGAACCTTCATATTCACGAGTGGGAAACCGGCGAGTACACCTGTGGTCATAGAGACTTCGAAGCCTTTCTGAATGGCAGGTACAAATTCCCTGGGGATAGAGCCTCCGAAAAGGTCATTTACAAATTGGTAGCCCTTTCCTGGATTCTCTTTCATCCATTCTTCGTCAGCAGGCCCGATAGAGAACTGGATGTCAGCGAACTTACCGCGACCGCCCGTTTGCTTCTTCAGCACTTCACGGTGTTCGACCGTCTGGGTAAAGGCTTCTTTGAAGGCAACCTGGGGTTCGCCCTGGTTTACTTCTACCTTGAATTCGCGCCTCATGCGGTCTACGATGATTTCCAGGTGCAATTCTCCCATCCCCCTGAGGATGGTCTGACCTGTTTCTTCATCGGTATTGACACGGAGCGTAGGATCTTCTTCCACCAACTTAGCGATAGCCATACCCATCTTATCCACGTCTGCCTGCGTCTTAGGCTCTACGGAAATGGCAATCACCGGTTCCGGGATAAACATGTTTTCCAGGGCGATCGGATGCTTCTCATCACAGAGTGTATCACCCGTCTTAATATCTTTGAACCCTACAGCGGCCCCGATATCACCGGCTTCGATGAAATCAATGGGATTCTGTTTGTTAGCAAACATCTTCATGATACGGCTGATGCGCTCGTTTTTACCGCTGCGCACGTTCAACACGTAGCTACCGGCATCCAGGTGCCCGGAATAACACCGGAAGAAGGCCAGACGACCCACGAAAGGATCGGTCATGATCTTGAAAGCCAGGGCTGCAAAGGGTTCCTTTGCATTGGGTTGGCGGATTTCAACGGCTCCCGTATCAGGATTCACTCCTTCCACCGCATCCACATCCACCGGCGCAGGCAGGTAACGGCAAACCGCATCCAATGCTGTCTGCACCCCTTTGTTTTTGAAAGAGGAACCGCACATCATCGGAACGATGCTCAGGTCGATGGTTGCCTTACGAACAGCTTCATGCACTTCCGCTTCGCTGATGGAATTAGGATCTTCAAAGAATTTCTCCAGCAACGTATCATCGTACTCGGCTACCGCTTCAATCAACTGGGCTCTCCATTCCTGTGCTTCTTCCAGCAGGTCGGCCGGTACTTCGATTTCCTGAAAAGTCATCCCTTCCGTTTCCACGTCCCAAATGATCCCTTTCATACGGATCAGATCCACAACACCTCTGAAATCATCTTCCGCACCGATCGGCAATTGCAGGGGAACCGCTTTGGCGCCCAGCATTTCCTTTACCTGCTTGACCACCATCAGAAAGTCAGCACCGGCACGGTCCATCTTGTTGACGAATCCTATGCGGGGAACCTTGTACCGGTTGGCTTGGCGCCAAACGGTTTCAGATTGGGGCTCCACCCCGTCCACTGCCGAAAACAATGCAATCAGGCCGTCCAGTACACGCATAGAACGTTCAACCTCAATGGTGAAGTCCACGTGGCCCGGCGTATCAATGATATTGAAATAGTAACTTTTTGTATTAGCGTCTTCCTTCCCCTTGTTGGTCGGGAATTTCCATTGGCAGCTTACAGCAGCAGAAGTGATGGTAATCCCCCTCTCCTTTTCCTGTTCCATCCAGTCGGTAGTAGCAGCACCATCATGCACTTCTCCAATTTTGTGGATCATACCTGTGTACCGCAGGATACGCTCGGTGGTAGTGGTTTTACCGGCGTCAATATGCGCCGCAATACCAAAGTTTCTCTGAAATTTTAAGTCTGCCATGACAGATTTGTTATTATTTATTTGGATGATTATACTACTACAGGAGCTCGCCCAAGGCAAACTCCAAATTGGTGCGCAAAGGTAAGCATTTCGCTCGATCTATAATACCCGGCCGCGCAAATTGCGTTAAAAAATCGTAAAGACGCGGAGGGAACGGGATCCGCCGCCGGGAATCGCAGCCCCCCGTCCCAAGGGAAGGAAAGCTTTAAAACCTCAAGGTCCCATTCCTAATAAGGAACGGGACCTTGGGTCAGTTATTTAAGAAAATATAATTCGGATGGAGCTAGATCCTAAAGTGAGAGAACGCCTTATTGGCATCCGCCATACGATGGGTATCTTCCTTCTTCTTGTAAGCGGCGCCTTCCCCTTTGCTGGCTGCAATGATTTCGCTGGCCAACTTTTCCGCCATGCTCTTCCCGTTCCTATCCCGGGCGAAGCGGATCAACCACTTCATACTCAAGGATATCTTACGGTCAGGACGTACTTCGGCTGGAATCTGGAAAGTAGCACCCCCGATACGACGGCTACGTACTTCAACGGCGGGGGTAACATTGGTCAAAGCCCTGCGCCAGATTTCGTATCCGTCTTCGTTGGTTTGCTTACTAATGCGATCAATTGCATCGTAGAAGATCGTCAAAGCGACGCTCTTTTTACCCTGCCACATAAGATTGTTGACAAAGCGGGTAACCAGCTTGTCATTGAACTTCGGATCCGGTGCGAGTGGCAGCTTTTTAGCTTGTGCTTTCCTCATCTATATGAAGTTATAAAAATTTGAGATTTATTTCTTTTTAGCGCCGCCCTTAGCAGGAGCTGCCGGAGCTGCACCCTTCTTGAGGCGTTTAGTACCGTATTTGGAACGACTTTGTTTCCTATCCTTCACACCGGCTGTATCCAGGGCGCCACGGACAATGTGATAACGCACACCCGGCAAATCCTTCACACGACCGCCGCGCACCAGCACGATGGAGTGTTCCTGCAGGTTGTGGCCTTCACCGGGGATATAGGCAATCACTTCTATCTTATTAGTCAATCGCACTTTTGCTACTTTACGGAGCGCAGAGTTTGGCTTCTTGGGTGTGGTCGTATACACACGGGTACAAACTCCCCTACGCTGAGGACAGTTACTCAAGGCCCTTGATTTACTCTTGGCCCTGATTATTTCTCTACCTTTTCTTACTAACTGTTGTATTGTAGGCATTTTATCCTTGTAAATTTAGGACGGCAAAGGTAAGAGTATAAATTTGGAATATCAAAAATGCACTCATTAATTTTTCCTTTGCCTGTAAAAAAGTTGGTTTGTCGGTCAAATCGGGTGCAAAGATAGGCCTTCTAAAGTCTCCAAACCTCCCTAAATCCGTCTTTAAGCCGATTATACTTTATAATAAATATTAATATTTACGCATTGCGCTGCTAAAAACTTCGGGGATGCCTCCTTTTCCGGCAGTACAACACGTTATAAGTCATAAAGATCCACCTTCTAATTTTCTTTTCACATCTGCAGGTATTGCCTCCTTATGAACCATCACAGAAACCGTCTTTAAGAGCAAGTATTCTCTTGACATGTACACATATCCGCCGCAATCTGCGCCAGTAGCAGAGTTCTTGACAATATAAAACCTCTTTCCCTGATTATCCTCTGCTATCCCAATGATGTGCATATTGTGTTCATCTTGTGTAGTATAATTATCAAAGGCGGCTTGCCTGCGCACCTGAGTCACTTCCTCATTTTTTGCCAGTGTACAAAAGCCATTATCGTATCCTTCGTCAATATCACCATCCCAACAAACCGAATAGTTATTTAGTAAGGCCTGGTCTATTATCGTGATAAAATCATTGATCGGAACATTGAGATAAGCGTTGTTATTCCAGTTTGACGGTATTTCCAACACAAATTTCGAATAGAAGGGGTGGTGGGTGTAGGATGTGATTTCAACATAATTTTCGGGGTTTATGCCTATTTGCTCTTCGGCAAATGACTTTGGCGTGTAAACTTTCCCGTTATAAGTAAAAGTCTGGGGAGCTTTCGCCATTGTTTTATAGATTATATCTGCTACGGATCGTCTGTATTCGTCGGATGTCATATTAGCGCGGCCGGAATCAACATAGGCCTTTAGTTTTTCCCGCAGGGTGTTTTCCATTTTTAGGTGTTCGTGCATTAAGGAGTTATCCATTTTACCCGAATAAATAACTTCAGGTATGGCGCCAAATTCTTTATAGGCCTTTAGGACGCTAAACGTTAGGTCGCCTTCGATGAAGGATAGATTACCCTGCAGCCTTATATATCTCTCGGCTTTATCGATCAGCGTCGGGACAACAAAGAACATAGGGGAAAGCACCACAGGGTTCTTTCCAAGGCGTATAGCCTCCGTTTCTATAAAAGAAGTTGTTGCGTGACTCCAGCATGTGCCCGTGTTCTGCTGGTCTTTAGTAGGTGTACTTTCAATGCGCCTGAATTAGTAAGTCAAGTAAAATACCATCTAAATGGCGAATGGGCGGACTATAAAATAGCGCCTATGATCCTTATCCCTTTTATTGAAAATGTATTCAAGCATGGAATTATATTGAGTAAAAGATCAGACGTATCTATCGAAATAAATTTAAGTGATAACTTGTTGATACTTGAAACTAAAAACAACGTTACCAGGGCGGCAGATAAACCCAGCGCAGGAATTGGCTTAAAAAATGCAGGTGAACGATTGCAGCTTCTTTATCCCAACCGACACACACTATCAATTAATGATATCAATAATATTTTTTACGTAAAATTGGAGATACTGCTTTAACAGGTATTTATATGAAGTGTATAGCTATTGATGATGAGCCGTTTGCCCTGGATCTTATCACGGGATATATTGAAAAAACGCCCTTCTTAGAATTTATTGAAGGGTTTACCAACCCGTTTAAGGCCATGGCATTTCTGTTTGAAATCCCGGTGGACCTGGTATTTCTGGACATCAGCATGCCCGAGCTGTCAGGAATTGAATTATTAAAGTCATTAGTGGTTGTCCCAAGGATAATATTCACCACCGCCTACGCTGAGTATGGTGCAGAAAGCTATGAGTTTAATGCGGTAGATTATCTTTTAAAACCCGTAAAATACGACAGGTTCCTGAAGGCTGTCAATAAGGCAAAAAATTATCCGATGTCAAAAAAAGAGGATACAATTAAACATGACCGGGTAGCGCAGGATAATACATTCGTTCTTATTAAAAGCGGTTCACAATTATTCCGGGTAGCGCATGACGACATCTTTTATATTGAAGGCTGCGGAAATTACATAACCATTTATACAAAAAGCGGAAAAATAATGCCGCTGCTTCCTTTGAATGATATTGTAAAAATGCTTCCCGTCCAAATGTTTATACGTATTCATAAATCATACATCATTTCGTTTAAACATATCGAATTAATAGATAAAACGAAGGTTGTTATTAATAAAACGCCGTTACCTATCGGGATCACTTACCGTGAACATTTTTCCCGCATTATAAAGATGAAGTAAATCGGCTAGCTCAGCAAAAGCGGCCCCTGGAAAGGGGCCGCGAACAAGACTGCTGATTAACCAAATTCTACTACATACTAAAAAAGTTCATTCATGTTACGGAGCACCGGGCCGGGCTGCGGTAACTACGCGCCAGCTATTTATGGAGCACCGAAAACTCCGTCCGCCTGTTTGTTTGTCTGCCGGCAGGGTTGTCTTTTCCGTTGATCTTTTCAGGGGCGATCGGACAACACTTACCGTATCCTTTGCTGGTCAACCTGGCAGGATCGATCCCCTTGCTGATCAGGTATTCCACACATGATCTGGCTCTCCGATCTGATAATTTCAGGTTATACGGCACCCCTCCTATCCCATCTGTATGGGAGCCCAGCTCTATCGTCATGGTGGGATTCTCGTCCAGGATGGAGACCAGTGTATCCAGCACGATATCCGATTCCGGACGCAGCTTGGCGCTGTTAAAGTCGTAAAGGATGTTCTGGAGGACGATCGGATGATCCCGTCCAAGGTCATAATGCTTCAGGCATAACTCCGCGTTGTAAAGCGTATCCGCTGCTTCCATGGACCCGGCATGGATATAAAAGCTGCGGGTAAAATAATTGTCTTTTTCTGCAAGAACCTTAAAATTGCCCGGATCGTCCAGGTCAAATCCATAGGTCCCGGAAGCGTCCAGGATTTCCTGGGCAACTACTTTGCCCTGAACGGTATCCAGCAAAGATATCCTGGCTCCGTCGAGGGGCTGATGGGTATCACAATCTACGATGCTTCCGCTGATATGCTTTCCCCTGCGGGTAATCTTAAACAACTGGAGGCAACAGGAGGAAGAACGGTCAGAGCTAAAATAAGCTTCCTTGAACAATTTAGATCCGGCTCCCGCACTCGTAAAGTAAATATCGTCTTTAGGGGAGTTCACCGGGTATCCCATATTCACAGGTATACTCAGATTGGAAAGGTCCCCCTGGCTTTCAAATAAGTCGAAATTCCCCATGCCGACACGGGCATTTGTACTGAAGATCAACGTATGGAGGCCCGCATCGTAATACGGCGCTTCTTCATCCCCGGGGGTATTTACCGTAGCTCCCAGGTTGATCGGCGCACCCGGATTACCATTGCTGTCCAGTGGAGCATACCAAAGATCCAATTGACCCGACCCTCCCGGTCTGTCTGAAGAGAACAACAGGTTGCGTCCGTCGCTGCTTACGGCAGGCTGCATGGTCGTATACCCAGCCATATCCACGCTATTCAGCTTTACTGGCTGGGACCAGGCAGTGCCGCTCCTGACGCATTTAAAAAGATCTGCCTGCTTCTTTCCGTTATTCACCGTCCATTGGGTCAGGTACATGGTCAGGCCATCGGGTGTCAGGGCGGACACGCCCTGCTCCATATCCTGTCCCGGCACGTCTACCCGCTGGAAAGTAGAGAAATGACCGCTATCGGAGCCACTGCTGATATATAAGTGGTTAATGTAGGGGTCCTTGCCCCCGGTTTGTTTAACCGTAGCCGTCAATGCCCTGGAAGAAGTGAATGCGAGTTGTTTCATCCACCATACGGGCGCATAGTTAGCCCCTCCCTCGTTAGCGGCTCCCTCCATCTTACGAATGGTAAAGGGGCCCGTTGCTTTTTGCATCTCTGAAACGGCAAACTGGCAATTGGCTATTTCCATATCTGCGCTTACCTGGTATTCGTCATGTGCTGAATACGCGCTCTTGAATTGTTGAAACTGGGTCAGGGCGTCCGCGAATTTTCCATCAGAACGGAGGCAGATGCCATACCAGTACCTGGCCATGGGGTATTCCCCGTTATTAAACTGGACCGCCTGTTCGTACCATTTCTCGGCACTCTGGTAATCGTTGTAATGTCGGTATGATTCCGCCAGCCGATAGACCAATTCTTCATATTGATGCACTTTCGAAGCTTTCGAGAAGCGTTTACTTTCTTCGACATTATAAGGATAAAAGCCAGCCTTCTTTTTGTCCACTTTATCCTCCAGCGCTTTCGAATAGTATTGTGCGGCGGAGTAATAATCCTGCCTGGCAAAATAAACATCCGCTGTGCGCTTGTAATCGATGGCAAACTGCGCCTGCACATTGGTACAGCCTATGATCAGGCCCAGGAGCCCTCCCGGAAGCCATTTGCAAAATTTTATTTTTTGTGTATGCATGATATGGTACGTTCTGGTAGTTAAAGATGGTGAGGGCTATTGATCAGAGCCTTGGGCAAAAGAAGTGTTCCTTCGGATAGGTCCGTTTCTTATGCATCGTATAGGATAGGGATAGTTCAAATGCATTACTGCCCGAGGCTATCCTGTCAAGGCTGGAGGCATTCACATCATAACTAAGCCCCACAGTATAATCTTCGTACCGGAATCCAAGGTAGGGCACCACCGCATCCTTTATTCTGTAGTCTACTCCGAGCAGTAAATCGCTCAGCTCATTGACCACCAGCTGGCCATAGGCTCCTACCATCGTCTCCGTCGCATCACCCTGCCGCATGTACAAAGCATTAGGCGTAATGCTGAAGTCTTCTGAAACGACAAACCTTGCGCCTGCGTGCACGGTATACCGGACCGGCAGGTGATAGTTATTCGTGGACAAGAAAGGATCCGAGGGCTGCGTCAGGTGCGCCGCCGCACCGCCGATATAGGCATTCACCTGGTGGTTCGGATTCCCATCGTATAGGAGGAATCCAAAGTTGGCGTCGAATACGTTGGACGAAGTCCTTGTCAGCGTTTCATTACTGGGCGCATTGGCGTCAAAGCCCGTGAGCGGGTTGTACTGACTGCCCCACTGGAATTTACTGGGGTCGAATTTCCGGCTCAGGATACCGGCTTGGAGACCCAGCGTCAGGTGTGTCATTTGCTGGGCGCCAAACTTGACACCCGTGTAAGCAACCGAGGCATATCCGTTAAAATAGTTATACCCGGCATCCCCCGCAGATTGATTCAGTATGTTCACCCCCCAGTTGAGGTTTTTATCGGTCACCCCTTCAATCGATACGCCTGCCGTAGAGAAAGGGTTGGTGATATTATTCCATTGATTTCGATAATTCACATTCACCCGCATATCTCCGTCAATCACCCCTGTCATCGCGGGGTTTAACCATAACGGATAGGCATAGTATTGGGAGAAATGCGGGTCGACCTGGGCATAGCCACGGACGATTGTCATTAACAGTCCTGTCAGCAGTAATAGTTTGCGCATAAAAATGAGTTTAATTTTCACTTCTGCATTATTTAGGGTCTAACGGATCAGGGTAACAGATCCTTTTTTATTGATAATAGTGCCGTCTTGCATGGTTGCCTGCAGGACATATATGTATACGCCTACCGGTTGTTTCTGTCCACCTGCCGTGCCATCCCATCCTGTATTGATGGACTTGGATTCAAAAATCTCCTGTCCCCACTGATTGTAAATGCGGAATACAAGGGATGAAATGGCGTTACTGTATACATAGAGGATATCATTATTGCCATCCCCGTTCGGACTGAACACGTTAGGCACAAAAATGTTATCTCCCAGCGGATTGTCGCTTACGCCTGCTACTTTACCCGAGGCCGTACTGGTCTGGCAGGGGCTCTCGCCCAACGCTTCCACTTCTATAGAAGCTGCCTGGTTAGGCGACAGCCCATTGATGGTTTCCGTGGTGCCCGTGGGCCCTGAAGTAGGCGTGACAAAAGTAGATCCGCTGTCCAGGCTGACCTGGTACGCAACCGCTCCCGGAACAGGCGTCCACTGAAAAGTGACCGAATTAGCGGTACGGCTCTCCAAACTTACCGTGGGTGACGCCAGGGGTAGCAGTTGTGTAATCGATACAGACGTCCTCGCTGAGCCGGAACAGCCTTGGGCGGATGTGGCAGTCACATAGAAGGTGGTATCGCTGGTCAGGGGTCCGGTCGCAAAGGTGCTTCCTCCTGCTACGGACACACCCGCGGTGGCGGTGGTATACCAACTAAAGGTGGCTCCCGCCGTAGTAGAGGCTGCCGTTAATGTGGCATCACTTCCAGGGCATACTCCCGGGGAGGAGGCAGTCACTGTGGGGTCAGCGGCTGGGGCTGCAATGTCCACGGTCGCTGGTGTCCGTCCACTGCTGCTGCAACCATTCTGGGTGGCTTCCACGAAGTATTCTGTGGAAGCGGTGACGTCGCTCAGGTTATACACCGTCCCGCTGAATACAGCGGTCCCTCCTGATGCGGTGGTATACCAATCGTATACTGCCCCACCCTGGGGATTCATGATCTGCAGTGAGATATTTCCACCGGAACATACCTGGGCGCCGGAAGTTACCAGGGAGGGAGATGCCGGCGTTGGCGTCACAACGACTTCAGCGGTAGTCCGGGAAGCGCTGGTGCAACTACCCCCTGATGCAGCGGCATTAATGTACAACGTATCATTGGCGACAGGGCTGTTAATCGTATAGGCGGATCCCGTAAAGACCAGGTTGCCACCCGTGGGTGCATCATACCAGTTATAGGTAATTCCTCCCAGGGGATTGGATATGGTCAGTGTGGCCGGCTGTCCGCTGCAGGTATTCACGGTTGAAGCGACCAGTTGCGGCGGCGTGAGGTTGTTGGATACGGTCGCCGTCAGCATTGTCCTTCCCGGGCTGCTGCAGCCACCCGCATTCTCATCTGCCACATAATACGTCGCATTTCCCGTTAAAGCGCCCGTGGTAAAGGTGACACCCGTGGCCAGGGGAGCTCCACCCGAGGCGCTGGCATACCAGCTATAGGTGTCTCCGGCCTGTGGATTGCTGATGGAGAATGTACCCGTACTGCCCGTGCATACTGTCAAACCGGGCACTGTCACCACAGGGTCTACCGGTGTGGGATTCACCGTTACATTGGCGCTGGCTTCACCCGGACTATTGCAACCCCCGGTCGTACTCCCCAGCAAGTAATAAACGGCTGATGCAGTCACTCCCGTGATCGCGTACGACGTACCCGAATATAAAGGGGTAGCAGAAGTCGGTGAATTATACCAGGTATATGTGATGCCGGCTTGCGGGCTCTGGACCTGTAAATTAACAGTGCCACCCGCGCACGCCTGGATCGTAGAAGATACCAATACGGGAAGGGCCGGAGGGGTGCTGATGCGCACTGAATCGATCGTCCGCGCAGCACTGCCGCAGCCCAATAAGCCGTTCACCGCGGTTACATAATAAGCCGTGCTGGAAGAAAGTACCGGAGTATTGAAGGTAGATCCCTGGAATAATATGCTGCCGCCCGTTGCATCAGCATACCAATTGTAGACGATCCCTCCCTGGGGGTTTTGTATACTCAATGCGGCAGTACCTCCGGAGCATATCACCACGGGAGACAATGCAACCGCAGGCGCCCCCGGAGTGGCGGACACATTGGCATTTGCCACCGTCCGGGAAGAGGCTGAGCATCCCGAGGCATTTGCCCCACCTACATAGTAAGTAACCGAACTTCCCAAAGCGGGGGTAGTAAACGAACTACCCGTCGTCAGTAAATTACCCGCTGTGGGGGCATCATACCATTGATAGGTTACGCCCGCCTGGGGTGAAGCGATAGTAAAGGTGGCCGTTCCTCCGGCACATATACCTACGTTATCCGCTTGTAATTGTGGAATGGCGGGAACCGAATCCACCTGGATGGACACCGGAGTCCTGCCGGCGCTGCTACAACCGTTTCCGCCGGTAGAAGCCTGGACATATACGGTTGCATTGGCCGCCGGTGAAGACAAGGTATAGGAAGGCCCGGTAAAGAGCAGGGCTCCACCGGTCTGGGCACTGTACCATTGATAGGTCAGCCCCGACTGAGGGGAACTCACGGATGCCGTTGCCGGTTGTCCGCTACAAACGGTGACCGTACCTGCGGTGACTGCTGGCGGTGCAGGTACCGGATTAACGTTGACTGTTATTTGTGTGCGGGCCGAAGGGGCGGTGCATTTGGAAGCCGTATTCACCGCTTCCACATAATAAGTGACACCCGAAGCTAATGCCGGTGTGATAAAGGAATTACCTGTAAATACGGGGGTTCCGCCACTCAATACCGTGTACCAATTATAGGTGACTCCTGTCTGGGGCTGAGCCACACTGAGTGTAACGATCTGTCCCTGGCATATGGTGGTGTCGGAAGGTTGTATCACGGGAACAATGGGTACCTGCCCGACAATGACAGACACACTGTCCCTGCTGCTACTGGTGCAAGTGCCATTGGTACTGGCTGCAAAGTAGGCCGTATTGGCCGTTAACGCAGGCGTTGTGTATATATTCCCTGTGGTCAGCAAATGGCCGCCCGAGGCCGAATCAAACCAAAGTACCTGGTTGCCCGTACCCGCACTTGCCTGCAATACGGCGCTTTGACCGCTGCATATGGTATCCGGATTGGTAGTTACTACGGGGACAGCCGGCGGCGCCAGTACACTAACCGTTACGGGCACCCTGTTCAGGTTCGCGCAACTATCGGGTACACGGAGGGCTTCTGCATAATAGGTGGTTGTCTGGGTGAGGATGGGCGTATGGAAAGTGTCTCCCGCGGCCACGGCAACGCCGCCTGTCGGGCTACTAAACCATTCTACGGCCGCATTGACAGAAGTCGATGCAGACAGGGTGGCGGAAGTGCCGGAGCATATGCTCACGTTACTGTTCCCTACTACCGGCGCATCCACCTGGTCGGTTGCATAATATATGTTCAGGCCGGTCAAGGCAGAAACCAACCCGGCATTTAACTGTATGGTAATCCTGTCATATGGATGGGCAGGCGCGAAACTGATCAGCGCCTTGCTGCCCGAGGAAAGCAGGTTCACTGTGATGGCCGAACTCTGCAAATTAGTAGCGTCATTATTGGCCGTGGCTCCATCGGCGGTTGATACCTGTATGGCGCCTAGCACGGCAGCAGACAATAGGGAGCCCTGTGAGGCCACTTCAAAGTGGACACTGTCTCCCGGCTGACTGACTTCGGGGAAGATGAGGGTTTGCTGAACGGATCCGGCCACACTGACGCCAATATTCAACGAAGAGAAGGTCGTCGTATCGGCATCTACTGCACCGCCGGCATTGGTGACGGAGCATAAGACACAAAGCCCGCTCACGGCATTGGTCTGCTGATTAGCAATACCACAACCCAGGTTGACGCCGGGCACGACGGTGATCGTAACCGCTGTTCGGGTGGTGCTCGGACAACCGGCTCCATTATTGCCTACTGCTTCCGCATAATAGGTGACGGAAGAAGTCAGGACGGGTGTTGTGAAGGGGCTTCCCGTAGATACCGGGCTTCCGCCGGTAGCACTGGTATACCAATTGATGATACTACCCGGCGTAGATGAACTGGCGGTCAGGGTCACGGAGCTTCCTGAATTCACCGAACCGCTGGCAGGTGACACGGTGACCGTAGGCGCCACAGGTCTTGGATTAATCGTCACCGTGACCGAATCGCGTGCCGGGCTGGCACAGCTACCGGCCAGGGAAGAAATATAATAGGTGGTCGTGCTATTTAATACAGGCGTAGTGAAATTAGCCCCTGTGAACAGGATCGCATTTGAAGTATCGGATGCATACCAATTGAATTGCACTCCTGAAGTGGTTGATTGAGCAACCAGTGTGGCAGATCCTCCGGCGCATAGTGTATCCCCCAGCGGAGTAATCACCGGAGTAGCAGGAGAACCGACCACATTCGCCGACACGACCGTGCGGGACGAACTGGTACAACCCGTGCTGTTGGAGGCGCTCACATAATAGGTCTTTGAGCTATCCAGGGGAGGAGTGATCAATGAATCACCCGTAAATACCGGGCTGCCGCCTGTCGAACTGGTATACCAGTTGAAAGTGGCGCCCGACGGCCCTGTAGCAATGAGCGTTGCGGTACTGCCCGCGCATACCGAAACGCTGTTGTGCTGCACGGTAGGTGCAGCCGGAAGGGCAGGGACATTCACCACTACCGGCGTACGGGAAGGATTGACGCACCCGTTCACAGCGGCGGCGCTTTGTGCATAGTACACGGTGGTATCAGTCAGCACAGGTGTTTGGAAGGTCGCCCCTGTAAATACAGCGGTTCCTCCTGTAGGCGTTGTATACCAGGTAAAGGTGGCGTCAGCAGGAGAAGTTATTTTAAGGGTGGCCTGCTGACCGGAGCAAATAGCCACCGTATCACTTTGCAGCACGGGTGAAGGTTTCACACTAGCCGCGTAATCTATATTAAATGTTGTCAGGAGCGAAGCAACCCCGGAGTTCAACTGCACCTGAACCCTGTCATAAGGACTGGAGGGCGCAAACGAAACGATTGCCGAATCGCTGCCGGAAAGCAAGTTGATCTTCACCAGGGCAGAAGTAAGGGCCTGCTGGTCATTATTATAATTATTGCCATTATACGTAGCCACCTGTATGGAACCTAATGCGCTCAGACTTACAAGCGCGGAAGGAAATACAAATTTGATACGGATACTATCGCCCGCGTCTGCCGTGAAGGGGAAAACGAGCGTTTGCTGTGCATTTGCACCCAGCAGTCCTACCGCTACACCAAGCGTTGATCCTGTGTTGGCATCTCCGTCCACTGCCAGCGCCTCATTCTGTATAGAACAGCCGATGCATAGTCCATTTACGCTGCTATTCTCTGTCGTGGCCGCTCCGCAGGGTACTGCCGGGCCATTATCCGTGACTACCGTCACCGTAACAGCGATCCGTGCCGCAGAAGTACATCCCGTTACCGGATTGACACCCGCTACATAATAGGTAGTGGTAGCGGCGGGAGAAACCGTATAAGCAGCACCTGTAAATACAGGGGATCCTCCGCTGGCCTGGGTATACCAATTGAACTGGGTACCTGCCGTGGTAGCGCTCGCCGTAAAGGTGGCCGACTGTCCCGGGCTTATAGAATTAGCCTGGGGTGTCACCGTGATCCCTTGGGGCGCTTTATTAACATTCACCACTACTGTAGTACGTGCCGGGCTGACGCATCCGTTGTTGGCGGCTTCCGCATAGTACGTCGTCGTATCCGTCAACGCCGGAGTAGTAAAGGAAGCGCCGGAATCAACCGAACTTCCCAGGGTAGCCTGTGTATACCATTTAATGGTCGCCCCTGCGGCTGTACTGGCAGATAAGGTGGCAGAATCACCGCTGCAAATGGTCACCGCCGCACTCGTGACAGTGGGAGCAGCCGGTTGGGTATTCACATCAACGGCAATAGGTGTCCTGACCGAATTAGCACATCCGAACTGGGAAGATTCCAGGTAATACGTCGTATTCGCTGTAAGGACAGGTGTTACATAAGTGGTACCCGTTGACAGGGTAGTCCCTCCCACCGGTACACTATACCAATTGAAGGTGGCCCCGGCCGGCCCGGTAGCCGTGAGCGTATCGGAACCTGATCCGCAAATATTGATCGTATTGCTCGCGACGGTTGGCCGGGGGACCAGGGCCGCCGCGTAGTAGACCTGTAAATTAGACAACAGGCTAACCGTTCCGCTAATGGATACCGATACCCCATTAAATGAATTTTGTGCCGGCAAGATGACACGGAATTGGCTGCCCCCTCCGAGCAGTTGCAGCCTGACCAGGGAGTTGCTAAGCCCTATGGCGTCATTATTGGCCGTTCCGTTCATATAGGTTTGGACCGTTATGCCTCCCAGCAGCGTGGCGGAAATAAGTTGACCAGGGATGGACAATTCCAGCACGATACTATCGCCTGCAGGGTAAGTGTTGGGAAATTGGAGCAACTGGCCTACGGAGCCTAAAGCTCCGACGGTAGAAGTAATGGTGGAGGCAGTACTGGGGTCTCCGTCCACGGCCAATCCCCCGTTTGAAACGCTGCATAACAAGCATATCCCACTGATGAGGGGGCTTTGTTGCTGAGTGGCCAGCCCGCAAGTAATATTATTGGAAGTGAGGACATTGACCGTTACCCGTGTCCGGGAAGCACTGGTGCATCCCTGGTTGGATACGGCACTCACGTAATAGCTGGTCGGCGCATAGATGGCAGGCGTTGTGAAACTGTTGCCCGTATATACAAGGTCTCCTCCCGAGGGAGCATCATACCAGTTATAGGTATAGGCAGGGTTGGCGGAACTCACTGAAAAAGTAGCCGTTTGACCCTGATTGACCGTCACGGAGCTTGCCCCGGCAATAGTGGTAGAATCAGGCGTGGGATTGACCGACAAGGTGGCCGTCGTACGGGTGGCGCTCACGCAACCGGAAGATACGGAAGAAGCCTCCAGGTAATAATTTTGGGAAGCAGTAGCGCCCGCAATAGTATAAGAAGTTCCGGACGCAATAGGCGTACCTCCCGATGCTACACTATACCAATTATAGGTCGTACCTGCCTGTGGGCTCTGGACCGAGAAGGTAGCAGGTGTTCCCGAGCAGACAGTGATCTGCGCGTTGGAGAGTCCGGCTGCAGGTGGCAGCGGATTTACAACAACAGTAACTGCCGTCCGGGAGGGACTCGTACAAGAGCCCAGGTCACTTTCCACATAATAGATGGTCGTTGCATTGGGCGATACTGAATAACTGCTGCCGGTAAATACGGCTGAGCCTCCGGTGGCTTGGGTATACCAATTCAGGGTAGCACCCGAGACATTTGCAGAAGCATTTAATACGGCGGTAGAGCCGCTGCACAGTGTCACCGTGTCGCCACCCGATACGGTAGGAGCATTCAGTATTGTTTTATTAGTATACGCATAGTATAACCTGAATGCCGAAAGCGCCCCCACCAGGGACGAACTCAAAGCGATCCTCACCCGGTCAAAGCTCTTTTGGGGAAGGATAAAGATCTCACCCCGGGTAGTATCACTGCTGAGCAGACGCAGGATAGACGTTGACACAACGGTCAGGTCTCCATTAGCGGCAGAACCATTGTATGTCTGTATGGCAATGCCACCCAGGAGCGCAGCCGTGAGTAACGCCCCGTTATTCCCTATTCCAATGACCAGGGAATCACATCCGGGGTCAGGGTCGACGCCGGGAAAAATCAGGTCCTGGTAAACATTCACCCCCAACAATCCCACGGTAATATTAAACGTGGAAAAGTCATTCAGGTTCGCATTATTGATGGGATTATTCGGATTGCTAACGCCACAAAGGAGACAAAGTCCATTGACACCGTTATCTTGAGCGCTTGCGTAAACCTTTTGGGCCCGTGTATGAAGGGATGCTATCAAAAGGGTACCGATGAATAGAGCGATTGGCAAAAGCTTTTTAGCAGCAGTAGAGCTTTTGCCTGGTTCAGAGTCTAAATAACCAAGCATAGGTCAAAGTTTGAGGTACAGTTAATAATGTCTATCAGATATAATTAAGTATTCAGTATTATTATTTATAGTTATTATGTATAGTATTCAGTATTATTACGTCGCATTCGTTAAGGCAAGCCACAAGTCCTGAGTTACTTGTTTATAGTTAGTAATACGACCAATTCAGTTGTAAAGCACCATTCATAAGGACGGATTATGCAACGAATGTAATTACAGTTTGTTATGGCCACGGGAAGCAGTTCATTCAACCCCACTCCCTATATTCATTCCGTTCATTAAAAAAAACATATTCACTTTGTTAAGGTTTTCTAATATTTAACATATATATTTATAGTATTGAATACTGCTGATAACCTTTAAGCCATTTTCTATCCTTTGCCTTGTCCTCTGGGAACCTTATAAATAACCCAATTGTTAACAGTTAATAACTGGTATTTATGAGGCTCGCACCCATGAAAGCCATTCAGCAACTACAGCTGGAGGTTTTGAACCGATTTGGAACAACCCCCTTACAACCAAGTGATTGTAAAGACCTTTCCACATTAATCAGGGATCATACAGGTAAAATCGTCAGTGAAACGACGATCAAACGCTTTTACGGCTTTGCCGCCCAGACGTTTAACTTCTCCGTATATACACTGAATGCCTTGTCAGAATACTCCGGTTGCCACAACTGGGAATTCTTCCTGGAACACTACCGACAGCAACTAACTCCTCAAATAGAATTCCATCCCAAGTGGCAGGAAATCAAATCCAAGACGGGTAAGATCACCTTCTATACCACTGAGGCCATAAAGAACAACTGCCGGATTGATTTTGCAAAAACGGCCCCCCGGGTGGATGCCTGCCCCCTCCATCATTTTCTGAATTCGGATTCGACTACTTCGGTGATGCTGGCCCCTGCGAGCTGCGGAAAATCCATTGCCCTGGCGCAGATGGTCGAAGCCTTCTGGCTCCAGGAATCCTGCCTTTACCCCAATGACGTTTGTTTATTTATAAACATACACCACTTAAATACTCTGATCAATAGGGGATTTTCGATGGAAGACTGGTTAGATAACCAGTTGAATTTCGGGGATGGCGAGAATATCATCGAGTATTTTGAACAACATACCACGGAGAAAAACGGCAAATTCATCCTGATCGTAGACGGGTTTGACGACAAGGTGCTCGGCAATGATAAATTGAGAGTCATTTATTCTAAGCTTATGGACCTGGTATTTTCCAGGACCCATACCAAATGGTTGAAGGTGATCATAGCTGCGCGTCCGGATGTGTGGAGCATATTGTTTAATCCCCTCCATTCGGCTATCCGGCCTCATTGGCAGGGAGGGCTCTCTGTAGAAGCAGAACAGGAGCCCGGCGTGATATTTAATCTTCCTTTGTTATCAGCTTCCGAGATAAAAACAGTCCTGTGCAATCATTCCGTCCCGGAAGGCGCCCTCCATGGCCTGGGAGATTCATTCATTCAACTCCTTGAGTTCCCGCCCTTCCTTCAGATGGCCTGCCAGATCATCGACACCCAATCGGCCACTCCCATACACGAGGATTACCTGACATATAATATTATCGGACAATATGCCCGTTGCAGGGTAATGACCAGTGCAGATTATGGAATTAAGACCGCCATACTCCGCAAAGTGCTGGAGGAAACCTATGGACAAACGGTCCCTGCCCTCTCCGGCCAGGTAAAATTATTCAGCGGAGACATCCGGGTGCAGGAAGTCTATAGGAAATTGCTGGCGGACAATATACTCATTGAAGAGAGCCAGGAAGGGATAAGGTCATTGCCTATAAAAAGGGTTCGTTTCATCAATGCCCCTATGGCCGAATTCTTCATGGCCACCTTTTGTGTTTTCACACACAACGGACAGATCACTGACGCCCTGATTACAGAATGCATCGCGCAATACGATTCCGGCCGGAGCCATTTAAGCTTTCTTCGCTGGATACTGCTGTACGCGATTGATCAACAGGACTACCAGGGCGTAATGACCCTTTTCAACAGGGTTAGTTCATTAAAGGACAAAGCCCTGCTGTTTGAGTTCCTTCTCATACAGCAGTCGGCGCCCGACTCCCTTTCCCAAATGATGCGGGATATTCTCAGACAAGATCTCCCCTTCAAACAATATTTCCTGCGCTCCTTCCTGCTTTACGATGCACAGGGCTACCGGCAGAATTATTTCCGCGAAAACCTACAGGCATTATTGGAAACGGAGGACGATCAGGTGAACGTGGCTTCTATTTATTTCCTGGCCGGGATATACCAATTGGACGGCAGGATAATGTCCTCCCAGATCCCCCTGTTAAATAAGTCAGTCATGAAATTGAACAGGATGGGTAGTACCTTGCATCCCGGTGAACTCGCCCTGTTTATTTATAATTCCTTGAATGAAAGAAAGACCGATGATATCACCAGGGATAAGATCCTCCAGTTTGAAGACTACCTGCTCCTTTCAGACCATACGATTCTATCTTTAAAGGATGAGATGACCGTCTACCTGCTGATGTATTGTGCACAAGTACTGAAAGAATATAAGCTCCTGGACAGGATCACCGATTATGTATTCAATGAGATCCCTTCTTTGAAAATGCGCTCTCACGATCCATTCAGGATTGTCTCCTTGCTGATTAAAAGCCGTTATTACCTTTACGAACATGATCATGCACATTACAACAAATGCCTGAAGCACGTGGATAATGTGCTGGCTACAGGATCATCCATTACAGGCCTACCGTTGATCATTGTCTATCAGGAACAGGTAAAGGCTATCCGCCAATATATAGACGGGGAATATGACAAAGTGCTCGACTCGGTGCAACGTGCGCTGGTCATTGCAAAAAGCATCCGGTTCGTGTTGTTTGAACACTGGTGCTACCAGATGCAGGCCTCCGCCTTCCACGCCTTGCGTAAACAAAAATTGGCCATGCTGGCCGAGCAGGAAGCCGATCGGATCAGGGAAAGATCTTTACTCAGCATATTAATTCCGTTTGATTTCAACGGATTCGTATCAGAATTCACCTGCAAACAGGCCATTAACCACTAAACCTTACCAAGGCGCCCTGTTCCGTAAATTGATATGGAACAGGGCGCCTTCCTTTGCCCGGAAATGTCATGTGGATTATTTGCCATAAAAATACTCCGATATTTATCTTACCTTTACATGACCTCACGGATTTCCGGATCACGCACATTCCGCTGGTCATATATACCTTATTATTGATGCATTTACGCTAGACCTTCTCCTGGAAGATCAGCGATTATTTTTATACAAACGCCCGCACCGGCCCCTTAAAGGCGCCGGATGCAAAACAGACATTATGGCAAAATATATCTTCGTTACCGGAGGGGTGACTTCATCACTAGGAAAAGGAATTGTGGCCGCTTCACTGGCTAAATTATTACAGGCCAGGGGTATGACCGTGACCATTCAAAAGCTCGATCCCTATATTAATGTAGATCCGGGAACATTGAATCCCTATGAACATGGCGAGTGTTATGTCACCGAAGACGGTGCGGAAACGGATCTCGACCTGGGCCACTACGAACGATTTCTTAATATATATACTTCACAGGCTAATAACGTAACCACCGGCCGGATTTACCAAACCGTCATTAACAAGGAAAGAGAAGGTTCTTATCTCGGAAAGACCGTCCAGGTCATCCCTCATATTACCGATGAGATCAAACGTAGAATGCTTTTGTTGGGTGCGGACGGCAAGTATGATATTGTCATTACGGAGATCGGCGGAACGGTGGGCGACATCGAATCCCTCCCCTTTGTAGAAGCAGTACGCCAGCTTCAATGGGAACTCCCGGAGGACGATTGCCTGGTGATCCACCTGACCCTCATCCCTTACCTGAAGGCGGCCAAAGAACTAAAGACCAAGCCTACTCAGCACAGTGTGAAAATGTTGAGCGAGAATGGCGTACATCCTGATATACTGGTTTGCCGTACCGAGGAACCGCTCAGTATGGAGATCCGTCGCAAGATCGCCCAGTTTTGCAATGTGAAGACCGAAGCTGTTATTGAATCGGCTGATGCTCAGACCATTTACGAAGTCCCCCTCATGATGATGCGGGAAAAACTAGACCTTATTTCACTTAAAAAGCTTAATATAACAGGATACGGAGAGCCCGATCTTTCCAAATGGAAAGAGTTCCTGGACAAACTCAAGTATCCTAAATCCAAGGTGACCATAGGCCTGATTGGGAAATACATCGAATTGCAGGATGCCTATAAGTCCATCCTCGAAGCGTTTATTCACGGAGGGGCGATGAATGAATGCAAGGTGCAGATCATGAATGTGCATAGTGAATTCATCACCGACGATAATGCAGCCGAGAAGTTATCCAACCTGGATGGGCTGCTGGTCGCTCCCGGCTTCGGCCATCGCGGTACGGAAGGCAAGATCAGCGCCATCCGGTATGCAAGAGAGAACGGACTCCCCTTCTTTGGCATCTGCCTGGGGATGCAAATGGCCTCCGTTGAATTCGCCAGGGATGTGCTGAACCTGAAGGATGCTCATTCCACCGAGATGTTACCCGATACTACCCATCCGGTCATTGACATGATGGAAGCGCAAAAGAAGATCACTGCCAAAGGCGGCACCATGCGCCTGGGGTCTTATCCATGTGAATTGAAAGAAGGCACATTGGCCTACCGCATATACGGCGAAAAAAACATCCAGGAGCGCCACCGCCACCGCTATGAATTCAATAACGATTATCTGGAAATGTTCCAGGACGCCGGTATTGTCGCTTCCGGTAAAAACCCCGACACGGGTCTGGTGGAAATCATCGAACTTCCCAACCATCCTTTCTTCATAGGGGTGCAGTTTCACCCTGAATTGAAAAGCACGGTGGAGAGACCTCACCCCATCTTTGTACACTTTGTCAAGGCCGCAAAGGAGTTTAACGAACGCATCAGCGCGGTTAAAAACCCCCTTTTGCAGAGCGAATTGATCTAATGGCAGCGGTGAGTAGAGCCTGAATGCGGAAATCCCGTACCTTCGCGGCTCAATTTGACATAATTTATGGGAACTGGTTTTGACAGAAATACCATTATTGGTTTTGTATTGTTGATGGTCCTGCTCTTCGGATATATATACATGGGGCAAAAGGGGCAGGACGCGGTACAAAAGCAAAAACAACATATGCTTGATTCTCTCGCCCGGATCAAGGCTTTAAACATAGATTCAGCCACTGCGCATCAGGATTCTCTTCATAACGACACGATTTCGAGGTTAAACTCCGCAGGACAGTTTTCAGCGAAAGTGCTGGGAGCAGAACAACTGACTGTGGTAGAAAACGACCTGGTTAAAATCACTTTCACCAACAGGGGCGCTGAACCCAAGCAGGTAGAGCTGAAGAATTTCAAGCGTTTTGACGGAAAGCCCCTGCTGCTGGTCAGTCCCGGAGACCAGGACTTCAATTATCTCATCCTGACGGGCGGGGGTAAAACGGCCAGGACTTCCGATCTCTATTTTAGCGGGGGAACCGTGGAAAAACAGGGAGACAACCAGGTACTGAAATACGAATTGAAGGACTCCCTGGGTCATTCGATCATACATGAATACATCCTGGCTCCCCACCAGTACATGACCCAATTCAATATTCATGTGGACGGGGCTCTTCAATTGCTGCCCGAAAGCACGTTGAATATCGCCTGGAGCTTTACGGCCCTTCCCCAGGAAAAGGACCTTGTCTACGAGAAAAGCAACACCACTGTTTCCTACCTGGACAACAATGGGTACGATTATAAAACCCTGACTACTTCCGGTGATAAAAGCCTGGAGAACCTGACCTGGTTCGGGACCAAACAGCGTTTTTTCAACAATACCATTATCTCTAAAGAGAATAAAATGGGGGCCAGCCTCCATTGGACCGTGTTGCCCGATAGCCTGCGCCAACTGGCCACTGTAGACGTAGCGCTCACGATCAAGTTGACCCCTTCAGGAAGCGTCAATGTGCCCCTGGAATGGTATGCGGGTCCCAACGACTATCATATCCTGAAAGCATACGGGCTGCACCTGGAAGAAGACGTGCACATGGGTAACGGGATCTACGCCTTTGTGAAATATGTGAACCGCTGGATCGTTATCCCGGTATTTGACTTTTTCCATTCTTATGTAGCCAGTTTCGGATTGGTAATCCTGCTGCTGACATTTGTGATAAGGATCGTTATTTCCCCCCTGACCTATTCAAGCTACCTGAGCGGAGCCAAGATGAGGGTGCTGCGTCCTGAAATCGATGAACTCAAGAAGAAATATAAGGACGATCAACAGACGTTCGGCATGGAGCAAATGAAGCTATTCAGGACGGCCGGCGTCAATCCACTAGGCGGGTGTATTCCTGCGGTATTGCAAATCCCGATCTTCTTTGCCCTCTATAGTTTCTTTGCCAGTAATATTGCGCTGAGGGGACAACCTTTCCTATGGTCCCACGACCTTTCCACGTATGATTCCATTTACAACCTGCCTTTCACCATCCCCCTGTATGGGGACCATGTGAGCCTGTTTACACTGACAGCCATCATCAGCAGCTTCCTGATCCAGATCTCGAATATGAACATGACGCCGGATCAGAATAACCCGATGATGAAGTACATGCCTTACATCTTCCCTGTCATCCTGTTGGGCGTATTCAATAAGCTCCCTTCCGGTCTGACCTGGTATTATACGGTGTCCAACGTCATCACACTTCTCATTCAGCTCGTGATCCAGAAGTTCATCATTGATGAAAAGAAGATTCACGCGCAGTTGCAGGAGAATAAAAAGAAACCGAAAAGTAAATCCAAATGGCAGGAACGATTGGAAGCCATACAGGAAACCCAGAAGAAGGTAGATACATCTAAGTTGAAGACTCCTCCTCCAAAGAAAAAATAGTGGTTGCTATGGGGACATGCCTACGCCGATTGATATTGGGTCTGCTGGTGTACTTGGCATCAGGACCTGGGCAAGCCCAGGTCAGAATGATGACGGAAGGCACGATCACCTACAAGCTAAAGTCAGCGGATGCCCCCAGGGAAGAATCGGTTATTCTGGCAGGGTCCTCCTATATCCTCTCTATGAAGGGGTCTCGTGTCCGTACGGACTTTTCAAACGTATTAGGCAATACCATCAGCATTTACAGCAGCCTAACCCATGCTGGGGCCCTGGTCGAGGAATACGGCCAGGAAAAGGTCCTCGTCAGGATGACGAGGGATGATTTTGAAGACATGGGCAAGCAATATAAAAACCTGACCTATACATTTACGGGAGATACCGCTACCATTGCGGGATATGCCTGCAAAAAGGCCATTGGCCGAACCGGGAGCGGAGATACTTTGCTGGTTTGGTATTCGCCGGACTTGTTACCCCAGAATAAAGAATACAGTTATCGTTTCAGGGAGCTTCCGGGGTTGCCCCTGGAATATGAGAGCAGAATGGGAAATAACAAGGTGGTTTACCTGGCGGTTAAAGTGTCCCTGGACCCATTGCCCAGCGCAAAGTTTGATATCCCCAAAGCGGGATACAGGGAGATGACCTATGCGGAAGGTAAAGACTTACATTAAAAATCCGACCGGGTGTTACCGGAGCGTCCTTTCCGGTGTCTTAAACTTAGTCAGGAATAAATGCTGCTTGTAAGGAACGATGTAAATGGTATTGCCCTTTTGGTAGGTCATCAGGGAATGAACACCGGAAAAAGAATGATCCATCTGGGGAGAGATATTAAAATCTCCTGTGAACTGCAATCCCGGTTGTAGGCCGACCTTCAAAGACAGGGGAAGGGTGTTTTTCAGATTGGAAAAAGGAAAATTTGCGGGGGCGTCTACCTTGTGTGCGTCCTTCCTTTTATCTCCGCCGGAACCACTGTAGAAAGAGGAAGCCGAAGCCAGCATGGTACAACCTGCTATCAGTGTTACTCCAGTCAGGCGCTTACCCCATTTTCCAGTTAGTGATATAAAATTAAAACGACACATGTTACTGCAAATTTACAATCTTTTCACAAAATATGTACTTTTTTTTGGCGAGTTCGATTACCCCTTTACATGTAAATAACGCTTCATGTATAAAATTTGTTGGGTAGCCAGTCATTTTTATTATTAAAATGTTTTAACTTACGTCAACCCCCTATTTCATGAGAGACCACTCTTTTAGACAGGACCGAGAAGAATTGAAGGAGTTGCTTAGGCAATATGATAATATGAAGGCTGGTCGCCGCCACTCCTTTCTGGAGGAAGAATCCTTTGAGCGCATCATTGACTATTTTGACGATCGGAACGAACTCATCCAGGCCATGCAAGCGGCAGAACTGGCCATGGAGCAGTATCCCTATTCATCCGTATTGATGGTCAAAAAGGCAGATCTGATGATCGCTTCCAGGCGTTACCGGGAAGCCCTGGACCTGCTCGACCAGGCAGAGTTAATGGATAGCGGGGATATCAACATCTATATTTTGAAAACGGACGCTTACCTCGCCCTGGACCTGCAGTCAAAGGCTGTGGAAGTATTGGAGGCGGCTATCATCCAATTCGAAGACGACGAGCGTATAGAGCTTCTGTTTGAGTTAGCGGACGTATATGATGATTACGAAGAGTTCGATAAGGTTTTTGATTGCCTCAAATTAATCGTGGAAAGTGACCCTAATAATGAAGAGGCCTTATATAAGATTTGTTTCTGGACGGACTTTACCGGCCGTAATGAAGAAAGCATCCGGGTTCACCAGCACATATTGGATGAATTTCCTTACAATGAACTCGCCTGGTTCAACCTGGCTGCCGCCTATCAGGGGGTAAAGTTGTTCGAAAAAGCCATCGACGCTTATCAATATGCCATCACCATTGATGAAAAATTTGATTTTGCGTACCGGAATATGGCAGACGCCTATATACGCCTCCATCGTTATAAGGAAGCCATTGAACCCTTGGAGAAGGTCATAGAATTATCCAGGCCGGAGGACGTCATTTATGAAGCCCTGGGGCATTGCTTCGATAAATTGCATAATTATGCGCAGGCCCGCTTTTATTATAAGAAGGCCTCTCATCTGAATCCGGAAGACAGCAAACTTTATTACAAGATTGCCTGCACTTACATCAATGAAGGCCAGGTCGAAAGTGCCGTAAAACAGTTACAGAACGCATTGCGCCTTCAACCGCTTCAATCGGAATTCAACCTGGCGATGGGGGAATGCATGGTAGACCTGGCCAAATATCATGAAGCGATCGAATACTTTGGAAACGTCATCCGTACAAAAGCCAAGAGTGTAAAAGGCTGGAGTGCGTTGCTCGAATGCCTGATGAAGGGTAACCTCCTTGAAGAAGCGGAGGAATACGTTCAGTCCGCCCTTGATGAAACAGGAGGCAAGCCGGTATTCCTTTTCTACAAGACAGCCATCCTCTTTGCCAGGGGCAAGAGCAAAGAAGCCCTGAATCAATTGGAAGTAGCCATGGAAAAGGCTCCCAAGCTCATCCGGAAACTGATTGAATTAAACCCCCGTTTACTTCAGCACCAGAACGTGGTGGATGTCATTGCCAGGTATAAGCGCAATAAGTCCATCTGACCCGCTTTTGTCTCTTCATTTTTGCATTCCTTTAGCTTTTGCAGACCAAATATAACCTTGGGTGTATGAGAAGGTCGCGTTATATTTGCGCGCTAGTAACCCAATATGAAATTTCAACCCACCGTTCTATAGATGAATTTTAATCTTAAGCAGATGCCCAACCGGCACCAGAAACCCCGCGAGTCCGGGATCACTATGGTGATGGACAAAGGATTGAGCATCCAGGAAGCCAAAAATTTTCTAAGCATCGCACATCCCCATCTGGATATCCTGAAGCTCGGGTTCGGAACTTCGTATGTAACGCCCAATCTCAGGGAGAAGATAGAGGTATACCAATCTTATGATATCCCTGTTTATTTCGGCGGCACGCTGTTCGAGGCTTTTCTTATCCGGGGTCAGTTCGAGGACTATGTCAGCGTCTGTAAAGATTACGGCATTCGTTACCTGGAAGTGAGCGATGGTTCGGTTACCATCCCACACGCAGAAAAGTGCGGCTATATTGAGAAATTAACCAAACACTTCACGGTGCTCAGTGAAGTAGGAAGCAAAGATGCCGCCCATATCATCCCCCCTTATAAATGGATCGAACTCATGCGGGCGGAATTGAGTGCAGGAGCGTCTTACGTCATTGCCGAAGCCAGGGAATCCGGGAATGTAGGGATTTACAGGGGCTCAGGGGAAGTCCGCGAGGGATTGGTCCAGGAAATACTCACCCAGATCCCGGGGGAGAAGATCCTTTGGGAAGCTCCTCAGAAAGCCCAGCAACTCTACTTCCTTGAATTATTGGGTTGTAATGTCAACCTGGGTAACATAGCGCCCTCCGAAATTATTGCCCTGGAGGCCATGCGCATAGGCTTGAGAGGAGACACGTTTGAACTTTACCTGGACAAAGAAGAAATATAATGCGTCTGTTCGGCCTCATCGGATATCCACTAGGGCATTCCTTCTCCAAAAGGTATTTTACCCAAAAATTCCTGGAGGAAAGTGTATCCGATGCCAGGTATGAGTTGTTCCCCCTTGAAAATATCGATCTGCTTCCACAGCTCATTGCCGATCATCCGGACCTGGTTGGTTTAAACGTGACAATCCCCTATAAGGAACAAGTCATCCCCTACTTAGATGACGCAAGTGCTCTTTCCGGCATCGGCGCCTGCAATTGCATCCACATCCGGGAAGGCAAGCTGTATGGGTATAATACGGACGTGATCGGTTTCAGGGAATCCTTCCAAACCGGGCTAAAGCCTTGGAATACCCATGCATTGATCCTTGGAACGGGAGGCGCCTCCAAGGCGGTCGCTTACACACTGCGCCAGGCAGGGATCCATTTCCGCTATGTTTCCCGGAATCCCACCGATCCTGACATATTTTCGTATGCGGAATTGAACGCCGCCTTACTCGGAACATATACGATCCTGATCAATTGCAGCCCTGTGGGTACTTTTCCAAATATAGACGAAGCACCGGCATTGCCCTACGAGGCGCTTTCAAGCCGTCATTACCTGTTCGACCTGGTATATAATCCGGAAAAGACACGCTTTCTGAAGGAAGGAGAAACCCGGGGCGCCACCATCCGGAATGGATATGATATGCTCCGCATTCAGGCGGAAGAAGCCTATAAATTATGGACGGGCGGCGGCCGGGGGCCGCGGCGGTAGTGATGTGGCCGTGCGCTCAAACCTACCCCAACGACTCGACATTTTGTAAAAAGATGCCCGGCACGGGTACCGGCCTGCGGGCCGTATAATCAAAAAAGACCATTCCCGTCTTAGCCTGGGCAATCAGGTG